>Ga0247779_1000661_pt1 | contig 19616 bp, 16 predicted proteins | sample UWRJL221509R5_FD_179925 | JGI IMG/M metagenome (GOLD analysis project Ga0247779, IMG submission 179925) | Plant litter microbial communities from Arlington Agricultural Research Station in Wisconsin, United States - UWRJ-L221-509R-5 | ecosystem: Environmental > Terrestrial > Plant litter >... | reverse complement strand
CCACGCTCGGCTCCCGAGCGGCGAAAATCGCCAGCGGCTTTGCGGACTTGACCCACAGTGCCTCCCACTTCCCTTGTCCTACCTTAAGGGTTACAGAGGCATTGCTGCAACGTGTTCCGTCGCTACACGTGCTGATTTTCGTCTCGATCTACCGTGGACGAGCTGGCGCTTTTCGCCAGTGTGCGCGACTAAGCGATGGCCACACCGAGCGCGCTGCGGATCTGGCCCAACTCGGGACTGACCATGAAGCGCAATAGATCGGCGCGTCTTTCGTCGGCGCGTGTCAGGAAGCGTCGAGGAAAGCGTTGATCGAGCGCGAGCGCGAGCGAGAGATTCCCGCAAGCCACGAGCGCAGCGCGACCCGAAACAAATTCGGCCGACCGGATGAACGCTTGTGCGCGAGCCGACACCTCGCGCACGGGATAGGCCTGCGCAGCAAGCTCGAGCGCCGCCAGAGACGGACCACGCACTTCGCGTTTCAGACCGCTGGCGAGCCGCTTGCCGTCATCATCGATGGCGCGCAGGCCTACCGCACCGCCCACGGCAAGCGCGGCCGAAAGCAACTGCGACAGCTCGGAAGCGTTCGGAAAGTAGCAAAGCGCGGCTTGTTCGGGGCGCGCGAACGAGAGCTCTCGTGCCCACACGCAGACCAGCTCTGGCAGGCTGAAGCCACTGCCCAACGCGCGACCACAGGTGAGCAACGGGCGTTCGGGACCTGGCACCAGCCCGAGCGAGTCCATGCCTTCGGGCACTAGGTACAGCTCCGCCGCCGGCACACACAGCAGACGCGAGGTCCAGTGCAGCGTCTTGGCCAGAGTCGTGGTGCTGCGCTCCGGATCTTGACGCGCCTCTTCGGAAAGCACGGGCTCACGTCGCAAGCGGCGCGCGTGCTGAAAGCCAACGCGACTGAGCGCCGGGACCAGCGCACGCAACAGCGCGTTGGTCTGCGGGTCGTTACAGCCAGCGCACAGCCGTTCGTACCAATCCGTGTATGACAGTACGCCGCGCACCGGTAGCAGGCCGTCCGGGCGATGATTCGCCGCCAGCAGCGCTTCGTGGAGGTCCGCCTCACCGAGTGCCTCGAGGCACTCGGCTGCGCGATAGGCGCCGTCGCGATCGGAGACGCGCTCGAACTCGGCCAGCAAGCGGCGGCAATACTCCGCCGCGCTCGATGCGGGCGGGGCTAGCAGCTCGGGCCCAGGCGCACCGCTCGGCGTGAGGTTCGGCGGGGTCGACCTTCGGATCGGGGGCGGAGGAGGAGGCACGCTACGCGTGCGCACGTGCTCTTGTGGCGCCGTCAGCTCGTCTTGCTCTTCGTAGACTGTCGCAGGAGGGACGCTCGGAGGTCGGATGCTGGCAGGCCGCGCCGCGGGTGGCGGCGGAAAGCTCGGGGCTCGCGCGCCGGGCGGCGGAGGAACACTCGCGGGTCGCACGACCGGCGGTGGCGGGAGCGTCTGAGGTCGCGCGCCGGGGGGCGGGGGGTTGCTCAGCGGTGGGCGCATGGCCGGCGGCGGCGGAAAGCTCGGCTGGATGTTCGGCGCTCGCATGCCCGGCGGCGGCGGAAAGCTCGGCGGACGGACGCTCGGAGGTCGCACGCTCAGCGGACGCGCGGGGGGCACGACCTCGAAGTCGCGCAGACCGAGGAAACAACCGGCTGCGGGGATGTCCGCGAACATCACCTCTTCGGACTGCATCGCGCGAAACAGCGTCTCCGGCGTGAGCGCGCGAGCGCTCCCGGTCTGCGCGTCCAAGATCATTTGTAACAGGCCGGTGAAGGGGGGCGGGCCTTGCGCCACCCGCTGCTCCGGCAAGCGCACCGAGATCAAGCTGGACACGCTGGAATCTCCGTGGCTGAGCGCGCGACCCATCGTTCGCACCGCGTCGAGCGGTTCTCCGCTCGAACCTTCGGCCAATGTCGTGTCGAGCACGACCAACGAGACGTCCGCTGAGTCCTCCAACAGCCGCCGCAAGCGCGCCAAAGTGAATGACGAAAGTTTGGGACCGTCGAGCAGCAGCGTCGGCCCATGCTCCTTCGACTGCAGCGCGTAACCCCAGAAGTAGAAGATCAGCGCTTCGGGGCGTTCGCCCAAGCCAGCGATCAACGACTCCATGGCGTCCGCGAGCCCGCGCTGCGCAGGGAAGGCGTGGACCGCAAAGCCTGCGTCCGCCTCGGCCAAGCGGCTACCGAACAGCTCTACATCGAGCTCCGCGTTGGGGATCGGGGAGACTTGACCGTTCTCCTCGTAAGCGGAGGCTGCGACGATGGCGAGGCGCATGATCGAGGTCGAGCTACTCAGTACACCTCAACTGCTCCTACCAAGCCATCGTGCAAACCGAGCCCAGCTCAAAAACAGGGGCCCGAGGCCTGGATTTTTCCGCCGAGATTCCAAGCGCGACGCCCCCTCGGCGTCAGAACAGCGCTTTGGCTCCCGGACTCAGCCGCTGCGACTCCCCCGGCTCGTGGGGCGCTCGCTTGTCGGTCTTTTGACCACCCGCAGCTTGCCGCTCTTGCCGCCACCGCAGAAGAAGCGACCATGGCCGTCGGCTTCCAAGCCCGAAACGATAATCCCTCGGGGTAGCTCCAGCTGTTCGAGCACCTCGCTGGTTTTGCGATCGACGCGCCGAATTTCGCTGAGGTCATTGTCTTGAGTCGCGTGCCACAGCTCGCCGTCGCGAAAGCTGACGCCCGTGACGAAGCGATCGGACACGATTTCACTCAGCACTTTGCCGGTTTGGGGATCAAGCTCGAGAATTTTCCGGTCCGCGAACTGGCCGACCCAGAGCGAGCCTTCGGCCCAAGCCATCCCGGAGGCGCCCGTTAGCTCCGGTGTGGGGATCGTGGCAACGACCTGACCGGTGTGCGGATCGACCTTTCTGATTCGGCCTTGGTCGAGCTGATACAGGTAGTGACCGTCGAAGGCCGTGCCCGCGTCGCAGGGGATTGCGAGGGCGCGCTTCAGCTTGCCGCTTTGTGGGTCGAGGGCTTGCAGCTTGTCACCGCTGGCAAACCACACTTGCTCACCGTCGAACGTGACGCCGTGCACGCTGCCCGGCTCGGCGAAGGGTCCGTATTCGTGCTCGACTTCGACGGCAGTCCGGCGCATCTCCAAATCACCTGCAACGCAGCTTAGACCAACTGCAGGGCACCGGGGAGCAACAACGGTGTCGCGAATTCGCTGGGCGGCGAAAGCAGCCAGCGTTTGGCTCGTGCCCGCCCCGTGGCTCGCGTTCTGCCCGCTGCCTCGAGTGCCAGCAGGCTGCGCTGAACCGTACGCTGGTTGACCCCGAGCGCCACGGCCAGCGCCGAGCTGGACCAAGCTTCGCCATCGCCGAGCAACGCCAGCAGCTGGGAGTGCTCGCTTTCGGACACCGGCAAGAGCACGCTCACTTCCGCGTCAGCGGAGGCGACCAGTCGAAAACCGGAGGGCGTCGCGGCGATCGTTGCCAGCGGCAACAGGGCACGGCGCAAGCGAGCGATTTCGACGCGCAGTCGCGCACGATGAGAGTCATTCGTGCGTGTCACCGAGAACACACGCGCGAGCAGCTCAGTGCGCGTCACCTCGCCGGGCCAACCTTCCGCGAGCACGCGAGCCAGCCCGAAGAGCACCACGCGCCCCTGGAGCGGAATGCGGATCTGCCCCGCGCACAGCGACGACTCTCGGGCATCGATCAGCAAACCGCGTGGCGCGCGCCGCACCTGCTCGACTTGCTCGAGCCCGAGCAAGTGCTCGCTGCCCGCTCGAATCAGGCGCGCCGCGGGCGCCGAAAAGAGCGCGCGCGCCGCCTGTACCTCTTGAGAAATAGCCGCAATTCCTGCCGCACGCGCTGCGTGCTCGGCTTCGCTCAGCGCTGCACGGGCCGCGCTCGTGTTCAGCGCGCGCACGTGCAGCTCGACCCAGGCCAGGTGGATCTCGGCGCGCAGGGCCGCCGAGGCGTGCCGCGTGTCCAATGCGTGCAGCGCGCGCTCGGCCTCCTGCGCTAGGCCGCGCAGCAACAGCGCGCGCGCTGACAAGCAATCGGCGTGCAGCGCGTTACTCGGATCGCCGAGCGCGCGCAGCTCGCGGCCGGCCCGGGCCAGCGCCGCTTCCACGCCGCGCAGATCGCGTGAAGCGAGCGCGATCTCGGCGTCGGCCAGCAGGCAACGCGCGCGGCTGAGCGGCGCGGCCGCGCCGAACGCCTTGGCCGCGCTCTGCAATAGCTCGCGCGCGCGCTCGCGCTTGCCCAGGCGCGAAAGTGCCACGCCACGCAACGCCAGCCCCGGAGCATCATTGCGCAACGCGACGCGCGAAAGCGCGGCGAGCACATCGCCGGCGTCGAGCGCGTGAGCAGCGGCGGCCAGCACCAGGTCCACGAGCGGAACTCTGCCGCTGCTTTCGGGAGCTGTCCATCCGCGCCGACAATCCCGACAGGCTTGTCACTCCCCGGTCCGAGCGCGCGGGGCTAGTGCTTTTTGTGCATGAACCCTCGGGCGATCTCGACCACCACGCGCACCGAACGCGCGTTGTTCGGCTCTTGGCTCACCAGCGCGCTGGTCTGCTTGGGGGTGCTGATACCCAAGTGCCCACTGTGCCTCGCGGCGTACCTGTGCCTGCTCGGTATCAGTGCCAGCAGCGCGCAGGCGCTGGCCCGGCTCGGCTTGCCGCTGTGTATCACGCTGATCGCGGGCTCGACGCTAGCGAGCGTGTGGTTCGTGGTGCGCCGTGGGCGACGACTCGCCGCGCGCTCCGAGAGCCAAGCGACGTGCTGTGGTCACTTGCGCTTGACGAAGCGGTAGTGCGCCGATTCCGTGATGGCCGTGGGCTTGGCTGCGGAAAGGTCGGGCAGGAAATCGCTCGCGAAGCAGGCGGCCATGGCGTCGGCCTTTCGCACTGCGACCGTGTAGCCTTGATCGAGCAAGCGATTCATCTCCGCAATCAGTGGCGCCTTCAGGACCTCGAGCCCCATGGGCTGCATGTAACCCTGGGGGACGTAATCGCACTCGAAGTAGGCCCAGAAATCGAGATCGGAGAAGAAGTAGACCTTGCGCTCGGCCACGGCTTTGGCGACCTCGGCGCAATACACCCGCGGCAAAACGCGCCCGGCCACGACCGGCCCGGTAGCATCCGTGCGCGTGAGCACGGCCAATTGTGAGACCGAGCGAGTCCAGATCTTCCCGGAGTACTGCCAGGCGCACAGCGCGATCAGCAGGCTCGAGGACGCCGCCTGCAGCGCGAGTGAAGCGGACGCCCCCCTGCGTGGCAACAGCAGATCCAGGCACAAGAAGTAGCAGGTCAAAAACGGCGCCGACAAGTTGAGCAGATTGTTCTCGTGGCTACGACCGAAGAAATAGATCGAGCTCGAGATCAGCAAACCGACCAAGAGCAGCAACGCGCTGCCGCGCTTTTCGCCGAGCTCGGCGCGCTGCCAGAAGGCCAAGCCTGCGGTCAACGCGGTCAGTGGCAACAACCACCAATAAAACGAACTTTGCACGACGCGAATCTGACTCACTCCGAGCTTGCGATAGAGCAACGCGGCGTCCGAGATCGGGCTGCCCAAAATCAGGGCCGTGAGCCCGATGCAGCCGAGCAGAATCAGCAAGCTTGGCAGCAAACGGCGGCAAAACAGCGAAAGCTCTCGCGACCAGGGGACACGCGCCGTCTCGGACAATGACAGACGAGCGGCGAACAGATCGGCGGCGAGGGCCAAGCCGTAGCCGCCCAAGTAGAGCACACCGATGCTGCGCGAAAAAAGGCAGAGCGCACCGAGCGAGAGCGCCACGCCCCAATGCCGAAGCCCGAAGCGCAGCGCGAGCGCCACCGGAAGGATCCACAAGTCGAGTCGCAGCGGAGAGACCTGCGGGACGGCGGCCACATCAGCGGTCATGCCCGCGCTCACCCGGAGCATGAGCAAGGCCACCAGCAGCGGACCCGCGAGCCCCGGATGCCGAAACCAACGCCGCGCGAGCACGAACAATGCGCCCAGCAACGCGCAATAACAGAGCCCAGTGAGAAAGAAGATGCCAGCCGGGTCGCCGCCAAGCCACAACCAGGCCTCGAGCAGCAGCGACGGCAGGTAATCGTATTGCATGTAGATGTGCGCGGGCGAAGCTCCGTGCAACAAGCGCCACGCAGGCGCGAGCATCGTCTGCGCATCACCCGGGCTCGTGCTGCCCGAGGGCACGAGCACGAGCAGCACCAGCAAGAGCGCAGTCGCGACGGACAGCGTGCGCCCATGTTCCTGCTGCCAGCCGATGACCAGGCCGGCGACGACCGCCGCCACGACCAGCAGGCTGTTTTTGGCCAGCGCTGACCCGACCACGGCTCCCGGCAACGCGAAGCCCGCGTCCCTCAACAGCAAGACCCCACCCGCCAGCCCCAGCACGGACACCACGCCGCGAACCCGGGGACTGGCCAATTTCAGCCCCTGACCCAGCGCGCTCAGCATCAGCGTCGCGAGCACGACGGCGGCGAGCAAGCCCACGGGCTCGGCCCCATCGGTTTCCGTGAACTGCGGCAACGCCCAAGGCGTCACGGTGGAGAGATCGAGTGGACTTTGTCTCGCCCACAGCCCGGGCGCGAAATGAAAAAACACACGCTGCGAAAGCCAGCCCACGAAGAGTGAAGCCAGGCACAGCGCGAACGCGGGACTTTGCACGGCATTCAGGGCGGAATGGGCTCGCGCAGCGCCCGCGGTCGGTTTTCGATTCATCATCCGTGCCGGCAGCGTTTTTGCCGACTATCCTCAGTGGGTCAAGAGATGGGGCGCGAATTTCTAGGCGTTTGCGCGGACGCGAAGCGACGCGCTCGTTTTCTCAACGAGCACCGGGCATCGGGTACACCCGTTCCCGTGGCACCAGCAGCTCGCTCAGCGGGCGATTGCGCTGCGCGGCGACCAGCGCGGAAATGTCTTCGATCGAATCGATCCACTGCGTGGCGAATTGATTCAGCGTCTTGCCGCGGATCCCGAGCTGAATCGCGCGACGTTCGAGCGGGGCGCCCGCCGGATCGTGATCAGGATCCCACTGCAGACGCACGGACGCCGAGGCGCCCGCGCTGCGCCACTCCGCCTCCGACGCGAAGCGCTTCGGGTCGTAGCTCGTTGGTATCCCAGCCAAGATGATGGCGTCGAACGCCGCGCGCTGCATGCGAATCGCCAGCGTCACCTCTTGCCCCTCCTTCGTGCCCCAGCCCGAGCGAAACATCATCCACAAGAAGTTCGGCTTGATCCAGCTCATGCGCGTGAACGAAAAGCCGGGCCCGAAACGACCATGCTTTGCCGCGTACAGACCGATGTCCAAAGCATAAGCCTGATAGACGACCACCGACTCGTCGTCGAATTGCGCGAGGATGTGCCGTCCCGCCGCGGGCCACTGCGCTTGCTGGGCCAAATAGGACTCCAGCTCGAGGGTCACGGGTACCCGCCGATCCGCGCGGTCGCGCATGCCCTACGGTCGCCCAAGGCACGGTGGCCGTCAAACCCCGCATTCGGGCTACTGCCCCGAAGCTGGATCCGGCTCACTGCGTAGGGTTAGACGCTTTGCTGAAACGCGCGGGGCCGTGCCTCAGGAGCCGCACGGACAACGAGAAATCGAGCTTAGCAGCGCCCGGCAAGGGGCCCGAGGAGGGCTGTGTTTCCTACAAGCGGCTGGCGTAGGCGGTCTTCATCGCGTCATAGAGCGCCAGATCCGCGGTGGCAGTGAAGTTGTTGCCCGCGGCGGTAAACAGCACGTGCCCCGTGTTCCAGTCGCCGGATTGGGTCGGCTCCCAATTGAACGTACCGCCGCCTTGCATGCCTGGAATAGCGAACAGCACATCGTTGATTTCGCGCTGCATCGGGCCGTACTCGGCGGCCACGAAGCGCAACTTCGGGAACTGTTTGGTCAGCGCAGCGAACGTCTTCGTCCAGCCTTCCTGAGTGTTGGCAGCGCTGGCGGGGTCACCCTGATAGCGCTGATAGCAAGACTCACCGAATACGTCGAACACGACCCCTTGCTTCTGCGCGTTGTCGATGAAGCTCGCGCTCGTGCTGGCCGCCGCGCCCGAGAACTTACCCTTGTCGCCGCCGCGATCGATGTGAAGCATGATCTGAATCCCGGCATCGACGTCTTTGACGCCCTTCACCCCCGCCTTGAGCAAGGTGCCGAGGTTCGTCCAATTCGAGATCGCACCAGTGACGGAGTTGTTGCCGGTCGGGATGCCGCCGCTATCGCACACGTGCAGCAACATGCCGGGGGTGATCTCGTTGCCGATCTGCACCATGTCGGGCCGCGCGCCAGCCGCGATCAGCTGAGCAATCGCGTCCGTGGTGTACGCCTGCACGGCGCCCGCCAGCTCGTTGATGGTTTTGTGCTTCTGCCAGGCCACGGGCACACATTGCTTGATCGGATCGGCCCAATTGTCGCTGTAGTGAAAGTCCAACAGAAAGCCCATGCCGGCCGCCTTGATGCGCTTGCCAAAAGCGATCGTGTGCGCGAGGTCGGCATAGCCGTTTTGTTGATCGTAGCCGTCGGCAGCTTTGGGATCCACGAACGTGCGCAGTCGGATGTAATTGAAGCCGTGCGCCTTGAGCAGCTCGAAGATGTCGCGCTTCGTGCCGTCGCTGTAAGTCGCTCCGCGACCTTCAGCGGCTTGCACCCAAGTGATATCGGCGCCGATCATGAAGCGGTCGGGCGGAACATTCAGCGTGCCGGCACTACCCGCCGCGCCCGCAGCGGCGTGGCCGCCGACACCCAGCCCACCTGCGGCCGCCTGACCCGCGACGCCCGCCGCGGCCCCTCCCGCGCCGGCAGCCATTCCGGAGCTGGCACCCGACGTGCCCGCGCTCGCTACGCCGCCGCTACCAGCAACACCACTCGCTGGAGCGCCAGCGACCGACTGACCCGCGGCGCCCGCGCTCTGGCTCGTCCCGGCCGCGGCCAGCCCAGCAGCACCGGCGGCAGCGCTCCCGGGGCCCGAGCCACCACCCGAACAGCCCCAAAAGGCGGCGAACGCCAGCACGGCGAAGCCTAAACCAGAGACGGCATTGAGGGCGTTCGAGGACGACACTTCCGACAAAGGGGGCACACTAGCCGCAGCTTGTCGAAACAAACTTGGCCGAGCTTCTTTGATGGTCACGCACAGCGGCCTGCCCCGGCCCAGCCTTCGGCGTCGCGCGGCGGCCCCCCGCCGCTGGGTCAGGTCATTGCTTCACCACCAGATCGGCCCGGTTGATTGTAGCGGTCAGTGGGCGCACACCGAAGGCGAGCGTTGCTCGGACGACCGTTGGCCCAGCCTTCGCCAGCGTGGCGGCGCACGACATTTTCCCGTGGCCGCTCGCCGAGTGCAAAGCGTTGCGCTGAATGTCGACCCAGCCGAGCTGAACGGACAGCTTGCCCAACGGATCGCAGCGGGTCGTCGCTACGGTGCGCCCCCGCGCTGGGCCCGGTTGCGTGATTTGCGAAATTCGCTGCGCGCGCGGGCAACGCGGATGGAACCTTCCGCTGTCGCGGCTCACGGCGCAGCTTTTCGAGCTATCAACGCTGCATTCGGCTGGCCCGCGTCGCGCGTTTTCTCGATACTTGCGAATCGAGCCCCATGAAGCACTCGTTCCTCTACTTGCTCCTCGGCGTGGGCGCCGTCAGCTGCGGCAGCTCTTCGACGACGCCTGACGCCAGCGCGGGCGCTGCGAGCCTGTCGTCGGCCGGGGGCGCAATTGCGGGCGCAACAGCGGGCGCTGCCAACGGTGGTGCTGAAGAGCCGGCGCACGCCGGCGCCGGTGTCGCGGGTGCACCGGTCACAGGCCACGCGGGCGGCGGTACCGGCGGAGTGAGCGCGGGCGGAGCGAGCAATGCAGGCGCGAGCAGCGTCCGCGCGGGCAGTGGCACGGGCGGCGTCCGCGCAGGCAGTGGTGGCACGGCGGGCGCAGGAACAGCCGCAGGCAGCGGTTCGAGCGCCGGCTCAGCGGGCTCTGCAATCGTCGCGCCCGCCGGTTACAAGCTGGTTTGGCACGACGAATTCGACGTCGACGGTCCGCCCAACCCGGCTGACTACAACTTCGAAAAAGGCTTCGCGCGCAACGAAGAGGCGCAGTGGTACCAAAGCGCCAATGCTACGGTCGCGAACGGCTTGCTCGTGATCGAAGCGCGCAAGGAGACCGTGCAGAATCCCAACTACACGGGCAGTGGGGACTGGAAGACCACGCGCAAGACCGCGGAGTACACGTCATCGAGCTTGACCACGAGTGGTCATCAAAGCTTTCAGTATGGCCACTTCGAAATGCGCGCTCGCATCCCGACCGAAGCGGGGATGTGGCCCGCTTGGTGGACGCTCGGCGTGAGCGGTGAATGGCCGTCGAACGGCGAGATCGACATCATGGAGTTCTACCAGTCGAAGTTGCTCGCCAACGTCGCTTGCGGCACGGCCACGCAGTGGCAAGCCAAGTGGGACTCCTCGACCAAGGCGCTGTCGTCTCTCGGCGCGAGCTGGAGCTCACAGTTCCATGTTTGGACCATGGACTGGGACGACCAAAACATCGTGCTCTCGGTCGACGACCAGCAACTGAATACGAGCGCGCTTTCGAGCATGCTCAATTCGGACGGCAAGAGCCCGTTCAAGCAGAAAGCCTACATGCTGGTGAATTTGGCCATCGGCGGGCAAAACGGCGGCGATCCGTCCAAGACCAGCTTCCCCAAACGCTACGAAATCGACTACCTGCGCGTGTTCCAGAAGCAATAAGCGGCGCTCGGCAGCGGGGCCTGCAACTACGAAACCGGCCGGACATGACCTGCACGCCACCATGGCTGGGTTGAGGCTCGAGCTCCAGAATATCAGCAAGGCTTACCCCGGCGTTCGGGCGAACGACGGCGTTTGCTTGAAGGTGGCGGAGGGCGAGATCCACGCCGTGCTGGGCGAGAATGGCGCGGGCAAATCGACGTTGATGAAAATCATCTACGGCGCGACACAGCCTGACTCGGGCCGCATCCTGTGGCACGGCGAGCCCGTGCGCGTGGCCAGCCCCGAGCAAGCGCGACGGCTCGGCATCTCCATGGTCTTTCAGCACTTCTCACTGTTCGAGTCGTTGACGGTGGCGGAAAACGTCTGGCTCGGCCTGCATGAAAAATCGCGCGCGCACGTCGCCGCACGCATCCGCGAGCTCGGGAAGGGCTACGGACTCGAGGTCGAGCCAGAACGGCCGGTGCATACGCTTTCGGTCGGCGAACGACAGCGGGTCGAGATCGTGCGCGCCTTGCTGAGCCAGCCCAAGCTGCTGATTTTGGACGAGCCGACTAGCGTGCTCACCCCGCAGGCAGTGGCTGACTTGTTCGTCACGTTGCGGCGTCTCGCGCAGCACGGCTGTTCGATCCTGTACATCAGCCACAAGCTGGACGAGATCCGAGCCCTGTGCGACACGTGCACGGTGCTGCGCGCGGGCAAGGTCACGGGCGAGGTGCAAAAGCCCGCCAGTGAGAGCAATGCCAGCCTTTCCCGGCTGATGATCGGCGCCGAGCCAGAACAGCTCGAACACCGTCCCTTCGCGCCAGGACCAGTATTACTCGAGGTCAAAGACCTGACTCGCGACAAGCCCACTGAATACGGCGTGGCCCTCGACCGCATCACGTTCGGCGTGCGCAGCGGCGAGGTCTTGGGCATCGCCGGTGTCTCGGGCAACGGCCAAGCCGAGCTGCTCGCGGCGCTCTCGGGCGAAGACTCGCACGCGGGTGGCGGTTCGCTTTCATTGCTCGGCACGGACGTCACGCACGCAGGGCCCACGCGGCGGCGCAAGCTCGGGCTGCACTTCGTGCCGGAGGAACGGCTCGGACGAGCCACCGTGCCCAGCCACTCGCTGTCCAACAACGCGCTGCTCACGCGCCAGGCGACGCTGCCGCCGAGCTTTCTGCGAAAAGACAAACCGCTGCGCCGCTTGGCCATGCACTTGATCGAGCGCTTTTCGGTGAAAGCCTCCGGACCGAACGCGGCCGCGCGCAGTCTGTCCGGCGGGAACCTGCAAAAGTACGTGGTGGGGCGTGAAATCGACGCAGCTCCCCGAGTGCTGGTCGTGGCGCAACCCACCTGGGGCGTGGACGTCGGCGCGGCCGCGCAAATCCGCGCCGAAATCTTGAAGCTGCGCGATACGGGCTCGGCCGTGCTCTTGGTCAGCGAAGAGCTCGACGAACTGCTCGAGCTGAGCGACACGCTGCGCGTGATGGCTGCGGGGCGCATCTCGCCACCGCTTGCGGCGCGCGACGCGCCCCGCTCGCTGATCGGCGAATGGATGAGCGGGCTATGGCCGAAAGACGCCAGCGCCAAGGTCGCGGGAGGCCAAGCGTGATCAAGCTCGAGCCGCGCGCCCAGCCGTCGCGTTGGCTCGCCATCCTCTCGCCCGTGTTGGCTTTGGGCATCACCGTCGCGCTGGGCGTGCTGCTGTTCTTGCTACTCGGGAAGGACGCGCTCAGCTGCCTGCAAATGTTCTTCGTCGAACCGGTCAAAAACGGGCGCGCGCTCGCCGAGCTGTCGATCAAAGCCACGCCGCTACTGTTGATCGGCCTCGGGCTCTCGCTCTGTTTTCGCTCGAACGTGTGGAACATCGGCGCAGAAGGTCAATTCATCCTGGGCAGTATCTTCGCCACCTGGGTGGCCTTGCGCGCCAGCCCCGAGAGCGGCCCGGGGCTGATGATCGCGCTCTTGAGCGCGGGCGCGCTGGGCGGCGCGCTGTGGGCCGGCATCACGGCGGTACTGCGCGATCGCTGCAACGCGAGCGAAATCTTGGTCAGCCTGATGCTGGTATACGTGGCCGAACAACTGTTGGCCTATCTGGTCAACGGCCCGTGGAAAGACCCCAACGGCTACAATTTCCCGCAAACCATCACGTTTTTGTCGAGCGCGCGTGTACCACGGCTGAGCGAGGGCTCGCGCGCCAATATTGGCGTGCCGCTGGCTCTGCTCAGCGCCGCGGCCTGCTGGCTATTCATACACAAGAGCTTCGCAGGCTACCGGCTGGACGTCGCTGGGCTCTCACCCGCCGCTGCCCGCTACGCGGGCTTCTCCGCGCGCAGCGCCCTTTGGCTACCGCTGTTGCTCTCGGGCGCACTGGCCGGTTTGGCGGGCGCACTGGAGGTGGCCGGCCCCGATGGCCAGCTCACGACGCACGTGCCCTTGGGCTACGGGTTTGCGGCGATCATCGTCGCCTTCGTCGGCCGACTCGACCCGCTCGGCGTCACGTTTTCGTCGCTGTTGATGAGCATGTTCTTCATCGGCGGTGAGCTCTCGCAATCGCGCCTCGGGCTGCCCAAGTCGATCACGGGTGTGTTTCAAGGCCTGCTGCTGTTCTCGCTGCTTACCTGCGACACGTTCGTCAAAAATAAATTGCGCTTCGTCAGCTCTGGGTCCGCGCGAGCATTGGCCAAATGAACGAGCTCCTGTTGCTGCTTGGCTCGTCGATCGACTCAGGCACCCCGCTGCTCTTGGCAGCGCTCGGCCTGATCATCAACGAGCGCTCCGGCGTGATCAACTTGGGCGCCGAAGGCTTGATGTTGATCGCCGCCATCACGGGCTTCGCGACGGCCTTGGCGACCAAGAACGACGCCCTCGCGCTCTTGGCGGGAGCCGGCGCAGCCGCAGTATTTGCGGCACTTTTGGGGCTGCTCGTGATTTGGTTGAACGCCAACCAATACGCGACTGGCCTGGCCCTGTCCTTGTTCGGCAGTGGCTTTTCGGCCTTCGTCGGCATCCGCTACACCCAGGAGAGCCTGGCCGTGGCCAGCCATCACGGCCCCTATTCACATCACTACCTGGTGTACGTGGCAGTGCTGCTCACGCTCGGGCTGTCTTGGTTCTTGTTTCGTGCCAAAGCGGGCTTGGTGCTGCGCGCGGTCGGTGAATCTCCCGAGGCGGCGCAGGCCCTCGGCTACCCCGTGCGCTTGATTCGCTTGGCTGCGGTGGTCACGGGTGGTGCGCTCGTGGGGCTGGCCGGGGCCTACGTCTCGGTCGTATCCACACCGCTTTGGGTCGAGGGCATGATCGCCGGCAAGGGCTGGATCGCGCTCGCGCTCACGACCTTCGCGACTTGGCGCCCGGCGCGCGCGCTGCTCGGCGCCTACTTGTTCGGCGGCGTGACCATGCTGCAGCTCAACCTGCAAGGGCGCGGCGTCAATCTTCCGGTCGAGCTGCTGACCGCCTTGCCCTACCTTGCCACTATCTTCGTGCTCGTCCTGATCTCCAAGAATCCGCGTTGGATCGCTGCCAATATGCCCACCTCATTGGGGAAACCCTTTTACCCGGGAGCCTGAAAGCCATGCCTCGTTTGCTCGATCGCACCATCCTTCCGACCTTCCCCGAAAACGCCCTGTCCGTGACGCTGCTGGCGCTCGCGTGCGCGGCGCAGCCTGCTTGCAGCAAAAAACCCAGCAGCGACGCCGTGCCTGCGCTGTCGTCAGCGACGCCCGCGCCCCTAGCCGCCGAGCCCAAAGCCGCAGGCCCGCTGAAAGTCGCATTCGCGTACGTCGGTCCCGTCGGCGATGCCGGCTGGACCTATGCCCACGACAAGGCACGAAAGGAAGCCGAGGCCGCCTTTGCCGGCAAGGTGAAGACCAGCTTCGTCGAAAACGTGCCCGAAGCAGCCGACGCCGAGCGCGTCATCCGCGACATGGTCGAGCAAGGCAACACGCTGATCTTCGGCACGACCTTCGGCTACATGGAGCCCATGCTCAAGGTCGCTAGCGACAACCCGAAGGTGCACTTCGAGCACGCGACCGGCTACAAGACCGCCGTCAACCTGCGCACCTACGACTCTCGCACCTACGAAGGCGCGTACTTGGCCGGCGTGGTCGCGGGCTCGATGACCAAATCGAAGACGCTGGGCGTGGTCGGTTCCATCCCCATCCCAGAAGTGATCCGCAACATCGACTCATTCACGCTCGGCGCGCAAAGCGTGAGCCCGGACATCAAAACCAAGGTGGTCTGGGTCGGCAAATGGTTCGATCCACCAAAAGAAGGCGAAGCCGCGCAAGCCCTGCTCGATCAGGGCGCGGACGTGCTGATGCAAAACACCGACTCCTCCGCCGTGCTGCAGACCGCCGAGAAGGCCGGCAAATTCGCGTTCGGTTGGGACTCCGACATGAGTAAATTCGGCCCCCACGCGCACCTCGCCTCCGCCGTGATCAACTGGGCGCCGTACTACAAAAAGGGCATCCAAGACGCGCTCGACGGTTCCTGGAAGACGAGCCAAGTCTGGTGGGGCGTGAAAGACGGCGCGATCGATCTAGTCGCGATCTCGGACAAGGTGCCCGCGGCCACCAAGGCCAAGATCGATGAGCTCAAGAAGGGCCTGAAAGACGGTTCGTTCACGATCTGGAAGGGACCAATCAAAGATCAGGCCGGCAAAGAGGTGCTGAAAGCCGACGAGAAGGCCGAGGACAAGCTGCTGCTCGGGATCAACTTCTACGTGAAGGGCGTGGAGGGCAAGCTACCGAGCGGGAAGTAGCGCAGCTCGATACTCGGCGGGGGCGAGCCGACTTCGGGAGGCTAACGATCGCCCCGCCGTGCATAATATTTCTTGGCAAACGACGCGAGCTCTCGACTTGCCGAATCCGGCTCGCTCGCGAGCCCAGCAAGCACCCCATCGCGATCCGCAGGGTCCTTGTTCTGGCTGAGCTTGAACTTCCCTTCGATGCGGGCGATCTCGAGCTCGAAGCCGACAATCGCGCGCAGCTCCTGATGAACGAATGCTACGGGTAGGTCGCCCGCCCAGCGATTCGCTCTGGGCCCTTCATACTTTTCGACGAGTCGCCGAAGGATACTCTCCGTGAGCTCGACATCCACGACGCGCGCGCTGCCGTGGACGTGCGCTACCGCGTAGTTCCAGGTTGGGACCGAAGGCGATGAGGTGTACCAGGCAGGCGAGACGTAGGCGTTGGGCGCGTGAAAGATGGCTAGGAGCGGCACCTGACCGTCGAACTGTTTCCAATGCGGATTGGCCTTCGCGACGTGTCCCAACAGACGCTCTCGGCCAGGAACGCTCCGGTCGAGTAGCAATGGCACGTGGCTAACGACTGGCCCCACCGCAGTCGACGAAACGACGGTTGCAAACCCGTACGCTTCGATGAGCTCGAACAGGACCTCCCGATCCGATTCGGCGAAAGTAGTGGGGGTATACACGGTTCGTGCGCTCGACGTAGCAGCGCATCCGAGGCTAGCACCAAAGGTCATTCGCGTTCCACCTCGTGCAGAAGGGCGTGGGTCACGGTTAGTATTCGCCGAATGCGCCTAGCCGTTCATCACGTCAAAGCTTGGGTTGTCGCGCTGGCGCTCGCGCAGGGATGTGCGCCGACGCAGGTCCAGTCCGCTTCTCCCCTTGCGAAAACGGAAGGATCTCACTCGCCTTCGGTCTCACCTGCGGTTGTCGACCAGCGAGCGGCGGGCACGCCAACCGGCTCGCAGCCCGTGCAGGTTCGTCTTCCCCGTTCGAACGCGAGTGTGCACGAGCTCCGGAATGCTCTCGACATTCGCGTGACCGATCGTCAGCTCTACGTCGCTGGATCGGTCGCGCTTTCGCTGCCGCCGCTGGAGGACATGAAAGTCGTCGGCCTGGGACCCGACGGGAAGCAGCTCAATGAGATGTTCGTTCCTCCTCTGGCAGAGGCCGTTCGGCGCCATCTGTCTGGCCGTACGTCCGCGGTGCTCTACGTGGACGTCAACACGCCCTTCCGGGCCCTGGTCGAGATCGTCTTTACGTTGTCCCACGTAGGTATCGATCGATTCCTGCTCGCGACCGACTCTGAAACGGCGAGCCCACCCGAGACGTTGCGCGGATGGGCAGTGTCCGCACCTCACGCAGAAGTCTACGGCCCGATCACGGTGCTGTTGGTAAGCGATGGGCTTTCAGTGAGGATTGGTCGGCAAAACGTGGCTGCCGGCTGCTCCGGAATTGGGCCCGGCTTGGCAATTCCGAAACTTGAAGGGGCGTACGACTATCGCAGACTATCGCGCTGTCTCGAGTCGCTTCGTTCCTCTATCGAGCATGCAGCAACCGCATCCGGTGCGGCCCCGGCTCTCGCACAATTGATCGCCGGCCCGGGAATACCGTACGTCGAGATCGTCAGCGCAATGGAGGCCATATCTCAAGGTCGCCGCATCGCACAATTTCAATTCAAGGCTCCCAGGTAAATCTCTTCGCGTGCCGCTCGCACGGTCTTGGGCTCGGCATCCTAAACAAGGACGCCGACGCGAACCCACTCACGAATGAGCGCAGGAGACCTGAGGTTGCTGAGTGAGACGCTAGTCGTACACACTCCAGTCGCTCGCATAAGCCGTCAAGCCCAGCTTGCGCGCGATCGAGAGCGAAGAGCCGTTCTCCCAGGAGGTGCTGTACAGCGGGATCCTTCCTGATGCTCGCACCGCGAGCGCCCACGCCGTGACAACGCGGGGGCCGAAGCCACGGCCTCGATACGCTGGAGCGGTCTCGACCCCAGCCTCTGCCGCGACGGAAGAGCTGCGCGCGCAGAAGGCGATGCTCACGGGGCGCCCGTCCTCGACGATCGCCAGCACGGGTGATCTGCCCGCAGCGATCTCGCCGAGCGTCCAGCCACTAAAATGCTGGGCGAGCAGCGCCTCGTCTTGCACGACGACCAAGTCAGCCGATTGTGCGAGCGAGTCTGGAAACACGAACGCCGGTCCGTCTGAATGCGTCCGTTTGCCGACGATGTCGCAGCTTGGTGCCGTGCGATCCCTGAGCAGCAACAGAAAATCGGGCGCGTACCTCGGCGCGGCCCGAAAGTTCGACGTCGGTGGTTCCAGTCGCGCGAGGCTCTCCAGCTCTTCAGCGACCTGCCGATCGACGTCGGCTCGGATTGCCCACGCGCAAGCGTCTACGCCCCGGATCATGCAAAACAGGGGACCGCGGCTGGCACCGGGCTCGCGCGTGGATATGATGCGCTGCCCGTCGTCGAGCGTGAACATCGTCTGCAGCTGAAGCGCGGGCGTAGTCATGCGATGAATACTTTCTCATTTGTCCTCGAGAACGAGGCGCAACCGATCGCCAGTTTTTCCCGCGCCCGGCCATGCCAGCTCCGGGATTTCTGGGTCAGGTGCGTCCAGCGTTCCATTCGAGCGCACGCGCCCTCAACCCCTGCATGAACTCACGTTTGTAGTTTTGATACCCAAGCAAGCTATTCGGCGATGCTTGCACGGCTTGGCGCTTGATTTCTGCGTACTGCCTCACCTCGTGTGGATGGTCTCGGAGATAGTCACGCACCGACAGATTGTCGCGCCAGAGCTCACTGATTGCCGGCACGATACCCAGGTTGAAGGCGACGCTGCCCCGTTTTCGCCAGAACCAACGCCCCGGCCTCCGCCCATCCTCGCCGAGAAAGACGTAGCCGAGCGCAGCAAGCGCCTGCAGCTCAGCGGGCGAAGGCGCAGCCCCATCGACTGTCGCCACCAGGATGTCGACGATTGGCTTCGCCAACAGTCCGGCTACCGCAGTGCTCCCGATGTGCTCGATCGCCGCGCAGCGTTCGCCGAACACCGATTCGACCCGTCTCGCTTCCGGAACGTACAGCTGAGACCACTCTGGCTCATGCGCCACGACTCGGATATCCGTCTCTTCTACCGACTGGCGCTCGGTTGCTTCGCTCATCGTTCTCACCGTGATGGGTTGCTCCGCCAGCATTGCCAGCACCCGCGTTGGGAAAGGCAAATTTGCTTAACATCCCTGCGACCGCGACGAGCCAGCCTCGATGAATTGGCAAACGTCGGCCAGCTGAGAGACAGCTGCGCCGTGCCAATCGCTCGGAGCGATGCGACCGGGAAAGGTCCCGTCGTCGTCCTCCGCCCGGATCAGTATCGCTTTCATGCCGAGCCGCTCGGCGCCAGCGAGCTCATCGCTGCTGCCGTCACCGACGAATAGGGACGCTCGTGGTGCTGACTCGAGCGCAGTGAGCGCGTCGAGATAGATGGCAGCATCCGGCTTGTCCGCTCGCACGACGCACGAGAAGCTCGCGTGATCCATGTAAGCAGCCAAGACACTGTCGTGCCACGCTAGAACAGTCTCTATCGAGCAGTTGCTCACGAGCCCAACTCGGACGCCCTTCGAGCGAAGCCCGCCCAATACTGCGGTCGCCTCTGGGCGCGGCACCAACGTGGCTCGCTCGAACGCGATTCGCCTGCGAGCCGCGGCCTCGATGGCGTCTCGCCGACAGCATCCTCCGAGCCGCTCGAGCACCTGACTCAGATTGTCTTCGAGCGTTGCGAACTCTCCACGAAACCGATTCGGAAGGGTTCGGGTCCACTCCATCTCGAAGAGCTCAGAAGGAACTCCGATGTCCCGTGCCATTTCGTCGAGAACGGTCGACAGCGCGCGCAACGGATAGCACGGCACGAGGGTGCCAAATAGGTCGAAGAGAACGGTTCGAATTCGCACTAATCCCACGCTCGACGGCCGAGTTCTATTTCGACTGCGCGCGTCATGCAAGCAGCTGTCGGACCGCGCGGCCCGCACTGAACGCGCGCGCTGCTTGCGTGCTCGCGCGCATTCGGGCCTCCTTGAACGTTGGGCCTTTCTCGAGCGGGACGACGATGAACAGACTTCTTGCAGGCGATTCTGATCGACGAATCGATCGGGGGCTATTCCGGCAATTGCCCCTGCCCCTACAGCACGGCGCGCAA
>Ga0247779_1000660_pt1 | contig 19618 bp, 22 predicted proteins | sample UWRJL221509R5_FD_179925 | JGI IMG/M metagenome (GOLD analysis project Ga0247779, IMG submission 179925) | Plant litter microbial communities from Arlington Agricultural Research Station in Wisconsin, United States - UWRJ-L221-509R-5 | ecosystem: Environmental > Terrestrial > Plant litter >... | reverse complement strand
TTGTGTCACTCCGCAAATGTCATAGTACTGACAACTCGATGGCTAACACTAACAGTTTGCATTCCGATGATATGTGTGTCCGGTTTCAATCATCCAAATAGTCTCGATGTGCTAAACACAAATTCGTTCATTGCCATCGCCATTCACCTTCAGTTGGTTGCCAAACCAAAATCACCCCTGATAGCGAACAAGTTCCAAGGATCTGCCCCAGATGTCACAACGGTACATTAAAAGTGATCTGTGGTGGATACTTTCGAAGCTGACTGACTTTCATTCGGGCAGCGGCCGTGACTAGCGCCAAATCGAAGGAATGGTTTGAATTTTGTTTTGTACCCCTCATTCCAATGGGAAGTTCGCACATTTGGATATGCTCGATATGCCAATGGTCTCAAGCAATTCAGCAAGGAGGGTGCGTTTGCTGTGCTACATTACTTGAACTATGCTGGTCGTTAAAAACGTCACTTATTTTTCATAGATGGGAACCTCAGCCGGTGACCAGTGTACCCATGCAACCTGGAGGTTATTATCCCCCACAGCCACAGCCTACATGGCAAGGAGGCCCACCTGTACAGAACTTTTATCCACCGGGCAACCAAGTACAATATAAGTCTTCGCAGTGAACCAGCAACTGTTGAGTATAGTCATCTTTTCCGTGCCATTTTCCGGAAACCCCTTTTTTGACACGAACATCAGTGCTTGCTTTCAGAGCCGTCCTTTCGCCGAGTACACAAGCTGTTCGGGAGATCATGCATGAATCTGATGCAAGTATCGTCTCCCTTAATTTTCAGACTTCCTTTTGTCATCCATCTTGCATAGTAATTGTATGTTGGAAATATCATTGCCCTCATGCAGTGCCATGCACCTAATACTAGTGCTACTTGCTCACCACCTACGGCAGTGCCCCCAAAGCACGAAGATCCCAAGGTGGAAATTTTCATCCCATAAGAGTATCTCGATTCTTGAGTTCGGAATTATTCCGTTGAAGAGGACCAAGAGAGACTGTAGAAAGCGAAAGCGAAAACGAAAGGTAGATAAGTCCAAATAAGTTAAGTAAGGAGCATAGAATAATTATTTTTGTTAAATTATTTCGGGTAACCACGTGCGCGGCAGTCCTGCCATGAGCTGTTGACGCAGCCACTGGCACTTCAGCTTTCCTACAACTTCCATTGACGTTTGTTCGACTTCCCCAATATCCATTAACCCCCCATCTCTCTCTTTACGCTCAGAACATCAGCTTACCATAATCATGCACACAAGCGAGTACGACTTCCTTTTCAAGCTCCTCCTTATTGGTGACTCTGGTGTCGGCAAGGTACGAAAGAAGAGACCCATCCCAGTTTTTGTGCTATTTTCAATGGTACAGTAGACTGACTACCTTGATTTCTTTTGTAGTCTTGCTTGCTCCTACGATTTGCTGACGACACATACACCGAGAGCTACATTAGCACCATTGGAGTGGACTTTAAGATCCGCACTATTGAGTTGGAGGGCAAGACTGTCAAACTACAAATTGTAAGTGCGCTATTCTTTATCTTTCAATTTGTGTCCTCTAGGTCCAGCGCTGCATCGTCAGTAATCGCCCAGGCCTGAGAGACAGCTGTGACATGAATCCTTAGTCTATCACTGGATACTGACTCCTTATTTTCCATTACTCCAGTGGGACACTGCAGGTGAGATAGCCATGTCCATGATACTGCGCTATGTTTTCCTAAATGGTCTGTGTTTGTAGGCCAGGAGCGTTTCCGCACAATCACTTCTTCATACTACCGTGGCGCACATGGCATCATTGTAGTGTACGATGTTACCGACAATGGTTAGTGTAAAGCGATAAGAATTCATTGCAGGGACTCATTCGTTTTCAGATACTTTCACCAATGTCAAGCAATGGCTCCAGGAAATTGATAGATATGCATCAGAAGGAGTGAACAAGTTGCTCGTCGGTAATAAGTCTGATCTGACTGGCAAGAAAGTCGTTGAATACAGTGTTGCAAAGGTAAGCATATGCATGTGCAATTTTTGATTGCAACATACACAGGTGCTAATTAATTTCCTCTAGGAATTTGCTGACCAATTGAACATTCCATTCCTGGAGACATCCGCAAAGAATGCCACAAATGTGGAGCAAGCTTTCTTGACCATGGCTAAACAAATCAAAGACCGGTAAGCATGGTCCATCTGGGGTCTGGTCTCCGGGCAACAAAATTGACACTGATTCGCCGTAGCATGGGCTCCAGCTCGACACCCTCAGGGGCTGCTAAATCTTCGACTGTCACCCCTGGTCAAACTGTGCAGTCTCAACAATCAGGCGGATGCTGTTAAATGCTGCTGCGTACCTGGAGTGTGTTTGTCGGCTTTTTTACGTGTTCTCCTACCGAGTTGCACTATTGGAAGATGCAACCCTAGAGGGCGTGTTTTGATTTACATATATCGCCCTTTACGTATACACTTGCTACCCTATTGGACTAGTTCTTTTTTCTTTCCTCCATCTAAATGTTGTGTTTCTTCTCTTGTTTGATATTTGGCGTGTTTGCAGTTATTTCCGAAAGGTTACGATCATAACTTCTTGCCTGCGAGTTTATCCAGTTATACGCTGTAAAACATTAGCCACTCATTCTGTATGCTACTTTATGCAAAGTAGAAATATGCATTTATTGTTAATCGTTCAACGTTTTCACGGTCTGACTCTTTGCGACGAGGATGGTATCAAACACGTGACTTTTCGTTCCCATCAATTACCGCGAAACCATACTTCCACAATTTATTTATTTAATACCTTACGCTACGCCCATTTTCTGCTCAACTTTCCTCGTAACGGTGCTCTTACGCGACTGGTAGGTCTGTCAACTTTGAAAAAATATTTTAACGCCATTGAAACAATTACTAGTCGAAATGCTGTCTGCGCTTTCAAGACGGATTCCTTCTCAACTTTCCCGAACCATCGTACACCGTTCTTATTCCGAGCTAGCCACTGAAGCCAGTTCTTCAGTGTCGTCGATACCAACATCTACACCTAATAAACTGAATCCCCGGCCTTATTTTGTTCCACGAAACACCAGAGGGAACCTTCCTGTTTACACTGACGTACGGAACGCGGGAGGTCGTCATTTGGTACTCGTTCGCAACGTAGAGGGTAACGTTTCGGTAGGCGCCTTTTCTATCGCAGTCTCTTGTTATTTCATTGAGAATGTGGGTTGTTTCAGGCGCTTGCTAAGGACCTCTCGAAATCGTTGTTCGAAAAGGACACATACGAAGCTTCTAAGCTGAAAATTCAACTGGCCCATTCAAAGCATATCGTAATCTCAGGCGGTCGCTGGAAAAATCACGTCGCTGCATGGCTAAAGGAAAGAGGGTTCTGAGGTATCGGCTGCGTTGAAGATGCAAAGTGCTTGTGTATGTCACTCCGAAATATTAACTGTTCTATTGTTCTATACGACATAATCCCTATACGTGATGGTTAAAGGTAGTGTGCGGGGCCAAAAACGGACAACGTCAATGTCAGGATATAGATATGTGCAATACATTTTACAATGCTACATCTACAATCTCCTTGGCGTCAATACCCAAACATCCTATCTTCGCTTTTTCCAGTTGGCTGTTGGCCACAAGACGCCTGGCCTCCGCGGCTTGAAGGTCAATGGTAGCCATATCGAGCTCATGGAGCGCTCTCTGAAGACCTTTCATTTGTTGGAGATACTGGGGAGTATAACACGTCTTATGCGGATGTTTCGCGAGCTGAAAACGTGTTCAAGTTATGTTAACAACGATACCAGAAGGTAACACATACCTCTAACTCCAACTCCGCCATGTGCCTGGGAGCCTGGTATCTTGGTATCTTGGGTAGTCTGAGGTCATGGTCAACTTTGGCTGATACCGGACTAGAAAATGCAGGTTCTTGTTGGTAATTGCGACGCGGTTCTCTTGGAGGATATTCTCTCAGGGGATAAGAACTTGAAGAAGAAGAATTTTGAGTGGTTATTGGTCTGGGATGATTCCGAGGGGCTCTAGGCGGAGAACGAGGCCTTGATGGCGGCGGAGAACGCCTATTGCGCTGCGGTCCTGTTGGGATTGCTCGTTGGTCATAATGAGGTGGCGACCTGGGAGGGGTGTATCTAGCCTGACTTGAAGCTGGTGCTGATGGTAATGGTTTCGTTGGGGAAGGCTCAACAACGTCCATTTTCTTCTCGTCACGTTCTATCTTACGCTCAGGAACAGCTACATTAGCAACAATAATGTGAGGCTCGAGAGTCAAAGGTGGTACAGCAGAAGGGGTTACTATCAGTGCTGCTGGAAGTTCCTCAAGAGCATCAACTTGCATATGTTCCGATTCCTTCTTTTCCATGTTTGTATTTTGAATTTCTTCTGCTTCAATTTCGCCAGCCTCAATTGTCGCCGGAGACTCGACCGATGGCTTGATATCAGAAGAAGGCAGTTCGGAATCCTGTTGTTCGACTTTCAATTCTGGTTTTGCTCCAACGGGACCCACTTCCATCGCATCGTTCGTTTTTGAAGCCGACGGCATTGGCGGCTTCGTCTCGATATGTTCTGGTTCTCTACGATGTGGCGACTCAACATTGCCGGTTCGCTTACTTGGACTCAATGACCTGTCTCTTGAGTGAGGACGTCGATAGGGCGAACGGGGCCGTGAGCTAGGTTCAATCGAGTGATTCCCTAGTCTGACGCGTCTGTAAGGAGGGGGGGACAGCCGACGAGGACTTCGACTGCGAGAACGATACTTCGAACGCGGTGGCGGTGAAGGTGAATACCGGCGACGTGGTGGGGAGCGTGAATCACGCCTAGGAGGACCAGGGCCTGAGGACATCACTAGATCAATTAGAGTACATCCAAAAAGCGCGTGAAGCATACCAGGTCGTCGAAATGGAGAGGGACCTCTGCAATTCATGAGATTAACAATTTTAAGGTTCATAGAATGAAATTTACCTTCTAAACGGTGGTCTGTCTCTATCATATGGTCTTCTATCTCTATCTGGCGAGTGCCGTCTAGGACTGCGGCTGTAGTCACGATCTCGTGGTGCAAGCCTACGGTCTCTGTCTCTGTCCCTATCTCTATCGTAGTCTCGAGGACGATTTCGGCTATCGTAGTCACGTCGGTCAATATCTCTTCTATCGTACCCTCCTGGAACATATGTATCTAGTCTTCGCGGGGGTGGGTGGTATGGTCTATCAACATCAGGGTGTCGGTCACGAAAGCGACCTGGAGGTGCCATAGGTTGAGCAGAACGTCGATCGCGGTCACGGTCATCAATTGGAAGCCGACGTTCATCAGGTAGTATTGGAGGAGTTTTCGGCCTTGGAGGTAGGTTGGCCATGGTTGTTGAAAGTAATCACTTATTACTAGACCAGTAAGTAATAGGCTCATTAATGTAATGGCAATGCCAAACACCGACAAATACTGAAATGACCTGTAGGAGAGTAGGAGTCTCGACAACTTCGCCTTGAACAAATTTCTTCGCCCTTAGACTCCTTTCTTTTATCCAGCTATGCTTGACCACTGCTCAATATCTCATAAAGGTCATTTCGACAAATGTCTCTATTGCTGTCTTTTCTGACACACATTCAGGAGGGATAGTTTTGTGGTCCCGGTCTTTCACCCCTGACGCGGCACAGCTCGCATCCTCTTCAGCGTCTCCTGTCAACTCTCTTATACGCGAAGCATTAATTGAAGGTCGGACAACGGAAGATAAATATGAAAAGGACGGCTACGCAGTTAAGTGGACGTTTGTCAATGACCTAGAGCTTATTTTCGTGGTGGGTTGCATTTCGATGATTCGTGCTACGAACTACCCTAAGATATTGCAGGTGGCATATCAACGAATTTTACAACTTACATACGTTGAGGAACTACTAGCCGCCATGAAGCGATTGTTTGTGCAATATTTCGAATCTACTGTGGCGTCATTTGTGGCATCGCTACATAACGCCAATAGCGTAGCTAAATCAGCCACGGTACACGGTGCTACTTGGGACTTCGCAAAAGCATTTGAACGATGGGATATTCTATTTGATAAACTTCTTAAAGGGCTGGAAGAAAAGGCTGCCCAGGTGCATCTCACTATATTTTGATCAAAACTTTCCTTCTCATTTTCTTGGCAACAGGATCGTAAATCTCGCCTCCGGCCAGCAGTTCGACCAACAACTGAGAACTACTCTCCTCCGTCAGAAGATTCTGATACCGGCATGTCCTGATCGTCCGGACTAATTATATATAAACTGATTATTTTCAAAATCTAGTACCCACGGTGGATACAGACACTCCGCAGGACGAACAACAAATTGCTCGCAATATCCATGCTTTACAAAGTCGACTCAGAGGACGAGGAGGACGTCGTGCAGGGCGTGGAGGGGGTCGTATTGCATCGGGGGCGGGCAAAGAGAGTGCACCCGAGTCCGAGTGTGTAGTTTTCTCTTTTTCAAGATATTAAAATCAATAATGGTGGATACAGTTCTGATACGCAACCCAAACGCAAACCCAAAGCCAAAATCCAACGCAAATGGGGAGATGAAGCACCAACAGAGTCTGATATGGCGTCACTAGACTTCAGTGTCGATAAGCCTGACTCTTCCGGAAGGGCAAACATTGGTTCGCGTGATCTTCAATCTTTGGTTGACCAGTCATCTTTGGGTACAAGGACTCAAGATGGTTTGTATGAAGTCAAAGACTGGGACTTCTCCAAAGATAAAAATGCCGACGACGATGCAGATGATGCTATTGCAAAAGCATTGAAACCACTGGACTCTAAATCTAGGGCTGCGGAGGGCTCTTTAGGAGCGTTCAGTTCAATTTTTGCTCGGCTTACTGGAACAAAAGTGCTTTCTGAAGGGGACCTAAAACCTGTTCTAGAGGCCATGAAGCAACACCTTATGAAAAAGAATGTTGCGATGGACATAGCAGAAAAAGTTTGCGAAGGCGTTGGCGAAGGTCTTGTTGGAAAAAAAGTAGGGGGATTCCAAAGTGAGCAACATCCGCAAGTATCTATGTCGAAATGCTTATCGAACGATTTACAGCAATTAATAACGCTGTGCGGATGGCTCTTTCGACGTCGCTGACACGAATACTGACGCCGAAAACATCGACTGATTTGCTGTTATCGATTCGAACCAAGTTAACTGCCCCTTTACCATCCAATCAACAACGTATGCCATATAGTATCACGTTTGTTGGTGTCAACGGAGTCGGGAAAAGCACAAATTTGTCAAAAGTTTGCTTTTGGCTCATCCAGAACGGCTTGCGAGTTTTAATAGCTGCTTGCGATACCTTCAGGTGGGTCTAGCTCTATGTGTGAACGAATAACCATTCTCAAAAAACTTGAATCAAACAACGCAGGAGTGGTGCTGTAGAACAACTGCGAGTTCATGTGCGTAACTTGAGTATGCTGGGCGTCAACGGGGCAACAGACAGCAAAGGCCGCGTGGAGCTCTTCGAAAGAGGTTACGGGAAAGACGCGGCAGGTATTGCTCGAGAAGCAATCAATTATGGTAAGCTACTTAACAACTGCCTTATCAGCTAATCCTGACCTTGTCAGCTCGGGATAATGACTTTGATGTGGTTCTTATTGATACTGCTGGTAGAATGCAGGATAACGAGGTTAGCGATACCGTTTACCCACCTGTTACTACACAATTGACATCGTTTCTATAGCCATTAATGCGTGCTTTAGCCAAGGTAATCAACTGGAACGGAACGCTGCCACCTATTCTAGATGCTCATCTTCCTACAATAGCTTGTTTCGGTGAACAATCCAGATAAAATTATATTCGTTGGCGAAGCGTTAGTGGGTAACGAAGCAGTAGACCAACTGACCAAATTCGACCGCGCCCTGCGTGACTTCTCGTCGGCATCTGGTACCGGCAAAGGCCGTGGAATTGACGGAATGCTTGTCACGAAATGGGATACTGTAGACGACAAGGTGCGGTCCCTTTTATACCTCCTAACAGACTGATATTCAATAATGTTTTGCCATTTCTCATAGGTTGGCGCGGCCCTGTCTATGACCTATGTTACTGGGCAGCCCATTATATTTGTAGGCTGCGGTCAGGTGTGAATCTAAATTTATGAAACTTCGATTCTTGCTAAAAGAATCATTCATTCAGACATATACGGACTTGCGACAATTGAGAGTTGCCAACGTTGTCCAGGCGATTTTGAAAGATTGATGACACTTCCAATATTGAATGTTTATTTATGGTGGCCGAACCTTCACCTATTTATATTGTGTACAGTTCTTCTGCATTTCCGCAAGACATTTGTATATATAATACCCAGGATGTCCTGTGAAATAATCTCTTATTCTATGTATTGTAGCACTGGCACGGTTGAGGAAACATTGGGATATGATAAACTGCGTTCTGCGTTACGGAACGGATATTGACCAACTGTTTGCGAAGCAAAGACTCCAAAGGACGTGTATTATCCAAGGTGAGAAAGTGAACTCGGGCGAGAAATAATAGCACAACAGTTCGTTGTTACAAAGCATGGTGGAGAAGGAGTTTAATAATACAGGGATCAAAGATGCCCAGGAGCGGTGGATAGTTGGTATATGCAACGACGCTGAAGGACGGAATAAAGATAAATATGTATAAAGCAATCAATCAAACGGCGATTTCTCCTGCACACGTAGGAAAGATTTCGGCATGGGCGGAGGGGACGAAGGAACAAAGTTCGAGTGATCTGTATAGATCGACTGTATGTCATAGTGGGTATCATCAAGCTGGCGGAATTGGAATTGAAGGCTGTTGGTATTATTGCTGTTACGGCCAAAAGGTGAAGGTAATGCACGAGGATTAGAAAGAAATTCGGCCGAGGGCGCAATTCTGTTTCGACGACGACGACGGTAGAACCAAATGCCAATCAATATGAGTAGGGTAAGGCAAATCCCGCCGACGATCCCGCCTACAATTCCACCGACATTGGAACCCTTGGAAGAGTGGGAGGCCGCAAAATTGCCACCATCCGAGGAACTTGTAGCAGTGTTCGCAGGAGCGAAAACGCCAGATCCAGTAGCGAAGGAATCTGGCCCAAATGAGTTCATATCAGTCAATATGTGAGGGGCAGCATTGCTCCCATTCAAGGTGGATTGGCCTTTAGCTACAGCCTCTGGCGTCGTGTCCGAGTTGGAAAGATCAGCGGGTGCTACGGTTTGAGTATTTAGGGCTGCGCTGGTTTGTAGCGAGCCTGCAGGGATGGTAAGAGGAAGAACACTGTTGGTTGGTGATGAGATTTGGGATGTTTGCTGAGTTGGAGTGTTTCCACTATTTGGAGTAGTTGCAACAGGAGGAGTAGATGAAGCAATGTTGATCACAAGCGTGCTGGTAGTTGGTGGGGATTTAACAGTGGTGGCTATTGCGCTTGGACTTTGCGCAGCTTTGGTGCTGGTAGTTGTAGTTTTAGCTGTTGTTCTAGTTTTAGGGGTATTGCACAAGCCGGCTGTCATAGCATACGAGATAAACATCAATTGTGACTTTCTGGTACTCCGCATAAAAAAAACACAGACGGAAAATACAGAAGCCTTCATTTTGTTTACCATGATGTCCCTGCCTGCGCACCAAGGTGCTGAGGTTATGGTGCCGCTCCCGACGTGCCCACTGTTGAAAGATAAATGGACATTTCCAAGCAGTGTGTGGGAAACATACAGAAGAATTAACAGGAATATCTCGAGATGAACTTGAGGGGGCGGGTGGTTGCATAGAAAGAGTAAGGACAGACTAGAGGAGAAAGAAAAAAAAAGGAGATGGTGGTGAGAGAGAAAGATGAGCATGCAAGAAGAGAGGCGTGCATAACTCGGCGCTCATGAATGATTCATCATTTCACCAACGCGCTACTCTATCACGGCCATCACCAGCTGACAAATCAATTCCTATTAGAACAAATGACGCGGTCTCCCCTACTAACTTTATGATCTGCTTCCGCTCGAGTCTCCCTGTCTTTTCCCGCATTCACAACACTTTCCACATCCAACTTCGCACAATGAAGGTCGTCCCTGTACCTGTCCGCGACGACAACTACGCGTACCTTCTAATCGATGAGTCCACAAACAAGGCTGCAGCTGTCGACCCATACGACGTCGGCAAGGTCGCTGCTGCCGCACAGGCACACGGAGTTGAGATAGTTGCAGGAATAACAACTCATCATCATTTTGACCACAGCGGGGGAAATGAGGTCTGTTTTCTGTATTCAATGCCCAAACCTTCAATGGTTGACTAGTTTGTAATATATTCCTAGACTTTCGTACGTTATCGCATCCACCGTGTGATGAATTTGAAACTCACCTCTTCTGCTAGGCTTCAAAATACCGAGGCATTCCAATTTATGGTGGGAGCGACAAGGTTCCCCAGTTGACGAACCTTGTCAAAGATAAAGACGAATTTACTGTTGGTGATAACATCCATGTCAAGTGAATAATACTTCGATTTGTGGACTTTGCCAATCAGTTCATTTATTCCTCGATCTGATTAGATGCTTAGCCACGCCCTGCCATACACAAGATTCGATTTGCTACTATACCACTGATAAAGTAGACAAGTCACATCCAGGAGGCGTCTTCACGGGGGACACTCTTTTCATGGCAGGTTGTGGTCGTTTCTTCGAGGGCGTGGGAGAAGAAATGGACAAGGCTCTCACCTACTTGGGAACTCTTCCCGACGAAACTATAGTGTACAATGGTCACGAATACACCGGAGGCAGTCTGGCCTTCGGCAAACACGTAGATCCCGACAATGCTGGCCTAGCAAGACTGGCAAAAATCGCACAAGATAACAAGATCACAACTGGTTTGACCACCATTGGAGATGAGAAAGAGTGGAATGTGTTCATGCGCTTGGATAGCGAGGCTGTCAGGTTAGTTGGCTTAGCTGAATTCTAGAGAAGTATAGGTTTCACAAATGGTCATTAGGAGAGCAACCTCGGCGGATGACACTACCCCGAGGAGCGTTATCATGGACGCGCTCAGAGACCAGAAGAACAAATTCCGTGGGTAAGCTGTCTCTGCCGACGTGCAAGTAGACCGCTTTCGCATACCTTATTCGATAGTCCGCTCTTGTAGACAGACGCAGTTATGACAGGTCGACATAGCGACATAGCAGGCCATGTATATGAATATCCAGATATGATTTCTTGGGTACAATATAAGTTTCATTGTGAAGCCTTTGGGGGTTTGGAAACGTCAGAAGAAAGGACACTTTAATGGTTTTTTTTCGTCATCACAGCCTGTCGTAATCGCCTTGACCTAAAATCCGACCATCTTCTGCACTGCAGTGCGAGCATATGGGACGTACGATAGCGTGTACCAGGTATAGGCCAAGAATTGGATGATGACAAAGACTAGAAGGATCGGAAGAATAGTAGTCAGCAGTGATGAGAGCGAAGGCAGATGGAAGGTATCCGAGCTTACTGATGCATAGCACCTAAGGTTGGAACAGCGCAGAACAGTAAGGAGTTAGATGGCTATGCTAATTGAAACCGTGATCACAACTCACCCCATTCTTCAAAACAAATGCGCCGACCAGCACAAGGGCAATCGAGGCTATCAAGACTATGGAAGCAATGACACGAACAGGTTTAAACATCTGTAGTTTTTGTTTAGCTCATAGTATGTCCAATGACCCGCGGAGAAGAAGCGCTCACAAGTTGGACTTGTTTGAAGAACTGCGATTATTCGTCAACAAATAGAAAGGCTTTGAGAAAGATAGATTGAAAACGTACTCCAATAAGGAACCCAGTGCCGATGAGAGATATAATCGTCCCCAAGACATATAGAACTTAACGCAGACATTCAAGCGCTCAGAATCTAGCCGACAGCTGACAGATCAACCAACCGAGTCTAACTCACCAGCAAATAACGTCAACATCCCGAAGAATAGGACTATTGATCCCAGTAAGCTGAGGACAAAACCGAAGAGTAAACTGTGAAAGAAAGGAACACCTTCAGAAACCAGCAGAGTAGCAGCACATAGCGAGTAGCATAAAATCCCAAGCGCACCATATTCCGAAACCATAAAGTCGTGTCGTGCGTGATAGTCCGAAGGATTTGAATGCAGAATCACCTTCGAAGAACGAAGTATCGGGAATGATATTGGAGCCAGTTCCGGCCTCGAGATTGAACCATCCTTTCGCCATGATTTGTGTGTATTATTGACTTTGGGTAACTTGTGTGAGGTTTAATGCTAGGAGAAGCGAGTTGAAGTTCTTATTAAGTTTCTCTGGCGGTGGATTATACGAGAGCTGTGCCAGCAGCGAAGTCGCAGGAGGAAAAAGCGAGGCCGCAGCGAGACGGTTGGCAGTGACAAGGAAACCTTACCAGACCAAGGCTTGGCCGCGACGGCACCGTACTTATTAGCATCACGTGAAAACAGACACGCGTAATTGAAGCCGATCCCGGCAATACACGCTAAATCATCACCAAAGCAGTGGAATTCAAAGCCATAAGCAGACACAACGTAACAAAGTTTTCGGAATCATAAAAAACATACAAAGAGAAAGAAAGACGTAGCATGTCGTAGCAAAGTGATGTGCAAACAAGTAAGTGGTATATCTATCGTTCATGGCCATCAAGAGAACAGGGAGTATCAAACTCAGCAAGATTATTAATTACTTCAAACAGATCATTGGGTAATTTTGCGTCGAAGACCCTCCTGGATCTCTGAAAGCTGTCGCGCGGTGTCAATCGTGCCAAGTCCTGGAAGGATGGCAAGTCGTTGCTTAGTTGTATTAAGAGATTGTTGAACGGTGGGAATGACTCGAGGAATAAAATCAGAGATAAGCTTGTCCTGAACAAATCAAAGCATTAGAAGTGAGTCTCCGAGAAAATTGGGACGAGCTTACATCAGGACGCAGGAGACTCGAGACTCGTTGGAGCCACCAAAGAGACGTCTTGAAGCTTTCGTCATTTGGGGCTGTTTCACCAATGACCGCCGACAACTGAAGGTATAATTAATGTCTTCTCTAATATGTTTTTATATCAGAACTTACTCGGTGAACAAGAGTCAAGATAACGGCCTGAGATACAAGAGGTTGCCCGTTGAGGGGGAAGACAAGGTCTGGGTTTGTCATGGACAAGAGCTCCCGGAGCTTACTAGGATCTTGCGAATGCAAGACCCCCAGATAACTTTCATCCCACTGATCGGGCTTCAAAGGAGGCGACCGTTCTTGTTGAGGTTGGCTAGCGGGTGGCTGAGGGAGTTGAGCGGGATGAGAAGCTTGAGGAGCAGCTATGGTGGGAGGATACCATGGTTGTTGGTGCAGAGGAGCAACTTGGGGAGGTGGCTGTTGGAAAGCGGGATGAGGTTGAGGGCCGTATTGAGGGAGAGGTGGATTGGCAGGGGGTATGTTCCCTTGTCGAAGATGAGGCGCATTTATGTTACCCTGTGATGGAGGCAAAGACTGGCCGCTTCCAGAGCCCTGTTGTTGTGGAGCTTGCTGCAGGTGGTGCAATGGTGGCGCAGGTGGTCCATTGACGCTCAGGAATTTCACTTGTTCAGACAGGTTTCGAACAGTGTGCTCCAATTCCCGAATTGTGGATTCCTGACTCCTTAATGCCTCATTATGCCAATTGTTCAACTCAGCCTTGACAGCAGCGATTTCGTTCCTGAACTCGCGGAGAAGTTCCTGGTGCATACCAGCAGTTTGCTGGGAGTGGAACTGGAGGAAATTTGTTGTCAAGACTTCCTTAATGTGCCTTTCTACGGCAGGAGTCATAGTGTTAGTAATAATGTTGGCAAAATGATTTGAAACATTGGGCCGCAGAAGAAGTTTCTCCATTTCAACAGGTAAAGTCTGCGCGAGCTCATAAGTTCCTGATTAGAGTGAAAACGTGCCTTCACATACCCTGTTAATAGCGTCAATCAAGCCAATACCAATTTGATCGTTGAGGGCCGCTTTGACTTCATTTCTTGTGATGTTTTCAAGGGACGGCAGAACCGAATTCTGAACCTCGTTCTTTACAGCCATCTCAACGACTCTGGTGGTATTCCTGGTCAGCTCTGTCGAGATGAGTTTGAGGATTTTCTCTTGTCTGGCGAAATCTTCGGCTTGCTCATGCATACGTGTTTCCTCAAAACGTTGATCTACATCATGAATGTCAGTCGGGGAAGCTCGAAAACATCCGAAACAAAACTCACGTTGCTTGTCCATTTCCTTGCCAAGAAGCTTAATAAAGCGATTGTGCAGGTTTTCTTCAGTCTTCTTGATCTCTTTGGACAAGGTCTGGCCAAGATCATTTATGCCAGAAATGTCACTTTGCTCGGCTACCTTCTTCGAACCTTTCCCAGATTCCTCTTTTTCTCTCCAGTTGACATTCTTTCCCTTGTTACCCCCCTTGCTCTTGGTGTCCGAAAGACGAGTTTCGGAATACTCGTTTTCAACATCATCAGAAGTGGGAGTTCGAGCACGTGCTGGAACAAACGCAGGAGGAAGGCTCGAGGGAACTTGAGGTGCAGGAGCAGGGATAGGAGGCAATGGCTGGCGTGGCTTCTCTGGAATATGCGCAGAGGGAGAGAAGTCGAAAGCAGGATACTTACTCTCGCATGAAACAAGCGCGTTATCGTACCATTCCTTGCGAATGAGGACTTGGTCAACCCCGGTTGAGTGAACAGAGAACCCGACCAAAGCAAGTTCACCCGGTGCAATCTTGGCAGCAATGCAAGCTGCATGAGCCTCACCACCGTGCGGATCAGCATCCGCAGATAGAATCACAAAATGAATAGTTGGCTTAATTCCAGAGAACTCGACAACCTGGTCAATGTATCCGCGAACACCCTCTTCCGCACCTCCAAAGGACGGCTCGATATGTATCTTGAGGGCGATCAAACTCTCGCGACGGCTGTTGGCTACCCACAATGTCTGTATCCTCGAGTCATACGTGATATGTCCAAACATTTCAGGATCCTCTTGATTTCCGTTGACGAAGTTTATAGTCGACAGAACGGCCTTTGTGGATAGCGACAGAAGTTGGAACACAGTGCCATTCTTTCTTCCAACAACAATACCACCGTCAACATAAGTCAATGAAGAAGGAATATCGTCTCCTCGGATCTTGTGGATTGTATAAGGTAAGCTATCCCGCATATTCCAGATGGTGAGAGTGGAGTCTTCTGAGATAGTGGCCAAAGCATAGTGCACGACGTCAAAATCGAAGGAAACAATTGGCTGAGCAAACAAATCAACTACTTCTTCTGCCGAGAGATGACCATAACACTTACTGCAGATACGTTGAAGAGTTGCCCAATGTGATGGAGGTCGGAATGGGGTAAAGGTTGACCGTGAAGAGCAGTTGTGTTCATTAAATCGATGACATATATCCTATCTTCCGCTGCAATGGCAAGCGTGTTCTGGTCTTTGGGGTGCCATTTGACGGCACGGATTGCATCATGGTGGTCTGTGGTTGGAGGAACACAGAGCAACAGACGCCCTCTGCATACAAATTGTTAGAGAAATAAAGATAAAAGATAAGCATGCGACGACCTACGGGACATCGTCTGTGATAACATCTGGCAACTCCCACACAATAAAGCCTCCATCAGACGTAACTCCAGCAAGCCTGTTACCGTACACAGCCATATCAACCACACTTGCAACTTGCGAAAAGATCTGAGGAAGTGTGAGCAAAGTGCGATCTCCACTTGAGCGAGAAATGACTCGGACGCGTCCTATAGCAAGACGCAAGTTGAGCATTCATGAAAGATAACGAACCACTTAAGGCATACCACGCGTCATTGCATATGCAACCCAGTGGGTTGCCCCGATCGTTGTTCCAGGCAAGAACACAGGGTCCTGTTTAACAAGTGCAATAGGTGTCCATTTGACCGACTCCCGTGCTTGAATTTCTTCCAATGGTTGTGACACATCGAAGTTGATTGTCTGCGACTGAGGGCTGCAGAAGTGTTAATTGGATAAAGCATGTATCTAACAGCCAACTTACATAGGACTCGATTGTGCTTTGTTAGAATTGAACTTTGGAGGTTGAGGCTGAGAAACTTTCTGACGACCTCCTTGGTTCTGCACTTGAGGTTGACCTTGATTCTGACCACCCCGAGGACCGGGAGAACCTTCTTTGTCGCGACGATTGCCCGAAGGGAAAGCGATGCCGCTCGAATACGAAATCGGCTGACCAGAACCTGCATCGACAGCACGGGGTTGTGGACGATGAAGGGGTTGTGGCTTAGGGGGAGAAGCATGAGGGGAAACAACTACAGGTTTGCTCGCTGGGATAGGAGGCAAAGGAGCTCTGGGTGAATGTTCGCCTTGCGAGTAATCAACACCGCTCAAGTACGCCTCGTAAGCAGGCGGTTGCGGTTGCATTGGTGCTGGCTGTCCGCGCGTCAAATTTTCCAATAGGTTTTCAACCGACTGCCTCTTCGGGTCAGGAGCACTCGTCCAAGAGTTATCTTCATTTCCGCTGGATATACTAGAAGGCTGAGTAGGCACGGGCTTTTTCTTTATCGAGCCTGTTGTAGCAGAAAGATGATCAAAAGGAGAGGTGAATTCAAATATTGACCGCCTAGGGGAAGGTGGTTGTTGCAGGGGCTGTTGTGGAGGTGGAGGCGGGGGTGCTTGAGCAGGCTGCTGCACAGGACGGGGTCTGGGAGACGTCTCATTTGAATGTTCATACTGATTAAAGTTGCGATATTCATCCCGCTGGGGATAAGGTGGAGACGGGACAGGTTGTTGTTGGTTATTCCTTTGAGCATCAGGAAACCTTGACGAATTTCTGGGAATGGTGAGTGAAAATGTCAACCGAGAAAAGATAATTAAACTTACCCTGATATCATCTGCTCCAACATTTTCGTTGTTTCATTGGATGGAGGAGATGCATTTGATCGTTGAGACGAACCAGGGGGAGTTGGGACCTGCTGGGGCTGGGGCTGGGGCTGAGGCTGAGGCTGCTGCTGCTGCTGCTGCTGAGCTGGCTGAGCTGGCTGAGGAGGAGGTCGATTAGCAGCAGGAGGACCGCCAATTAACGCCAGCAAAGCATTTTGTCTGTCGGTAACGTTGCTTGCATTCGGGGACGAACGGTTGGTGGGTTCCTCAGTGAGAGATATGGGAGGGTTGCTAGAAGGGGTATCATAGGATTCAACTGGATGAGAATCGGGTCTTTCGTTATTTGTCGGGTTTGGGAGGTTTTGAAAGAGAGAATCGATGAGACTGGGGGTAGAATTGTTGGCAATATGCTGAGCAGAAGGATATGGCTGATGCTGAACAGTGGAGTGATTTGGAGGAGTAGAGTTCCTAGAAAAGAGAGATTCGTGCAGATCTGCACGGTTATCCATGTTAAAGAGAAGGACAGAGACGCACACAGAATTTTCAGCGGACCATCCACACGCACGCAACACGAGGCACAGGCGTGGTTCGGCTTCGTCCGCTTTCCTTTTCCGGTATTCTCTCCTTAATCAAAATCAATCGCCCGTCCAAGGCTTATTATATTTATAGTGCCCCTCCAACGAGAAAGCAGTTCAAAGGATTTATGTTCCAAGACCGCATGACCTCCTTTTCACAAACATTTGCAAATACTTGAGATTTCATATAAATTCTCTCTTAATTCCCAGTTCCTCTTCATTCCTTACCACCAGAATATCAATCTCAACCATGCAATCTGTAAGCCCCCACTTTCTTTACCCTAGCTAAATCTCATGTTGATACGTTTCTCTCAGACCACCAGCATTCCTGTTTCCAACAACGGCTGCGGCAGCACCTCTTGTGGCTGTGGTGCAAAGTGAATTTACTTTCATTACTGTTCGTTGTTCACAAAATTTACTCAAATTTTCAACTAGCTGCGCCTGCAAGCCCGGCGAGTGCAAGTGCTAAACAAGCTACAGGCTTTCTAATCCAACCCATTATAACGTCATGATCGTGTTCGCCGCAGACATTGTTACGGAGATGCATCTAGTAAAGACAAAAAAAGGGGCTGAAATATCGTTAATGTAATCCTTGTCCTTCAGAAATTGAATTAGCGTCCATGCTGCTTTGTAAGAAACGTTTTGCACACCTAAGTCCTGATAACGCCTCCTTCTCGCTGGGTCAAGTTCTTCAAGTTGCTCCAACAGAGATCGGATCTCTTGCGATAAGACCTCAAAATTAACTTCCGATCTAAATTTCCTTGCAAGAAGACTTTTATAATGGGCCATGGATTCAATACACCCTATTCTATATCGTGAGTGTCTAGAGAACAGGCCCAGATACGGCATCATACATTTGCTATCTGGCTGCTCCTCCAGTAATTCCTGGATTGCAGCTATTTCACGGTCGAGCAGCTCTTTTCTTTCATCTACAAATGGTGGTGAGTTGAGCGCTTTCATTTTGCTTGAGCTTACGAGGATTAATTTACCTGTGCCCACTAGCCAGCGATGGTACATCCAAACGCTCTGGTCATTTGGATCCGTATACATGGCGTTCCTAAGTAATTCAAACTCTGTGCGTTTTAATTAATCAGAAACCGGAACCGGAATTCAAACCGTATTGAATATACGTGCCTTGTTCTCGCGATTTAGATTCATCTAGCTTGCCACTTTTCCACAAAGATGCCAACGTCTTTGAACGCTGATGCCAAGCAGAGAAATTGGAAAAGTTGGCCCCAATTTTTTGAGAAGTATATGACAACTCTGTAAATTCGGACCGAGGTACAGGTATGCCAGATAAAATATATCGTCTGTAATCCCAGGCATGAACTTACAAACAAGCATAAGACGTCAAAATAAGTCAGAAGAGATACATATAAGGGGATCTCACAGTTTCTTGGGTCAGCATCCAGCATCTTCTCAACCACAAATAATTCTTTTTCCCATGCGCTTTGTTTCCATGCGGTAAAATTGTCGCTATTCTCGATGCCTGGTCCACTGGGAAGATTCTCCAAGCACCATATGCGATGATTCCATATCCAATAGACTTTCGGATGAGCTTTCAATGCAGACATTGTCATTGCTAAATCATCCATTATAAGGTTCTTGACCGTTTCTGGCGAACTGATTCGAATGGTTAGGTTTACTAAAGCGGCAAAATAAACCTTACCTATTCACAAACAGACCATAGAGCATGATGTCACGTCGGTAGTTCCAGACAGTGTACAACTCTGGGTTTATTTGTAAAAGGCGCGTTGTAAGATCGAAACTTTCCCGAGACCAATCCTGGCCTTTCTTCTGCGTTGTTGACAAAGTATTAGATTAATGTTATGTGAAACTGAAAGGCAGAGCCTACCTTTGCTAAGGCAGCATCCGATAGTTTGGTGAATTCTTCAATCTTTGATAGCTCACGTTGTTTTCTCGCCTCGCGGTCTGCGTCTGTAAGACGAGTGCGCTTAACCCCGTGCTACGAAGAAGAATACAGGTTAACAGGCAGAAAAATCATTCATACGTTGCCTATCATACCATTTAAAGTTCTTTTGGTTTCTCGCAAGTTATGGAGTGTCTTCGAGAGTATGTATGATCTTGCGCAGCACACTTAGTGATTGTGATAGAAGTGCAGAGCTCATGAATTAGGGGTCACAGACTCACGAGTGATGGTAAAGTACTTTGTATTTGTTTGCTTCCAAGGTTCTAGCTTCTGTTGGCGGAAAGTCGAAAGAAATACGTTCATTTCAGTGCATTTTGGACCGGCGTTCTCTTTCACATACGACGT
>Ga0247779_1000659_pt1 | contig 19651 bp, 13 predicted proteins | sample UWRJL221509R5_FD_179925 | JGI IMG/M metagenome (GOLD analysis project Ga0247779, IMG submission 179925) | Plant litter microbial communities from Arlington Agricultural Research Station in Wisconsin, United States - UWRJ-L221-509R-5 | ecosystem: Environmental > Terrestrial > Plant litter >... | reverse complement strand
CGCCGACGGCGATGCGCTGGCCGTCGGCTCGATCGACACCACCGGCACGCAAGGCACGGTGCAGGTGTTTGCGGACGGACGCATGAGCTTCACGCCCACCGCGGGCTTCGTCGGCGATACGCAGTTCAGCTACCAACTGAGCGACGGCTTCGGCGGCACCGCCACGGGCCTGGTCAAGATCAGCGTGACGAATGCTGCGCCGGTGGCGGCGCAGGACAGCTTCACGCTGTACGCCGGCCAGGCCTTGGACATCCCCGCGCCGGGCCTGCTGGCCAATGACAGCGATGCCGACGGCGATGCGCTGGCGATCGGCTCCATCGACACCACCGGCACGCAGGGCACGGTGCAGGTCTTCGCCGATGGGCGGATGCGCTTCACGCCGACGGCGGGCTTCATCGGCAGCACCAGCTTCAGCTACCTGCTGAACGACGGCCTCGGCGGCACGTCGACCGGGCTGGTGACGCTGGACGTCATCGCCCAGCCGGCGTTGCACGTGAACAGCTTCCAGGCCACCGGCACCGGCTTCCGGCTGCGCTTCGACAAGGCGGTGGACGCCAGCCTGGTGCAGCTCTACGGCACCGGCGCGCTGGTGCCGGACCTGAGCCTGTTGCTGGGCACCACGGCCGTCAACGGCAGCGTGGTGTTCGATGCCGACGGCCAGGGCCTCACCTTCGTCAAGGCCGGCGGCGTACTGGCGGCCGGCGACTACAGCTTGAAGCTAAACGCCGGCGCGGACGGCTTCGCGAGCCTCGGCGGCCTGCGGCTGGACGGCAATGGCGACGGCACGACGGGCGACAACTACCTCAAGACCTTCAGCGTGGCGGCCTCGACGGCGCCGATCGTCTCGGTCGAGGACTTCGCCCGTGCTCCTGGCCAGGCGGCCAGCTACGACCCGGCGGCGGGCGGCTTCGCCATCAGCGTGCAGAACGCGAACGGCCTGAACCACCTGAGCTTCGACCTGCGCTACGACCCGGCGCTGCTGACGGTGCAGTCGGCCGCGGCGATGGCCGGACTGCCGGCCGGCAGCACCGTCAGCGCGACGGTCACTCAGCCGGGCCTGCTGCACGTCGAGGTGATGCTGGGCACGGCCTACGCGGACAACGCGGTCCACAAGCTGGTGCTGGTGAAGGGCATGGTGCCGCTGTCGGCGGCGTACGGCACGGCACAGGTGCTGAGGCTGGAGGGGATTGCGAGCAATGTCGGCGCGGGCCGGGCGGACGACGGTATCCATGTCGTTGCGCAGCTCGGCGACGCCGACGGTGATCACACGCTGAGCGCCGCCGACGTGACCCTGCTGCAGCGCCTCGCCGCGCGCGGCGACACGGGCATGGCCGCGTACACGCGGCTCAACCCGCTGCTGGTGGCCGACGCGAATCGCGACGGCATCGTGACCGCGACCGACTCCGCGATGGTGCTGGCCGCCAGCCGCGGCACGGTGGTGGCGGCGGTGCCCGCGGTGGTGACGGTGCCGAACCTCGTCGTGACCCGCGTCACGCCGGAGAGCGACGGCCTCAGCCTGCGCTTCGACCGCGCCGTGAACGCCTCGCTGATCGATGCGGCGGACCTGCAGCTGAGCGGCCCGTCCGGCGCGCTGGCCGGCAGCATCCTCATCGATGCAGACGGCAAGGGCCTGCGCTTCGTGTCCTCCGGCGGCGTGCTGTCCGCGGGCAGCTACACGCTGAGCTTGAAGTCCGGCGCCAGCGGCTTCGTCGGCCAGGACGGCAAGCAGCTGGACGGCAATGCCGATGGCACAGGCGGCGATGACTTCTTGGCGAGCTTCAGCGTGGCCGCGGCCAGCGGTGCCGTCGTGCACCTGGACGACCTCACCGCAACGGCCGGCAGCACGGGCCAGGCGCTGACGCTGCGGATCGACGGCGCCGCCGGTGCGCGCAGCCTGTCCTTCGAGCTGGCCTACGACCCGGCCACCTTGCAGATCGACGACGTGGTGCTGGCCTCCGGCCTGCCGCTGGGCGCGCTGCTGAAGGCCGATGCGAGCCAGCCCGGCCGACTGGTCGTGCAACTGAGCCTCGGTGCCGGCTTGCCGGATGGCGCGCTGCGCGAGCTGGTGACGATCCACAGCAGCGTGCCCGCCTCGGCGGCCGTCGGCACGGCGCGGCTGCTGAAGCTGCTGGATGCCACGGTCGACGGCCTGGCCGCGCGGACCGACCAGGGTGTGCAGACGGTCACCGCTACCGTGCCGCTTCGTGCCGGCAAGCCCTTCACGGGCGGCGGCACCCTGCGGCCGATGCCGATCACCGCGCCGGTGACGGTACAGCGTAGCGTGCCGAGCACGCCGCCGGCACCGACGCTGGCCGCGCCGGCTGCCCTTGTGGCTGCAGCAGCGCCCGCGCCGGTCGTGCGGCTCGGCGCGGCGCTTGACTTCGGTCTCGGCGCACCGCTGGCCAGCAACACCTGGGTGAATGACTGGGTTGCGGGAACACGTCAAACAGTGCCCAATGATTGGAAGCTGACGATCTAGGGACGATGTTTTTTCGAAGTCTTTGAGGAGAATGCAATGAGCTTGTATCGCCTGAGTCTGCTGGCCGCCGCGCTGGCCATCGCCCAAGGGTCGGCATTCGCGGCCACGCTGAGTGGCAGCGCACCCGCCGTCTCGACGGCGGTGGGCGGCACCACTACCGTCTTGCTGACGACGACGCTGTCCGACGCGATCGATCTGCAGGGGGCCAGCCTGCTGCTGAACTGGGACGCCGGCCTGCAGCTCACCGGCGTCGACGCCACCGTCGCGGGTGGCGATCTGAACAGCTTCATCGCCCAGTTCGATCCGCAGTTCACGCAGCAGAATTCCGGCCCGGGCGAGTACTCGCTGTCGGTCGTCGGGCCACTCAGCCCGATCACGCTGGCGGCCGGCGATGCGACGGTCAGCTTCACCTTCAAGGCCATCGCCGCGGGCACGCAGAACGTCACCATCGACGTGCACTTGACCGATGGCGACTTCAATGACGTCGCGTTCGCCCAGCCGCTCGTCACGTCCGTGAACGTCACGGCCGTGCCGGAGGCGCCGCCCGCCGCGATGCTGGCCGCAGGCCTCGGCGTGCTGGTGCTGCTGGCCCGGCGCCGCCGTCCTTCCTGACCGATCTGACCCACGCCCTGCGGAGCTGGCCCCGAGCGGGCAGGGCGCTCCGCCGCACAGGACGATGAACGCCCGTCACGACATTCCCTCATCCTCTCCTGCCGCGCCCGCGCTCGGCGCCGATGCGGCCTGGGCGGCGCTGGCCGGCGCCGACTCGGCCGAGGCGCTGTGTCGCGCCTGGCTGGCCGTACTGTGCAGCCTGGTACCCGGCGTGCAGGTGGGCCTGCTGCTGCTGCAGGACGCCGAGGGCTCCTACGTGCCCGCCGCCGCCTGGCCCGAGAACACCGAGCTGCAGCGCCTGGCCGACGTGGCGCGCGAATGCCTGACGACGCGCCACGGCGTGCGCCGCCAGCATGCGGACCATCCGACGCAGCTGGCCTATCCGCTGTCGGCCGGCACGACCTTGCACGGCGCGGTCGTCATCGAACTGCTCGACCCGAGCCCCGAGGCGGCGCGGCTCAGCGCGCGGCTGACGCACTGGGGCGCCGGCTGGATGGCCGACCTGTTCGACCAGCGCGAACTGGCCGGCGCGCGCAAGCGGCTGGACGAATCGGCCTTCCTGTTCGAGGTCTCGCTGGCGGCCTTGGCGGAGCCGGACTTCCGCCAGGCCGGCCTGACGCTGGTCAACAAGCTGGCCGCGCGCTTCGGCTGCCATCAGGTGCAGCTGGCGCTGGCGAACGGGCCCACGCTGGAGACCTCGGCCGTCTCGCACTCGGCTTGGTTCGACGAGCGTGCCAACCTGACCGCGCTGGCCCGCGGCGCGATGAGCGAGGCCTTCGACCAGCGCCGCCCGGTCGTCTGGCCCGAGGCGGAGGAAGGCATGGAGGGTCAGGTCTTGCGCATGGCTCACGCCCGCTACGCCGCCGACTCGGGCAGCGCGGCGCTGGCCTCGATCCCGCTGGCGATCGGTGCGGCGCCGCCGTTCGCCGTGCTGCTGTTCGAGCGCGGCACGCCCTTCGTGCCGGCCGAGCTGAAGGGCATGGAGCTGCTGGCCGGCGTGCTGGCGCCGGTGCTGGAGCACAAGCATGCGCGCGACGAGGGCCTGCTGGCCCACGCGCGGCGCAGCGCGCGGCATGCGGCGGCGCGGCTGACCGATGCCTCGCACCCGGGCCTGAAGCTGGGCGCTGGCGTGCTGGCGCTGGTGCTGCTGATTGCGGCGCTGGTGCCGGTGGAGGATCGCGTCTCGGCACCGGCCGTCATCGAGGGCTCGGTGCAGCGCGCGGCGGTGGCGCCCTTCGACGGCTTCCTGCGCGATGCGTCGGCGCGGGCCGGCGATACGGTCAAGGCCGGTCAGGTGCTGGCGCGCATGGAAGACCGCGAGCTGCAGCTGGAGAAGGTGCGCTGGGAGACCGAGCTGGAAATGGCCCAGCGCAAGGAGCGCGAGGCGATGGCTCAGGCCGACCGCGTCAACCAGCGCCTCTCGGCCGCGCAGGCGAACCAGGCGCGCGCGAACCTCGACCTCGTGCTGTCCAAGCTCGCCCGCGTGGAGCTGACGGCGCCCTTCGATGCGGTGGTCGTCAAGGGCGATCTGTCGCAACAGCTCGGCGCGCCGCTGGAGATCGGCAAGACCCTGTTCGAGCTGGCGCCGCTTGCCAGCTGGCGCGTGATGCTGAAGGTGGACGAACGCGACATCGCCCGCGTGCAGGCCGGCCAGCCCGGCGAGCTGGTGCTCACCGGCGCGCCGGGCCAGCGTTGGAAGTTCACGCTGAAGTCGGTGACGCCGGTGTCCGTCGTCGAGGAAGGCCGCAACTACTTCCGCGCCGAGGCGCAACTGGTCGACCCCGGCCGGGCCGCCGCGCAGCTGAAGCCGAACATGGAAGGCGTGGCCAAGGTCGTCGCCGGCGAACGCAGCCTGTTGTGGGTCTGGACGCACCGCTTCACCGACTGGCTCAGCCTCGCCTTGTGGCAATGGACGCCATGAATTCAATCCGGAACGCAGAGGGCGCAAAGAGACGCAAAGGTCGCAAAGACTTCAACATGCATTCCTCTGCGTTCTTTGCGTCTCTCAGCGGCCTCTGCGTTCCGGGTTCAAGACGGCAACGATGAACACGGACGCCACGCTCCAGCGCCCGCTCGGCGACGCGCTGTTCTCCGGCAACTGGTACCGCGTGGCGAACCTTCGCCCGCGGCTGCGCGGCCATGTGCGGATCCACCGGCATGTCTATCGCGGCGAGATCTGGTACGTGGTGGAGGACCGCGTGGCTGGCAAGTACCACCGCTTCAACCCGGGCAGCTACCGCGTGATCGGCCTGCTGGACGGCGAGCGCAGCCTGCAGCAGGTATGGGAGCGGCTGTCCGCCGCGATGGACGAACACACGCCCAGCCAGGACGAACTGGTGAACCTTTTCGGCCAGCTCTATGCGGCCGACCTGATCCAGTGCGACGTGACGCCGGACGTGGCCGAGCTGTTCGAGCGGGGCGGCAAGCAGCGGCGCAGCAAGTGGTTGCAGCGCTTTGCCAACCCGGTGTCGTTGCGCTTCCCGCTGGTCGATCCGGATGCCTGGCTCGGCCGCCTGATTGCCGCCGCCGGGCCGCTGGCGCGGGGGCCGGGCCTGCTGCTGTGGCTGGCCGTGGTGCTCCCGGCGGTGCTGCTGGCGCCGAGTCACTGGAGCGAGCTGACCGGCAATTTCAACGAGCGGCTGCTGGCGGTGGACAACCTGGTGCTGCTGGCGCTGCTGTTCCCGCTGCTGAAGGCCGCGCACGAGATCGGCCACGGCCTTGCCGCCAAGCGCTTCGGTGGCGAGGTGCACGAGATGGGCGTGATGCTGCTGGTGTTCTTCCCGGTGCCTTACGTGGACGCGAGCAGTTCCAGCGCCTTCGCGAGCCGCTGGCCGCGGATGCTGGTCGGCGCGGCGGGCATGCTGACCGAGCTGTTCATCGCCGCGCTGGCCTTCTACCTGTGGCAGGCTCTGGAGCCAGGCTTCGTGCGCTCGCTGGCCTTCAACGTGATCGTGCTGGCGAGCATGACCACCTTGATGTTCAACGCCAATCCGCTGCTGCGCTATGACGGCTACTACATCTTCGCGGACGCGATCGAGAGCCCCAACCTCGGCCAGCGCGCCACCGACTACTGGGCCTGGCTGCTGCGCTACCACCTGTTCGGCCAGCACCAGGCCGAGCCGCCGCTGAGCACTCCCGGCGAGCGCCGCTGGTTCCTCGTGTACGCGCCGCTGGCGCTGGCCTACCGGCTCTTCGTGCTGTTCAGCATTGCGATCTTCATCGCCAGCCGCTACTTCTTCGTCGGCGTGCTGATCGCGGCCTGGGGCATCGTCGCGAGCCTGCTGATCCCGTGGTTCCGCGGCCTGAAGCGGCTGGCCGGCGACCCGGCGCTGGAGCCGCAGGCGAACCGCGTGCGGCGCGTGCTCTGGATCGCGGGGTCGGGTCTTGCGCTGTTGCTGTTCGTCGTGCCGCTGCCGCACCACTCGATCGCGACGGGCGTCGTCTGGCCCAGCGACAACGCGGTGCTGCGCAGCGGCGGCGCCGGCTTCATCGCCAAGCTGCTGCTGCGGCCGGGCGAGCGCGTGCGGCCCGGGCAGACCGTGGCCGAGCTGGTCGACCCGGCGCTGGACGCGCGGCTCGGCGAGCAGCGTGGCCGGCTGGCGCTGGCGCAGGCCAAGTACGACGCGGCCTTCGGCAACGCCACGATCGGGCCGGCGCGTGCGGCGCTGCTGGCCGACGAAGTGCGGCGCGAGCGGGCGGCGCTGGCGTCGCTGGAGGACGAGGCGGCCAAGCTGGTCGTTCGCGCCGAGGTGGCGGGCACGCTGCTGCTGGCGCGGCCGGACGACCTGCCGGGCCGCTACATCAAGCGCGGGGAGGTGATCGGCCATGTGGAGACCGGCGAGCCGGCGAGGGTGCGCCTCGTGCTGCCGCAGTGGCAGACGGCCGCCGTGCGCGCGCTGGAGGTGCGGCTGCCGCAGCAGGCGGGCCGGACCTTCGCGGCCACGCTGGTGCGCAGCGTGCCCGCCGCTGGGCGCGAGCTGCCGAGCCCGGCGCTGGGCACGGCGGCGGGTGGCGACATCCCGCTCGATCCGCACGACGCCAAGGGCGTGCAGGCGCTGCAGACGCTGTTCGAGAGCGAGCTGCAGCTGGGGGCGGACATGCCCTACCGGCAGATCGGCGCGCGGGTGCTGGTGCGGCTGGAGCATGAGTCCGAGCCGCTGGCGGCGCGGCTGTGGGACGGCCTGCGGCGACTGTTCTTGTCGCACTTCCAGCTATGAGCGCAGCGCCGGGCCGCCCCAAGCAAGCTCGCGCCCCCTTGGGGGACCGACCGGCGTACGCGCCGGGCGAGGGGCACACATGAGCGCGACGCTGCCTTTGGAGATCGGCGAGCAGCTGGCGCACGGCATCTTCCCGGAGCGCCGCGACGTCGATGAGGCTGCCCACGACCGCTTCGCCCGCGGTCTTCTGTGGCGTTTGAAACGTCAGCTATGGCCCGCGGTGCCGGCCCTGCGCGGTGTGGCGAGGGCAGCCGGCGCGCTCGAAGCCGGCCTGCTCGAACTGCCCGACGAAGACCTGCGCCGCCGCCTGTTCGCCGCCGCGCCCGCCGCCGTGCAGGCCGGCCGCGCCGCGGGCCTGGCCGAGGTGCTGGCGCTGGTCCGCGAAGGCGCACGGCGCGCGCTCGGCAAGCGGCCCTTCGACACGCAGCTGATGGGTGCCGCGGTGCTGCTGGAAGGGCGGCTGGCGGAGATGCAGACGGGCGAGGGCAAGACGCTGACGGCGGGCCTGGCCGCCGCGATCGCCGGCGCGGCCGGGCTGCCCACGCATGTCGTCACCGTCAACGACTACCTGGCCCGGCGCGATGCGGCGCTGATGCAGCCGCTGTTCTCCTTCTTCGGCCTGAGCGCCGGCGTCGTCTGGGCCAGCCTCGGCGAGGACGCCAAGCGCCTGGCCTACCTGCGCCCCATCACCTACTGCACGAACCAGAGCCTCGTCTTCGACTACCTGCGCGACCGGGTGTCGGCCGGCGGACGCGTCAGCCCCGCGCAGATGCACGCGCGCTCGCTGCATGGCCAGTTGCCGCGGCCGCTGCTGCTGCGCGGCCTGCATTTCGCTATCGTCGACGAGGCCGATTCGATCCTCATCGACGAGGCTCGCACGCCGCTGATCCTGTCGGAGATTCACGGCAAGCCGCCCGACGACGCCGACTATCGCCAGGCGCTCGCGATCGCCGCGACGCTGAAGTTCGGCGAGCACTACGGCATCGACGCGGCGCGGCGCAACCTGTACTTCGAAGCGCCCGGCCTCCCGGCGGTGCGCGACGCGGCGGCCGATCTCGGCGGCCTGGGCGGTGTCTGGGGCGTGGCGCGCGGGCGCGAGCACCTCGTCGGCCAGGCGCTGCGAGCGCTGCACCTGTTCCACCGCGACCAGCACTACGTCGTCATCGAGGGCAAGGTGCAGATCGTCGATGAGTACACCGGCCGTGTGCTCGACGGCCGCACCTGGGAAGGCGGCCTGCACCAGATGATCGAGGCGAAGGAGGGGCTCGATCTCAGCGAGCCGGCACGCACCCTGGCGCGCATCACCTTCCAGCGCTTCTTCTGCCGCTACCTGCGGCTGGCCGGCATGACCGGCACCGCCGCAGAAGTGGCGCCGGAGCTGAACGCCGTCTACAAGCTCGACGTCGTGCGGCTGCCCACGCACAAGCCCAGCCGCCGCGTGACACGGCCGCCGCGCCTGCTGCGCGACCAGGCCGCCAAATGGGCGACGGCGCGCGCGGTGGTGGAAGAACAGCTGGCGGCCGGCAGGCCGGTGCTGGTGGGCACGCGCTCGGTGCGCGCCTCGGAGGCGCTCTCGGCCGTGCTGGGCCCGCGCCAGGTCCATCGCGTGCTGAATGCGCGCCAGGATGCCGAGGAGGCCGACATCGTGGCCAGTGCCGGCCAGCCCGGCGCGCTGACGGTGGCCACCAACATGGCAGGCCGCGGCACCGACATCCACCTCGGCGAGGGCGTCCACGCCAGCGGCGGCCTGGCCGTGCTGCTGACCGAGTTCCACGACTCGGCGCGCATCGACCGGCAACTGGTCGGCCGCGGCGCGCGCCAGGGCGATCCGGGCGTGGCGCAGGCCATCGTGGCGCTGGACGACGAGATCTTTCGCGACCACGCCGCGGGCCTGCAAGCGCTGCTGGCGCGGCTGTTCGCCGGCCGCGAGGAACTGCCCGCCTGGGCCGCGGAACTGCTGCGCCGCGCCGCGCAATCTCACGCCGGCCGGCTGCACGCCGCGATGCGCCGCCGCACGCTCAAGGCCGATCGCCAACTCGACAACATGCTCGGATTCGCTGGAAACCAGATATGAAAGCACTGCTGCCCTTGCTGGTCGCCCTGCCATGCCTCTGCTCTTCTCCCACGGCGCAGGCACAGGGAGCCAACACCTTCGACTGCCTGATCGAGCCCAACCAGCGCATCGACATCCGCAGCCCCGCGAACACGCTGATCGAGAAGATCCTGGTGGACCGCGGCAGCACGGTGAAGGCAGGCGATGCGCTGGTGATACTGGACGGCAGCGTCGAGCGCGAAGCGCTGGCGCAGGCCCAGCAGCGCGCAGAGTCCGAGGCCGAGGTGCGTGTTGCCCGCGCGCGCGCCGACTACGCGGCCGACAAGCTGCGCCGGCGCGAGGATCTGCTGTCGCAGAACTACATCTCCTCGCAGGACCGGGACGATTCCGCCGCGGAGCTGCGCGTCGCCCAGGCCGAGCTGGCGCTGGCGATGGACAACCGCAGGATGGCCGGCACCGAGATGCAGCGGCTCAACGCCGTGCTGCGCCAGCGCACGCTGCGCGCGCCGTTCAGCGGCGTGGTGACCGAGCGGCTGCAGCAGCCCGGCGAGCTGGCCTTCACCGGCGAAGGCTCGGCCAAGCCCATCCTGCGGCTGGCGCAGACGAACCCACTGCGCGTCGAGGTGGTGCTGCCGGTGGCGATGATGGGCAAGCTCAGCGCCGGCAAACATGCCGAGGTCGTGCCCGAGGCGCCGCTGCAGGGCCGCTGGCAGGCGCAGATCAAGGTGGTGGACCGTGTGTTCGATTCCGCCAGCGGCTCCTTCGGCGTGCGGCTGGAACTGCCGAACCCGAAGGGCGACATCCCGGCCGGCGTGCGCTGCAAGGTCAGTTTTCCCTGACGAGCAGGGCGGCTATCTGCTCCGGATGCAGGCCCAGTTCGGCGAGGATCTGCTCGCCATGCTGGCCCGCGGTGGTACCCGGCTGCGGCTGGCGCGGCACGCTGCGCGAGAAGCGCGGCGCGGGTGAGGGCTGCAGGTGGCCGGCGACGGCGACGAAATTCCCACGGGCGCGCTGGTGCTCGTGCTCGGCCGCTTCCTGCAGGCTCAGCACCGGGGCGAAGCAGACGTCCGTGCCTTCCAGCAGCAGCTGCCATTCGTCGCGCGTCCTGCTCCTGATCCGCGCGGCGACGCGCTGGCGCAGGGCCGGCCACTGGCGCCAGTCGTGCTGGCCGGCAGGGTCGACGTCCTCCAGGTCGAGCCGCTGCAGCAGCTCGTCGTAGAACTGCGGCTCGATGGCGCCGAGCGTCACGTGGCGGCCGTCCGCGCATTCGAAGCTGTCGTAGAAGGGCGAGCTGTGCAGGAAGAAGTTGCGCTCGGGGTTGTCGCTCCAGAGCCCCGCGCCGCGCATCGAGTGCATCAGCGCGGTGAGCATGCCCACGCCGTCGATGATCGCCGCATCGACGACCTGGCCGCGGCCAGAGTTCCTGGCCTCCAGCAATGCGCAGACGATGCCGAAGGCGAGGAACATCGCGCCCCCGCCCATGTCGCCGATGACGGTGGCCGGCAGGCTCGGCGCCGTGCCGCCCCGCGCGCCGACGGACATCGCGCCGCTCAGCGCCACGTAGTTGATGTCGTGGCCGGCGGCCTGGGACAGCGGCCCGGTCTGGCCCCAGCCGGTCACGCGACCGTAGACCAGCCTGGGATTGCTAAGGCCGAAGGTCGATGGACCCAGGCCGAGGCGCTCCATCACGCCGGGGCGGTAGCCTTCGATCAGCGCATCGGCGCCGTCGATCAGTCGGCGCACGGCCTGCAGCGATTCGGGATTCTTCAGGTTCAGGCAGATCGAGCGCTTGCCGCGGTTCAGCCCATCGCCGACCTGAACCACCCGCTGGGCGGCCGGCCGTTCGATCACGATCACGTCGGCGCCCATGTCGGCCAGCAGCATGCCGCAGAAGGGCCCGGGGCCGAGGCCGGCCATCTCGATCACGCGCAACCCGTGCAGCGGGCCGTGTTCTTGCTCCATGTCGATCTCCTTCGTCTCACAGGACAATACTCGAATGAGCAAGGCATTCACGAAGGAATCCGACAGCGGCGATGACGACGACGAGGTCTCGCTGCCCGCGTTGCCGCAGGGCACGCGCAACTACATGACGCCTGAGGGCTATGCACGCCTGCGGGCCGAATTCGTCGAGCTGCTGGACGTGGAGCGCCCGAAGATCGTCGAGATCGTGTCATGGGCCGCCAAGAACGGCGACCGCTCCGAGAACGGCGACTACCTGTACGGCAAGAAGCGCCTGCGCGAGATCGACCGCCGACTGCGCTTCCTGACCAAGCGCCTGGACATCGCCGAGGTGGCCGACCCGAGCGTCCACCACGGCAAGGACCAGGTCTTCTTCGGCGCCACGGTGACCTATGCGAACTCGAAAGGCGAGGAGCGCACGATCACGATCAAGGGCATCGACGAGAGCGACAGCCTGCAGGGCGAAGTCAGCTGGATCTCCCCGATCGCCCGCGTGCTGCTGAAGGCGCGGGAGGGCGATGAGCTGCAGCTAGTGACGCCGGTGGGGGTCGAGAAGATCGAGGTGATCGCGGTGAACTACCCGGAGCCGAAAATGTGAGCCCCCGGCCCGGCGAGTACGCCGGTCCGCCCCCCGAGGGGGCGGCGATGCTCGCCGCGTCGAGCGGCGAGCACATCGCCATCGCGGGCCGGCTTGGGAGCGGCCCGGCGCTCGGCCCGAAATTCAGGGCTTGACGCGCTTCGCCCGCCGCACGGCCGGCGAGCGGTTCAGGGTGCGCAGCACGTCGGCGAGGTGCAGGCGGTCGCGTACGGACAGCAGCAGGTTCATTTCCGCGTCCTTGCCGGCTTGGGGCTCCTCGCCCATCGAGATGTGGGTGATGTCGGCCTCGGCGGCGCTGACGGCGGAGGCGACCTGGGCCAGCACGCCCTTGCCGTTGTGGAGCATCACGGCGACGGCGGCTTCGAAGGAGCGACTCAGCTCCTCGGCCCAGTTCACGGCGATCCAGTGCTCGCTGTCGCGCTGGAACAGGCGCCTGCCGACCGAGCATTCGGCCGTGTGCACGACCAGGCCTTCGCCGCGGCCGAGGTAGCCCTTGACTTCGTCGCCGGGGATCGGGCGGCAGCAGGGTGCGAGGCGGACCGAGGCGCCTTCGCTGCCGTCGATCGTCACCGAGCCCTGGGCCGGCGCGTCGTCGGTGGCGAATCGGCCCATGCTGAGCATCACCGCGTCCGGCCGCTGGCCCTGCTCGGCCAGCATGCGCGCCAGCTTCTTGGCGACGATCGAGGCGATCTTGCGGCCCATGCCGACCTCGACCAGCAACTCGTCCACATGCCGGTTGCCGGCCCAGCGGGCGAGTTGCTGCCAGAGCTGGGCGGCCTCGAAGTCCTCGTCGTTCAGGCTCGGCAGCGCCAGGCCTTCCGCGCGCAGTGCCTGGGACAGCATCTTCTCGCCCAGGCCGCGCGACTCGTCCTGCTCGAGGTTCTTCAGGAAGTGGCGGATCTTCGAGCGCGCGCGGCCGGTGCGCACGAAGCTGAGCCAGGCCGGATTCGGCCGCGCGCCGGGGGCGGTGATCACCTCGACGACGTCGCCGCTGTGCAGCTCGGTGCGCAGCGGCACCGGCTCGCCATTGACCTGGGCGGCGACCGTGTGGTCGCCGACGTCGGAGTGGATCGCGTAGGCGAAGTCCACCGGCGTCGCGCCCTTGGGCAGCGCCATGATCTTGCTCTTGGGCGTGAAGACGTAAACGGCGTCGGGGAACAGGTCGATCTTGACGTGTTCGAGGAACTCGTTGGCATCGCGCGTCTCGTCCTGGATGTCGATCAGCGACTGCAGCCAGTTGGCACCGAGCTGCTGCGCGCTCTGGGCGTTGGGGCCCGTCTTGTACATCCAGTGCGCGGCCACGCCTTTCTCGGCCACCATGTGCATGGCCTCGGTGCGGATCTGGAATTCCACCGGCGTGCCCAGCGGGCTCACCAGCGTGGTGTGCAGCGACTGGTAGCCGTTGGGCTTGGGAATCGCGATGTAGTCCTTGAAGCGGCCCGGTTGCGGCTTGTAGAGCTGGTGCAGCACGCCCAGGCTCAGGTAGCAGGTGGGCAGGTCGCCGACGATGATGCGGAAGCCGAAGATGTCGCTGACCTGGGCGAAGCTCAGGTGCTTGTCCTTCATCTTCTTGTAGATCGAATACAGCGTCTTCTCGCGGCCCTGGATCTCGCAGGGCACCTCGAATTCGGTGAAGGCCTTGCGCACGTCCTGCTCGATCCGCGAGACCAGGTCGCGCCGGTTGCCGCGCGCCTTGGCGACGGCCTTTTCCACGGCCTTGTGGCGCCACGGATAGTTGAACTTGAACGAGAGTTCCTGCAGCTCGCGATAGATCTGGTTCAGGCCCAGGCGGTGGGCGATCGGGGCGTAGATGTCGAGCGTCTCGCGGGCGATGCGGCGCTGCTTGACCGGCTGCATCGCGTCCATCGTGCGCATGTTGTGCAGGCGGTCGGCGAGCTTGATCAGGATCACGCGCACGTCGCGCGCCATCGCCAGCAGCATCTTGCGGAACGATTCGGCCTGTGATTCCTCCTTGGTCGAGAACTGGAGCTTGTCCAGTTTCGTCAGGCCGTCGACCAACTCGGCCGTGGGCGCCTCGAAGCGCTCGATCAGCTCGGCCTTGGTGACGCCGCAGTCCTCGATGGTGTCGTGCAGCAGCGCGGCCATGATGGCCTGGGCGTCGAGCCGCCATTCGGCGCAGATGCCGGCCACGGCGATCGGGTGCGTGATGTAGGGCAGGCCGCTGTTGCGCATCTGGCCCAGGTGAGCCTCGTCGGCAAACTTGTAGGCCTCGCGGATGCGCTTGACGTCGGCCTTGGGCAGGTAGTTCAGGCGCGGGACCAGCGCGTCGAACGAAGCGGCCTCGGCCACCGTCGGTTCGGCGGGCTCGCTCGCACGGAAACCCGACAGCCCGGACAAGGCGGCAGGCAGGCGAGCGGCAGCAAATGATCGAAGTCCCATCCTGGGAATTTAACGCATCAAACCGACCGATTCGGTCTGCAGGGCATTGGGAAACGACAACGGGCACCCGAAGGTGCCCGTGGAGTACGGGTTGAGGCCCGAAGCGGGGACTTAGACCGGCACCTTGCGCAGCATCTCGATGCCGACTTCACCGGCGGCGATCTCGCGCAGTGCGGTCACGCCGGGCTTGTTCTTGCTTTCGATCTTCGGGGCGTGGCCCTGGCTCAGCATGCGGGCGCGGTAGGTCGCGGCGAGCACCAGCTGGAAGCGGTTCGGGATCTTGGTCAGGCAGTCTTCGACGGTGATGCGGGCCATGTGGGTTCCTTCAAGGCAGATCAAGAGCGCGGAAGACGGCAGAGCGATTCCGGCGCTGAGCCGCGTATTTTAGCCGTTGTGCGTGGACAATCGATTTCAGGTCGAAAAGAGCGGTCTCGAAGACGGCATTGACCACGACGAAATCGAAGTGCCGGGCCTGCGCGACTTCCTCGCGCGCGTTGGACATGCGCTCGGCGATCACGTCCGGCGCGGTGTCGCCGCGGCGGTTCAGGCGCAGCATCAGTTCCTCCCAGGACGGCGGCAGGATGAAGATCAGCACTGCGTAGGGGAACAGCTTCTTGATCTGCAATGCGCCCTGGAAGTCGATCTCCAGCACGACGTCGTCGCCATGGGCCATGCGCTCCTCGATGGCCGCGCGAGAGGTGCCGTAGAGGTTGCCGTGGACCTGCGCCCACTCGAAGAACTCACCGCGCCCCGCCATCGCGTCGAACTCGTCCGCGCTGATGAACCAGTATTCGCGGCCGTGCTGCTCCTGGCCCCGCGGCTGGCGCGAGGTGTGGGAGATCGAGACGTCCAGCTTGGCGTCCAGTTCCAGCAGCGCCTTGACGAGGGTGGATTTGCCGGCGCCGCTCGGTGCGGCGACGACGAAGAGATTGCCGGGATATTCCATGTTCGATGCTTGGAGGTTCTGGGCCGGGCCCTGGCCCCAAGAGCGCGATTATCCCTTGGCCGGCGGGGCGGCAGCGTCGAGCAGGCCGGCCTGCAGTTCGCGGATCCGCTCGTCCTGGTAGTAGCCGCCGTATTCGGTGTAGCGCAGGAAGGCGCGCCCGCAGGTCCCGCACTGCCAGGCGTCGCAGCGGTTGTACGGAAAGAACGCGGGGGCAATCGGGGCGTCCGCGGACCAGCTCCGCGTTCCGCGCGGGTGGTATTCCTCCAGCGTCGGCTCCTTATCGTCGGCCTGCCGCAGCGTGCCCACGCGCACCAGGCTCGAGGTGTCGAACCCGCCGGGCATCGATTCCCAGCCGGGGCAGACGAGCGCCGCGCAGGCGGTGCAGGCCTCGCCCGGTTGGTGCGCCGCCGTCAGCGCCGCCAGGTCCTGCAGATGCAATTGCTTGCGGTTCGTATCTTCCATGGACCTCATTGTCGGCGCATCCCGCTACAGTGCCGTGGGGATACGCAAAAGGTGGACACAGGGAGCGGGGGAGCTCGAATGATCCTCGAACGGCCATGGCTCAGGTGGCTCGTGACCGCGTTGGCCTTCGTGATGGCCGTCGGCACGAACATGCTGCTGCAACCGCAGCTGGAAGGCCGCGCGCCGCTGTTACCGTTCTTTCCGCCGCTGGTCTTCGTGGGCCTGTTCTGCGGTGCGCGGCCGGCCCTGGTGCTGCTCGCGGCCTCGTGCATCGCGATCCTCTACTACTGGATCGAGCCGATCGGCGGGGGCTGGCCCCCCCACCGGCTTTCCGATCTGATCCTGATGGCGGTATTCCTGGGATCGGGCGCGCTGGTCGCTTTCGTGTCGGCCTGGGTGGGCGAGCTGATGAGGAGCGAGCGGCTGAGCCGGCGGCGTCTGGACATGGCGCTGTCGGCGGGACGCATGGTCACCTGGGACTGGAAGCCCGGCTCGAGTGACGGGGCCGACCGTGGCTCGGTGGCCGGCGGCACGGCGCAGTTCTTCGGTGCGTCCTGGGCCAGTATGGACGACATGCTTGGCTCGGTGCATCCCGAGGACCTCGACGAGGTCCGCCGCGCCTGCGATGCGTCCCTGCTGATGGGCGGCCCGCTGAGTTTCACCTGCCGCATGGTGCGAAAGGACAGCGGCGCGGTGGTCTGGGCCAAGACCGACGCGATCGTCATGACCGACCCGCGAGGCCGCGCCGTGCAGATCTCGGGCGTGACCGTGGACGTGAGCGATCTCGCCGAGGCCCAGCAGCGCCTGCGCCAGGAGGGGCTGAACAAGGATGCCTTCCTGGCGACCCTGGCTCATGAGCTGCGCAACCCGATCGCCCCGATCCGCTATGCGGTGGCGATGCTGCGGCATTCGCCGCCTGCAGAGCAGCGCGAGCGCGCCCTGGACATCATCGCCCGCCAGTCGACCCACATGGCCCGGCTGCTGGACGACCTGCTGGACATCGGGCGGATCACGCGCGATGCGATCGTGCTGCAGCCTCGACCGGTCGACCTGCGGGAGGCCGCCGCGCAGGCCATCCAGTCTGCCGGGCCGGTGCTGGAGGCGCGCGATCAGGCGGTGACGCTGGAGACCGCCGCCGAGCCGGTGTGGGTCGATGGTGATACGACGCGCCTGCAGCAGGTGCTGGTGAACCTGCTGGACAACGCGGCCAAGTACAGCGCCGGCCCCGGCGAGGTGAAGGTCAACGTGGCGGTCGAGGCGGGGTGGGCGGTGCTGTCGGTCTCTGACACGGGCATCGGCATTGCGCCGGCGCAGCGCGCCCGGATCTTCGACATGTTCACCCGCGTCGATGCCGGTGCGTCGGCGCCGGCCGGGCTCGGCATCGGCCTGGCCCTTTCGCGGCGGCTGGTGCAGCTGCATGGCGGCACGATCGAGGTGGAGGACGGTAGTGGCGGCAGGGGCAGCCGGTTCACCGTACGCTTGCCGCTGACCCTGCGTGGCCCGCAAGCGCGCCAGACGCTGGAGCCCCCAGCAACGGGCGCAGCGGTGAGGGGCACGAGCAGGGGTACGAATGTATTGGTCGTTGATGACAACGTCGACGGCGCCGACATGCTGGCGGAGGCGCTCCGGCATGCCGGCTTCGACGTGACCGTCGCCTATTGCGGGGTGGACGCCTTGCGAGCCTTCGAGCGTAACCCCGGGCGCGCGGCGTTGCTGGATATCGGCCTGCCCGACATCTCGGGCATCGAGCTTGCACGGCGCCTGCGGGAAGCCGCCGGGCCGCTTCCGCTCGCCTTGATCGCGATCTCGGGATGGGGACCGCAGCCCGACCGGGTCGACACCGCGGCGGCGGGCTTCGACGCCCACCTGGTGAAGCCGGTCGAGTACGAGGCGGTGGAGCAGGTGCTGCTGCGCCTGCTGAGGCCCGTCGACCTGTAGCGTTAGAACGGCAGGCTCAGGTAGTAGCTGCCCAGTTCCGTCAGCTCGCCGTTGGCGCCGAGCAGGCTGGTGAAGTGGGTGTCGCTGCTCCAGCGGCCGGTGAACCAGGCGTAGCGGAACACGTCGCCCCGGCCCTCGCACAACGCCACCATGTCGGCCATCTGCTCCTTCTGCTTGGCGACGGAGTCGATCTGTGCCGTGCCGTCGCCGGAGTGCCAGTTCGCCATCTCGGTCACCCAGAAGGGCTTGCCATACTTCAGCAGGCGATCGAGCTGGTCCTTGAGGCCGTAGTCGTACCAGTGGAAGGCGAGGTAGTCGATCTGCGGCGCACGGCCGCCGTTGGCGCCCGCATAGGCGGCATGGAAGGCATCGAGCCAGACGACCGGGTCGGCATAGCCGCTCATCGTGCCCCAGGTGATCGCCGGGCCCACCAGCTTGACGCCGGTCCTCGCTGCCACCGCCTCGTACTGCGGCCACAGCTGCGCGGCGGCCTCGGGCGTGAGGTTGGCCTGGTCGGTCAGGTTGGGCTCGTTGAGCAGCAGCAGGTACTTGATGCCGGGGTTGGCGGCCAGGTAGGCCTCAATGTCCGAGGCGGTGAAATCGCGCCACAGCATCGGGATGAAGTCCATGCCGTAGCGCGTGGCGTAGTCGGCCGGCACGCCCGCATTGGGCTTCTGGCCCCAGTCGTACCACCAGCTCACGCCGAGTGACAGCGCCTGCAGATCCTCGGGTGTGGCGAGGTCGTAGGCGATGCCGCGCTTAGCGCTCTTCGGCGCGGGAGGTGCTGGGGGCGGAGGAGGTGGTGGCGGAGGCGTTGCCGGCCCCGGGCTTGGCGCATCGACACCGCCACCGCCACCACCGCCGCCGCAGGCGGAGAGTACCGTCGCCGCCAGCGGCGAGAAGCCCGCCGCCAGCAGCAGCCGGCGCCTCGAATGATCGATCGGGTTCATAGCGATTTCAAGAAGGCGATCAGCGCGGCCCGGTCGGCCGCGGACAGTGCCTCGAAGCGCTGGCGGCTGGTCGTCGCCTCGCCGCCGTGCCACATGATGGCTTCGGTCAGCGTGCGGGCCCGGCCGTCATGCAGATAGCCCACCTTGCCGGTGCTGCCCGGAATGCGCTCCGTGTAGCCGATGCCCCAGAGCGCCGAGGTGCGCCACATGCTGCCGCTGGCCTGGCCCTCGACGAAGTTGTCGGCCAGGTCGGCGCCCATGTCGTGCAGCAGCAGGTCGGTGTAGGGCTTGATCAGCTGGTTGCGCAGCTCGGCGAACTCGGAGCCGTTGCCGGTCTTCATCGAGGCCACGTGGCAGGCGGCGCAGCGGTTGTCCTGGAAGACCTTGGCACCCGCGGCGACCTGGGTCGGATTGACGTCGAGCGCGGCCAGCGGGGCCACGCCCTTCGGGAAGCCGCTGGCCAGGCTGCGCTGCGCCGGCACGGCGAGCAGGCTGAGGTAGCGGGTGACCAGGGTCAGCTCGTCTTCGGTGAGGCCCTTTTCCACCTTGGACGGCGTGCACCTACCCGTCAGGCAGTCGCGGTTCGGATAGGGCGGGCTGGTGACCGACATGTCCAGCAGCGCCGCGGCGGAGGCCTGGTGGCGCAGGCTGACCTTGGAGGCCTTCCAGCCATAGCGTCCCAGGCGCACGGCACCGGTCTCGGGGTCGTAAGCGTAGTTGGCCACGCCCTTGACGCCGTCGGCATCGGGCGTGCTGCGCACGCGCGCCAGGATGTCGGCATCGGGCACCGCTTCCAGCAGGCCCATGCCGATCATCGGTTGAGCGCTGCGGAGCGAGAACACGCTGGGCGTCGGTCCGTCGAAGGCGATGCGGGGTTTGCTCAGCTCCACGGTCGTGCCGTCGCCCAGCGTCACGGTCTTCAGGTCGAAGCCCGCGACGCGCGCGCTGGTGCCCCAGTCCTGCGGCGCGCCGCTGGCGAGCGAGCGTGCGTTCATCTGCACGGTGATGCCGTAGATCGGGTGCGGCACCTGCTTGCC
>Ga0247779_1000658_pt1 | contig 19676 bp, 22 predicted proteins | sample UWRJL221509R5_FD_179925 | JGI IMG/M metagenome (GOLD analysis project Ga0247779, IMG submission 179925) | Plant litter microbial communities from Arlington Agricultural Research Station in Wisconsin, United States - UWRJ-L221-509R-5 | ecosystem: Environmental > Terrestrial > Plant litter >... | reverse complement strand
GCCCGTCATCCGTGAGTACCGATCCGTGAAAGCTTGGCTGCGATCAATTGATCACTAATCACGTTGGGAGAAGAATCCATGATCAGAAACTTCGAATTGTGTAAAACATGACATTTATGCAACATAGCCAATCTCGTATTCCTTGGGCAATTATTGCGCTTCGCTTCGCAGTAATAGCAAGAGTCAAAAATCTCATCTTTGATCGAACTTGTCAAAAACCTGAACCGACCGAGGAAATAGGCTCAAAATGCTGAACATGCGGTTAGAAATAGTACGTGCTGAAACAGAATATTATGGTGGTCGCTAAAAGCATCACATGTTGAACCTCCAACACATTATCTAAGGTAGAGCATAAAGGTACTACTTCCCAGATACCCCAGGAGCAGACTCTAGATTTTTGCATAAAATATATCAGAATGTAAAGCGAAGTTAAGCCAGCTGCCACACTACGTACAGCTACGTGGTACTGCTAACTTGATCTCTGTAGTTGTCCCAAAGGTTCTGATTGTCTGAAGTATATTAGTACTCAGGCACAAAGAAAGAGGGGACATTCTTTGTATAATAGTAACGAACATCAGAACAAGTACTGAGTATCTAGTTCTCTGTATTTAGGTCTAAGGTTCAGCCAATTGTAATGGCTAAGTTTCTTTGATCCCGTATATTCCATGCACGGTAGGGTCAACCGTCAGGCTTCGTCATTTCATGCGCACGTCGGAAAGTCAAAGTCTGCCATCAAAAAAACCCTCACATTAATACGCGTAATGTTTATTTCTCGTCGAGCCGAAGAAGTTGGTGTGTGTTTTCAATTCGGATCTCAACTTCTTGGTCTTGCGGAATATGTGGCACGCCGTGATGTTCGTTAGCACAACTTTGTTGGGCACCGTGAACATGGTGGGATAGGTGATAGGGTCGGAAGGTGGCCCGCATGACATGATGACTGTCAACAAGTTCGTAGTGACCGTAGTTCTAGTGGTATCACGAAAATCATTCTTGACATAATATATGAGCTCGGTACTAGTACTACACAGAAAGTTGCATCGATAGAGTAAAATAAGTTTTACTCCCGCTGCGCTTTGAACAGGCTCCAAATCTTGGCTGGTCAGTTTTGGCAATACTATAAACTAAGCCTGAATATTGAATATTTGTCTGGGTTGATGCTGTGTAGATCGTCTGTAGGATCTCTGACACACCATCGGAACGTACCTTGGTCTCTGTAAATTTTGTGACTATGATTCCGCTTCAGGGAATATATTATTATTTAGGCACCCGGAAATCGATTTTTTTTCTCTCGTAAAATGAATTTATCTAAAGGAAAAGTCAAATGCAAACCTTTTCTGAACGAATATCACACTACGTAGTACTCTCACCTTGATATCAATATTTGTTACAAAGACCTTCATTCTAGGAAGTACATTATTACTCAGGCACCAAAAATATCTACGTAAGAGGATATATCTAGGACGACTAAATGGGGACCTTTCCTCAGTCCGCGACAGGTAAGGCTTAAAGTCCCAGGCCGTCATATAATACTACATTTCACACCAAGAAGAGAAATCAAACAATCGGCCAGAACTGGCATGCCCGCGTACATGACATTGAATCATTGAATTTATCTCAGAGACCAGAAACTAGGCACTTCTTTTGCTCACCACTGAGACGATGAAGACGCCAAATGTATCGCTGTCAATATGTCAGATAGTTACCTGTGGGTAGACAGAGATTCCCATCAGAAAGATCGCCTTCCCGAGTGCTAAATAGCTTCAAGCGGGTTGATAATTTCAGTGCTGAATGATGTAGATACAGATAGTTGATCAAGGGGCTTATGTTCACTTATGTTGCAAACCAATTCTACTCATGAGTCAGGAAGAACGTTGTTGTAGCACTGGTTGAATCAGATAATTTTGAATTGACGTTGAGGCAGATTAACGAGATGAATATTATTTGGTAGCACAATGTTATGTTGTAAACTTGTACTGCTCAGTCAATAAACACTAAAAGTTCATATGCGCACTAAATCATTCAGAGAACATGCTTTGATTCATCGAGTTTGAACTAAATAAATAAATAAATAATAGACCGATCGGAAACATTGGAAGGGTGATACCCAAGCTCCAAACCAGGGGAATAAAACCCATCTCCAGCAGCATAATTTATGTAAAATGGAAATAAAAGTTTATAATTAGACCATCACCGCGCATAATAGACCCATGTTAGAGCACGTTATTCGCATTATCCGAGGTGTCGTAGTTATGCTCGATTGATTTGACGACGTTTATTTCATGAGAGTTATCGGAATCTGGTGCATGTGTGGGTCGAAAAGCCAAAGGGATGCCACCGGGTAAGGCAGTGCTTCTCGTCGTTGTTGGGCCAAAAAAGCTGGTGTTTGAGCCGTGCATACCAAGCTTGGTTTTGCGGAATACGCGGCAAGCCATGATGTTTGTCAAGGCAATATTGGGCACCGTAAACATGGTGCGATATGTGGTAGGGACGGAAGGCAGATATAGCATAATGACGGTCAGTATGTTCGTAAAGACAGTAGTTCTGGTAATAGGAGTTAGCCGAGAAAAGCAATTCATACAAAAATTTACTTACAAGTAATACATTTGACCGTCTTGAAAAAGACTCCTTGAGAATGCGGGTAGATAGTCGCCAAATAAAAAGGTCCTAAAACCGGTCTTGATATCATAGACTACGTGTGTGTTGCGCATGAGTCGATAGGAGATGGCAAAAAAGATGAGCGTGTCGTTAACGAGGGGTACAATACATGCGGAAGAAACAAAGTTTTTCAGAATGAAATGGAGACAATACTTTGTAGTCCCGATGTTAATCCCCGTTAGACTGCGAGTGACGGTTATACATGTTCCAAGGACAGCAAGCCACAGGATGGCGAAGAACCCGACGACATAATTGTTGCCGCCAAAGACTGCTCGAACTCGAAAGAAGAATAAAAGGGAACTTGTTGGGATGGCAATTGGAAACAGCGCGGTAATGACATGTTCGAGTTTTTCACAGTCTCCCACGGGAGCCGCTACATAAATATTGAGTTAAACAAGACCATAGAGATAACGTGAAACTCACTGTCAAAAATTGTGCTTGTCAAAACAAATCCCAGTGAACCAATTCTAGAGCGATGGGCATGCTACATCAGAAAAACAAAAGTACAGGAAACTTCTCGAGATAGCTCACCGAGAAACAAAGTAAGCGATGGTTGGAAGAGAAATACGATACTTGAATAACAACCTAAAATCACGTCCCACGTTGTTCAGAATATCCCACACAAGCACCTGAATTCCACAAAGTCACAAAACATTTAAGTGGAAATACCCAGGACTGAGCTTACACCTAGACTGCCAATCAGGATGTAACTGGCAATTGCAGCCTCAAATGCAAGGTCTGGTGGCAGAAATGCCATTGGAGTGAAGGGATTGGGTAGCTGTGGAGCGGTTGCGTTGCTGGCCATGGTATTGGGGAGCAAGGACAAGTCAAAATTATGTTCTATACCTGGTTATAAATCCGGTCCACAGATTTGGAGCTATACTAGACATACGCTATGTCCGTCCAGTTAAGAGAAAAAGTGTCTATCCCTGGCGCTTCTGTGTGAAAATGCCCATACATACACAACAGGCTCTCTACAATTACTTTGTGTCATATTTGAGAATGACCAGAGAAACATTTTTTAAAGCAACCAAAGTTCAAGCTTAACCAATGACTACAAATAACTGGAATTCATAGGAAGCCTTGAGCATCAAAATCCCAGGCATCAGTCGAAGATGGACTTGAAGCCCGTGAATGTCAGATGCTACATAGCATCATTGTACTTTGTGCTCAAATAACAATAATAATACTACGAGCATGATCGATTGATCAGTGATGGCGTCCCAGAGGTAGCAAGTGTTATGTGTGTAAAGAAGAAAGACACGTGTGGCCAGGTAGTTGAAATTGGACAATACGGACGCTTCGGCATGTGAAACAGCAACTCTCGGCAAGCTCGGGTGCGGGCAAATACCGAAACATTTAGCGCCCATATATTGTACACGACGGGACATATCCTGTACAAACTTGGAAAGAGGAGACAGCCTTGAACAACGTCTTTTCTGGTCCCCATTGAAGCAAATAGTTACTGCACTATGTCATGAAAGTGGATAGTTGTATCTCAAGGACCTGACAAAATTAGTCACTTCTTATCTTTACGAAGGCGATCGAATCAGATAGCGTCGCACATACCTTTCCATGTGGAAAAAAAGATGGTTTTCCATGGGTAGAAATATATTAATCTGCCACCTGGTTCACGGCACTGGAATTTTGAGACTGCGTGATGTAGGTAATTAAGCTGATGTCCGGTGTCCAATATGTTCCTGAATCCAGTTTTGATATCACAGCTTATATGTTGAAAGTATCCCATTTCTATGCAAACGTAGCTTCTAAAGAACTATTAATGGTCTTCTAGAGTTAACTGCGAGTTAGGTGCGATACCGTTAAAAATTCACTGATACGTACTTTCTGTGCTTCTTGGGATGTTGATCATACTGTCAGTAGTTGATATCTTAGCAGAACGCGGCGATCTCCTCTATTAATTAAAACGCATTGAAATATGTCCCTTCGCCCAAATTTACGTCCAAATCCAGTGAGACCCTTCGTTTTGGCTTATGTTAATTTCCATCAGAAGTCCTTTCAATCTACGAATACCAAGAATATATGACTTGCTTCTAGCAAATATCAACTTGGTCAATAGGGACTAATAAATACGTCAATAATGTCAATAATCGTTCATTCTAATTGGCTGCAGCAACTATAATCTCGTTCTCCCCGTTGGGGAGAGGTTCTTCCACCTTTATCAAGCCGAGTTCACCGCGCTTGACCAGTGCCCTGAATCCAAGAAGAGGGTGACGTTCCATGTACACCGCTTCAACGTCATCACTGAAAACCCTGACAGCGTCAAACTTCTTTAGGACACGCGCACCAACGTCGTCAGCTCCCACGAGCTGGTCTATTTTGTCTTTGCCGAGGACGGGCGCATCCAGTTTAACCAGATCAACACCGTAACGTCTGGCGGTCTGATGGATGTCTTCTTCGTTTACGGTGGGATCAAAGAACGTTTGGCATATGTCCATGATTTCGCTGACTCGTGCATCTGTTAGTTTCTTCTGGCTGTCGGCAAGTCCGAATATAACTGTGAATTGTTGAGTACATGTTTTCCTATGCAGACAAAGAAATTACTACTTACCGGGCCTAAACATGGTAAATGCAGAGTCAAAATTATTTGCATTTATGTCGCTCAGAATCATCTGGGATTGCAAGTGCATTTGCTTGTAAGCTCCCAAGACGACGATAAGAAACCTAACACAATATTTTAGGTGTGAGATCGTGAATTATTATTATTTTAACTTATACCTTGTGTGAGCAATACCGATTTTGGCGTCATGCCATCCCTGGGATGTAACCTCGTCGATTTGACCCTTAATTGAAGCACATACTGTGACAGCAGCCGACAAAGCTCCTGTCATAGCAATGTGGACTCCAGAGGAAAAGAAGGGGTCCACGAAGTCTACACACACAACATGTTGTTATTATTTACGAATAAAGCGAATATTTCAAACTCACTAGCTGCGTCTCCGATGATACGGAAATGATCTCCCGAGTAGCGCGTGGCGGAGTAGCTGAAGTCCGAAGTACTTTTGGTAGAGCCAGGAATAAAGGTCCCTTTATCGCCAATGAGTTCACGGACTCCGGGAACATGTTGGAGTTGTTCGAGATAATGCTCGGTGAGAGAAGGTTTGGTACCGTCTGGTTTCAAGCATGCCTTTTTTTCATTAGACTTGCTTTGGTGCATAACGATTCCAACTGAGGTTGTCCCATCGTGGAGAGGAATAGTCCAAGCCCATCCAGTCTCATCTAAAATAATTGTGAGATACATATAAGCTTCGCAAATCATTCATGCAACTTGCCAGTGAGGGCCTCAAACCAAGCCGAGTTTTCCTTCTTGGTGCCGACACCGTATCGCTTGACGTCTTTCCAGTAGCCCCAGACAGCGACATTACGAAGTGACTCGCGCATCTGCCGATTACCAAGGTACTTTGTGGACATGACACCGGCTCTTCCTGACGCGTCGATGAGCCATTCAAAGTCGATCTTGCCGGAGCTGCCGTCCTTCCTCGACCACGTTGCTGAGACTGGGCGAGAATTAGTCGGGTCCCCGTTGTTCTTGAACTGGATTTCCTCGACTTTCGTTCCGTCAAATACGTGAACGCCTTCCTTTTGCGAATGGGAAAGCATCAACTCGTCCATTTCAGACCGAATCTATCCACTCTAATGAGAATTGAAATTTCTTGGAATTTCTTGGACCAATGACTTACAACGTTCCAGGTAGCATATCCAGGACCAAGATTAGTAAAATCGGTCCCTATAATTTTATGAGCCACAGAAGTAGATCAGTGAGCAGCGAGAGTACCACTCACAGCTTTCACGAAGATCGCGAACGAGTTTAAAACAAGCGCCCGGCTATAATAAGCAACATATATGGTTAGATCATTCGGGAGCATTCGAATTTTATGAAAGACGTATAATTACCTTGCCCAAAAATCCATGTTTTTCAAATTCTTCTTCCAATCCTATGAAGTTGAGATAGTTCCTCAAAGAGGGTAGCATTGACTCTCCGACGTGGTACCTGTGGCGCGTGGTTTAATAGTCATTAGCATAAGTGACGGAAGTTATGTCCGACCTTGGAAACTTGGATGATTCAAGCAAAGTCACATCGAACCCTTCACGCCGAAGGATGGTAGCAGCAGAGCTACCAGCTGGTCCACCTCCAATGACGAGGACGGTGGTCTTTTCAGGTGGCTTTTTTGGGCATACAGTCAGCAACGCAGGAAGGTATGGTAGACGTGTGACCCACCGGTGTTGGAGTAGATTCGAAAGCCATGTTAAAGTCGGTCGGGTAAGCAATGAAATGCAAATGTACTAGATAGAAGTAGGAAATCTTTAGAATCCAAAGGACATGCACGTTTTCCTTCTATATGAGAGACCTAATTTGTGACCCCGATAGACAGGATCATGATCGCATCAGATTTTTCTGTTGTAGTAAAGTATAAGCTCGTTGTAGATACCCCTTTTTAGATAAACCATTTTAGGAGCTCAGCGCTCAAAAGTGGTACTTAAACACACACGAGAGTTGTAGTTCGAAAGGATGGGAGTAATCATCACTGTAGATACACGTATGATTGCGGACCTTGTTGTATCCCAATCATGATCTAAGTAGAGCTAAATGATAGGAAGTCTGTACACACATGTTATACGCTTGTTATGACCATCAAGGGTCCTCGATGACCGTAAAATGTGATCAAGCCAAATCGGGTTTACCACTGCGAATCTTGTTTTATTCTTATTTCCTTCAATTCGTATATTTTGAGCGACAGGCCAAATTAAGTCTTTCATGTTTCCTCGGGATCTATATTCTTTCACACTACACTAGCTAAATCTGCCCGTCTAATTGTTTCTCGCCGTAACATGATGCTATGTGTGGACTGCCTCACAGAACGGTCGTGCCTTGAAGTATACGGCAATAGCCGGGATTCTCATACTTATTTGATTAATTCAAATATCAGCAATGAGCGCTGAGCCCACTCGGCCTCAGTTTTAGTTCAAGGCCGATAGCCGAGTTTCTGCCGAAACGCCGAATATTGCAAAGTAACATGCCACAAATGCCGACTCATCAACTGGTGCGGAGTTTGCAAACCCAATGTACAATTTCAAATCGTAATTTGGTTCGTCGTTCCCTAGTACCTGCAACTGGTAGCTCTCACTTGGCCATCATCGACCTCGCCCACGGATCTCCCAGCCTTCAGGCCATGGAAATAACGTCCTTAAGTTAGGACTATAGGACGATTACAACTTGATGTCAGGGCGACTTCGGCCATGACCTCGGTGACAGCCTGTACTTATTTGGCTCGGTAACGCTGACAGCACGAACCGTGTGCAAAGGGCTGTGATCACTAGAATATGATTGCAAACTGGTTTGTTTTCTGCAGAACTTAGGCTGCGTCTATCTCCTAACAAGCCCAGAAGTATAACAAGCGTCGTGGGAGGTAATGCATCTTGTCTCTAGTTCTGAAATTGCTTCACATTGACATAACATGGAGGCTACCTCACAAAATGCTGCCCTTGCTGCGGTTGTACTGGGCGGAGTCGTTCTGTACAGCGGTTTGGGCTTTCTTCGAAAGAGTAGACTTCCTCCAGGGCCTACACCCCTTCCTATCATAGGCAATGCACACCAAATGCCTACCGGGAATCCATGGTTAGCTTTCTCGGAAATGGGAAAGAAATACGGTGAGTAATAGCTACCGTTTTGTGGGATCGGAGCTCAATGTTACGATGTAGGGAATATCATGCATTTTGATGTTTTGGGAAAGCCCTTTATTGTCATAAATTCGACCACAATTGCGCGGGACTTGCTGGACAAGCGGTCGAACGTGTATTCGGATCGACCTCACTTTGTAAGCCCCATTCTTTCATGTCTCAGGAAACACTGACCGACAAGCGTTAAAAGGTCATGGCAGGCGATCTGTTAGTGCTTCGTATTTGTCTCGATAACTGATAATGAAACTAAACTTATTTTTAAGAGTTGGCTACGACGAAACCTTTCCGTTACAACCATATGGCGAAAACTGGAGGAAACAGCGTCGTTTAATTGCTCAAGACTTCAGCCAATCGATGATACCTCGCTATCACCACCTCCAAGAAAAGGAAGCCGCTATCCTCGTGCGTAACTTGATCAAGGATCCGGATTCACTCCTCGAACAAATTCAACTGTAAGCCTTCCCCATCACCCGAAACATTCTCTGACTTGATAAATTCACAGACGAATAGGTATCATCATCATTCGGGTAACATTTGGCTACTACATTCAAAGCTCGGACGACCCCTTCTTGCAGATGCCTTTGGCTGCGATGCTTAATTTTAGCAAAGCAACATTGCCCGGCAATTTCATGGTCGATTTCATTCCGCCCCGTGAGCAGCTATTCTAAACATACACCATTTCATGTGTTTTTCTAAATCTTTTCTGGATCTTAGTCAAGTACCTACCGCAGTGGGCCCCAGGCGCAAACTTCCTATCAGTGGCTAAAGAGTGGCGTAAACTTGTCTGGGATGCAAGCTGGACTCCCTACGAGTGGTGCAAAAACAACCTGGTGAGTCGTTTGTATGGGCCTTGAAATGCTCTATAACATGGGCTTTACAGGAAACCGGAAAGACCCTGATGCCCAACTTGTGCGGCAATTATCTGCAAGATTCAAATGGAAAGATGTCTAAAGACGACGAAGAGAAACTTGTGTGGGCATCTTCCAGCGTTATGGGTGGTGGCATGGACACCGTGAGTCCCTTCGAATAGTAGTGTGTCGGTTTGACCATAAATAAATTATTTTCGCAGAACATGTCCAGTGCGCTGTCATTCTTCATGGCCATGATTCTGTACCCCGAAGTTCAGGCAAAGGGTCACGAAGAAATCGAAAGAGTAATCGGCAAGGACAGGCTTCCTTTGAACAGTGACAGGTCAAATCTGCCCTACGTTAGGAGCATCATGGCGGAAACCTTCCGATGGGCTCCTTCTGTGCCCCTTGGTTAGTGCTTTTATTAATCGAGGAGTCATGACTAACGAGGGCAACCGTACAGGTATCCCCCATGCAACTAGCGAGGCAGATGTGTATGAAGGCTACGAGATACCCAAAGGCGCCCTCGTTCTGCCGAACATCTGGTGAGCTTTATCTCATTCACAATTTCAGACTTTTAACTCATCATGTATTACAAGGCACATGTTACACGACCCTGACGTCTACGACAAGCCCGACGAATTTATTCCTGAGCGGTTCAACGGCAGCGAGGCCGAAATGTTGAAGGTGAACGACCTCTTCTTTGGATTCGGCAGACGCACATGCCCTGGGAAGCACTTTGCAGAGGGAACCCTCTTTGCAATCATGGCCACAGTTCTAGCGACGTGTGACATTCTTCCTGGTCTTGATGATGCAGGGAAGCCTGTAATGCCTGTTCCAGAGTACACCGCTAACGGGATTATTACGTAGGTTCAAGCCTTCGTTCTTTTTACACCCTGTTGACTGTCATCCTGCAGGTTCCCGAAGCCGTACAAATTGAGACTTAAGCCGAGATCTAATCAAGCCGCTGCTTTGCTTGCTGAAGTCGAGTCTACTGTTGAGTAGATGGACGATAATTGGAGCCTCTAGTACATTGTGTTTGTCAAGTTATGGATGTTGAACAGTGGTATGCACCAAGTATGGATAATATAATGTAGTAAACAGCAGAATCTATTTAGCAGCTGTTATTTCTTATTACTTGAAGTCTTTATCCCCTCAAATCTCTAATGCTAATACATACTACCTAAGCCTTAGCAAAAAAAACAAGACCGTCGAACCCTAGTAGTATCTTCCACAACTATTAGTAGGCACATTCATTTTTGACAGCATACGTGTATAGGTATTGGGCCTCTCTTCATGTACGACTTAGATGATAATGATATATAAAATACTAGTAAATACCATTACTACAACACGGGAGCACGTCGGGCGCGTCATTCTACCGTGGGAACACGGTACGCGCTCAACGCGTGAGCCGCGCTCGTTGCGACTTGAACTTTTTGAACATTATGAATCTGAATTGCCTCTGTGATATAGTTCTAAAACGTGTAGCTCCAAGAAAATATAACAACGTTGAAAACCTGACATACGTAGTACCTACATACACCCCATTCGTAACTACACCAAAAGCTAGTGAACCGTGATCACACTAGAAATATCCAAACAGAAAAAATTGAGAGCAGCGTGGAGATATGCCTCAGAGTCCCCGGTACAGTAAGTTCAAGAATCCTCAACTCTGGCCTTTTCAGGTTCGAGCTCGTCATTGGACTCATTAACTGATGTCTGAGCATCCGCAGGCGGGCCACCAGTCACAGTAATGGTAGCTTTCATGATCAACGTATACAGAACCATCATCACTGCGATAAAAGCCACTAGGAACCAGAGACCCGCGGCACGGCCTTGGAACGACAATGGTCCACCATGGTGAATTTCGACACTTGTTTGTATAGAAGTGACGATGGCGAGCCCCGCTGCACCGCCGGTCTGTAGGGCGGCGACGAAGACGGCCGAAACAATGCCAGATACGTTTGATGGGGTGTTGGCGAGGAGTGCAATACTACGTTGAAAAAAGAGTTAAAAAAGAGAAGGCTCAGTATGATAATTTTTAAAACGAAAGCGAAGGGACCAAGACTTCAACGTACTTGGTAGTAGCATATATGATTGCCGCGCCAGCGGTCCCAAGGAGGAATCCCGGAAACACGAAGCGCCAATAGTGAGCAGGGCTGTTACCAAATGGCAACAAAATCGTGCCTGTCAACAAAAGCACAAATCCGATGAAGATAACCCATTTCTGGTGTATCTTTGTCTGTAACACAGCTGCAAGGGGCAGGGCTGGGAATATCCCTAGAGCGACCGGTAAGCTTATCTCATTTGAATATGAATCAATAAGTCAAGTTTTTTTTGACAGCAACAGACAGAAAGCGTCAGATTGATCGATATATCAGATACTATCGGATTCACTACTCACAAGTGTACTGCAGATTTGATGGCTGACCACATGTATACAACTTCCCAAACCCACGAAAAGACGGGGAATATCGAGCCCCACCACATGAACGGAACGAACGATATGGCGATGAGGATAGGGACATTGTCGAACTTCCATATCTTGGGCGGCCTATCATAGTTGTAGATGTGGATGTGAGTTACAAAAATAGAAATTGGGTCGCCCCAGAACAGCAATCAGAAGCTCACAAAGCTGCATATGACTCGGGTACGTATGCCTCCCATACAAAGAAAACGCCCATAAGGAAGATAGATATGACCAATGGGGCAATGACCTGGGCAGATCCCCACCCGCTTATAGATCCTGTGGTGACCGCAAAGATAAACAGGACCAGTGACGCTATATATTCATTGTTGCAAAGTTAGAATTGCTGTGTCTGATCGATATAATGATTATAACCCAATTACCTGTGAATGCAGCGATCCCGACAAAATCTAACTGTTTGAGGCGATGGTCGAATTTGTTCTTACCATATCCGTTGCTAGTGTTGCTCTCCCGCGATACATTGGGTAGCAGAAGGAAAAGCGATATCACGATCAATGTCGAAACGATGGCGCTGAAATAGAAGATCCAAGGCCAAGACGCGAAGGATACGAATATTGCGCCAATTATCAGACCAAAGACTGTCCATTTAATAAGAGTTTGAGTGTTGTTCGGCCAATAAAAATTTATAAATGCGATGGGTTACGAACCGATGCCTATGCCACCCATACCGCCAAATATCGCAAGCGCCCGAGCTTGTTCCTCCGGATCCGGATATATATGAACTATGAAGTGCTGTGCCGAAGGAATTGTTAAGGCTCCGCCTGATTTGAATAGGTTAGAGAATAATCGGAATAACAAATTGAACGTCTGCTGACCTGCGCCCATAAGCGCTCGGAGGACTAGAAGTGGGATTTTGCTTCGAATGAACCCCGCGACCAGAGCGAACACAGCCATAGCGGTGGCGCCGAGTATGAAAACCAGCTCTAAAAAAGGTGGTATGAGAGGCTAACGTCATACTCCCATTTGAACAAGGAAAGCATAAGATGACATACTAGGATTGTATAGGTCGCTTACTCGGCCGCTCTAAGCAGGAAGTAAGCTATAAAGTCGAATAAGGAAGTACGATAGACTAAAAAAAGTGACATACTATGAGGAGCAGAGCCGCAAAAGTTAGCTGATACGCCCCGAGAAGCCATACACTCTGACTGTTTGGTATGTTCAACTGGAGGGCAATCGGTGGAATGGCGGCGAAGAGAGATGAATTGTTGAACGTGTCGAGAAACAGCGCGGTGCAGAGAACGGACAAGACAAAGACCTTCCTGCGTTTCGACAAGTTTGCAAGCGCATCGAATCCATTTACTGGCGTTGGCGAGCGGGCTTGGGCTTCAGCCTCGGGCTCCATTCGTGCAGAGAGCTTGAGGTGGAATGTTCGTGTGTAAGGTGTATAGACTGACTGTGCCCATAAAACACCTTTTGACTCGCAGTCAGGTTCCCTGGATCTCTGATGGAAATAGCATTCGAAGCATGGCCGAGGTCATCATCACCGTAAAATGTTCATTCCATGGTATCGGGGACATCCGACTCGGTATGCTAACTTTAGAGCTTAGTGAACCAAACCAAACCGATGTACGTTGTTTAAATTCAGCTGCTGATTGAGACTCGCGTGTACAAAAGTAGAAGCGAGTGTCATACTGACATTTCGGCAATTCCCTACATATCTAATGATCATATCGTTGTGTCTAGCCTTCGAGTCAAAACCGATCATTACAAGCTGCGGAAACGGGCTTAATTATAGAGACACGTGTAAATATAACCAGGATGAAAATATCCTGGTCAAGTACCTTCAAGTACACATTCTATATCGGATATCCCCTCATCTTGATGGCGATACAGTAATGTTCGCCATTAAACATGACTGGAGTAGGGAGACAGAAATCAAGAAAATATGTAGACAGATAAAAGATATAAATAGTATGAGAAAACATACCTTCTTAGGAACGATTACCATGTCTCGGGAGAAGGGTCTCGGGAGAAGACAGAAGTTACGTCTCGTGGGAAGCGCTGATGTCCTAAACGAGTGCTACGGAGTCGAGTCTTAAGCTAGTAAGCTAGGGAACTAAAGCAGTGTGCAGGAAGAGTCATGATAAATTGGCTTTGATGAACGTAAACTAGCATCGGATTAACGGGAGAAGGAGATCACTGTTGGTGCACCTTGAATTATTAACTGAAAATGGTGATACCTGCTATACCTGAGTTGTGAGCTTTATATAATTGGTTTTTGAAAGTACTTCTGATACGTTGAACATGGACGAAACGAAGGGTCTCACAGCATCTGGACGACCGTCCTTCCAAAAGCTGAAGATGGATGTGCACATCCCGGGATGGGATGCCATTTATTTTGACCCATACAGATATCAGCTGTACCCAGCAGTATATCATTGCACTTCCAGCAGAAAGATCAACGTTACAAAGGCAAGGTCAATATGTATTCTTAACGGTATCGCACTTAGACCGCGGTTACTCTGTTTATAGAAAGCCAATAATAGCTTTTTTGTGAACCGAAGTTGACATTGAAGGGTATACCGGTAATGCTTCAAACAGGTATTTACTCACAAGCATCCAGCGGGGGTGTGTATCCATGCTTGAAACGACCTATGTGCACAGAGCATTCGCTTCGATGTGTGTACAAAGGTATGGGCGCCAAAGATTTCGGCGTTTGCCTGTACCTGATCTTGCCAAAATCTGCCGCTCCACTTGCCGAAGCGTCCACAAACATAAATTTCAACCACTTGCCAAATCCGTGTCCAATGATTCTCTTTTACACGTGCGTTACTTTTAGGACAACATCAACGATGTCAGTACACCTACCCGATACCATGCAGCAACAGATTTATAAATTCACATCGTGCGTGACTTTTTGTGATAGACGTGCTGCGAAACGCCAGACACTTGGTTAGTATTAGCAAAACTTAAACTTCAAGATTACGAACTTGTTCGCAAAGGTCTTGACAGCTATTTTTGAACAGGGCGCTCCAAGATCGGTCAGGAGATCCCTTGTTTGTTCACAATCCTTCGCACAGTTCCATAGGGATAGTTACGCTTTTCGTTGACTAAGGCGTAGATTGGCTGGACTACAGCGGCGGCCCGCTGCCATGCATCGATTTCGAAACTTGGCTTTATAACTGGTACCGAAGGGACAGAAGCGGCGACTTTGTCTTCCTCCTGCCTCCCAGAGCGACGAGAAACATCATGGCAAGCAACGAAACTGCCCCGCAGCTCCCTAACCCCTTCACTCCGCTGGCATTTTTGCCACCAGATATTGCATTCCAGATCACCATCGCGAGTTACATTCTGGTGGGAACTCTCGGTGTAAGCTCGACTCTGCTTGGTATCTCGCAGTATAATCTTATTCATCTTAATCAGGTCCTGGTGTGGGATATTTTGAACAACATAGGGGGCGATTTCAAGCTGTTGTTTAAGCACCGTATTTCGCTTCCAACCATCGCGTACTTCCTTTCTCGGTGAGTTATCTTCCTGATTTTTATTTCCGATTTAAGTTGACCATCGTTTTCTCTAGCGTCGGTTCGTTGTCATATGTTCTGGCAAGCACACTTTTTGAGAGTGGGTTACTATGACTTTATCTCTTAGTTAGCTTCCTCTGATTCTCTTTTTTTTGTGCAGCGGCACCGACGGGGAACTGTCCAAAATTTGAAGACGTCATTACAGCGTTGTTCCCGCTCGCTATCCCCACCACCTCTCTTCTATTCTTCTTCCGTGTTCGGGCAGTCTTTGACGGGAACAAATATATCGTCGGATTCTTCGCCTTCATGTGGCTTGCCGTTCTTGGAACGTGCATCACCGTCACTCGTGGCGTAACCGGGATCAACATCGGACCTACTAATTATTGCCTCAACTTCGCCTTGAAAGATTTTGTCTCTTCCGCTGGAATCGTGCCCCTGATTAACGACACGCTTATCTTTTTCGCCATCTCGTACAAGCTCATGAGCAACACGCACGTGAATTATGATATCAAGACTGGTGTCAAGACGTTTTTGTATGGGGAGTACCTCCCTGCGTTCTCCAAGTCTCTCTTCCAAGATGGCCAGATGTATTACCTGTAAGTGAATGAAAGTGTATGACTTTACTCTTCACACGGCTGACTTGGTACTACTACTCCAGAACCACAGTCACCACGAACTTGTTGACTGTCATAATGCTCTACGTGCCTGCGGTCCCTATCACATACCGCACCATGTTCACGGTGCCCAACATCGCGCTGACGAACATCATGGCGTGCCGCATTTTCCGCAAGACGAAGCTCGGGATCCGAACTCCAGGCACCAGCTTTTTCGGTACGACGTCGAGGAGCACTGCACGGGCCACTGATCCTCGTACGCCCGATGGCATACCTCTGGCATTGCGCCGGCGCGGCGCGCCACATGACACCACGACTACGATGATGTCTGACATTGATATTGAAACCCCACACGCGATGGCAGTGGACGTGATCAAGACCATCGAACATAACTATGATACGTCGTCGGTTCATGGCGGGGAGCAAAAGAAAGAGCGCTATGACGCGTTTTAATCAGCTCTAACGTGGATCAATCTAGGCAAGCTTTGTATCACACTGTAATTGAAAGAACGGACTTTCATGTATGATATGCCATAGTGCGGGTTTCCATTATGGAGTCTGGTCCTACTTACTTACTTCCTTTTTACATCTATTCATTCAAATCACATTCTTTTAGTTTGAATTGTAGTAGTTAGTCCTGTACGAGTTACCGGGATGAGATGGTGCATATCTGGTTGAAATATTTATTGGATTTCGTTGCTTTAACCATGAAAAACAAATCCTCTTGCACATCGGCTACACGTGCGCTATAAAGTGTTATGATAGATTTATACATGAACAAGAGACTTTTGGTTTATTTAATATTGAATTCGCGCGACTCTAGTACAACATAACAGGACTCGAAACCAAGTCATTCAGCCTTCGGGATTATTAACTCGGCATCTCAAGTTTTGCCATGCCACATATATCATTTCGGGCTTTAGCCTTTGATTGTTGTATTTCTGACATACAGCTAAAAATACAAGACATCGGTCTCTATATTTGATAAGACCGAAGGGTAAAAAATACAGGTTACGTGTATTTTTTTTATAGCTGTGAATGACAGATAGTGAGACATATCACCACCGCGCGGCCAAGTCATTCAGATTTAATAATAACAACACAATCTTGAGTTTGCCGCGGGCAATCTATCACTTATAAAAATATTCCGGTCTTCCGTAGGAACAGTAGAACAAATTGTCATTATGTCATTTTGCTGCCACGACGCTTTCATGCTTTCGAGTCCCTGACGATCAAGGAATTCCCATGAGCTAGCCTCATTGATTAGCCAGTCATCGATCTACTGTATCAGTCACTAGTCCCGGTCAGGATCGAAAATACCTCTTTTGTGTTCCCAGTAGGTCGAGGCTACCATCTACTTCGAGGAAAAAAGGGGTCTTTTCGAGATTCTAAATCCGGAACGCTGTCAGTATCTTCATTGCCTTGGTAAGCGTTCGAATCAGAAGCGCCTAGTTTCTGATCGCCGCGATAATCTATCTGTCTGAATATCATCCACATCGGCCTGGTTCTGCCCGAGCGTTTGTCGGTACTCCTTTCTTCTCGGTGTGAAATATCAGAGATGTATGTAGCAGTCTCACTTGTTGCGCTGAGGAAAAAGCTTCCCCCTTAGCTATCTGGGTGCCTCAGTAATAATATACTTTGGATAATGATAGTCCTTTGTGACGAAGTACAGAAACCAAGGTACCTAGTATAAAACTCAGATTCCAGGTCATACATCGGGAGTGTCAGAGATCCTATAGACAATTTTTTCTGCGTGAACCTAGAGAGAATACACAGGATTAGTTGTGGATATCTCCCACCGAGGGGGATTGTGCTTCACCTGTCCTTTCGTCATATATTCTACCCCATCTTGCACGCTTGCCAGTCCATTCGGAAATACCTTGACCGCTCCGAGCTTAAGCATCTTCTTCGATAACATGTAACTGACCATTTTACTGTACTCTACACCGTTATGGTAATGTTCGATATTGCCTTCGAGGGGCATTGGGAGTTGAATAGTCTACGGGGATAAATCATTAATCTGAAGACATTTACTTCAATCCAATTCCCAACATACCTTTCCCCAAATCGAATAGAGAAGAACCAGCTCCGTATTCACCCCTTTCTTGGGGGTCGTGTATGGCAGTGTGGTGGCAATAGTTCCGCCTTCTTTGCTGAGACAGCCACTCACTTGAGCGGGCGTCGTCCCACTACTGATACAGTCCAATGCCAGTTTGAGTTTCGAACCAGTTGCTGCGTGAATCTTCCTGGCAGCTCGCGAGTCTGCATAGTCATACACTTCTGCTGCGCCAAGAGACCGGATCAAGTCAAAGTTTCGAGGAGATGACGTCGAGATTACGCGTAGGCCAGAAAGATGTGCAAGTTGCACGGCAAATTGACCTGTGAAAGACGAACCGGACCAGATCAGAATGTCCATAGGTTCTGTTGCTGGCTCCAAGGGAGTCGGCAAGTGGAAGGTCTGATACAGAGCCTGACAAGCCGTAAAGCAGGAGACTGCAAGCTGCGCGGCCGATTCAAATGAAATATCGTCAGGAATATGAATGAGTAGGCCTGGATCTGCAACCAAATACTCGGCGAAGGAACCATGTGGAGTGACGTCTGGGTTATATAACAAAACCAATCAACTCAAATACATCCTGGAAAAGGGCACATAATATTGCTTACTTCCTTGGACACCACCTGCTATCCTTTCTCCTATATATCTTGTTGAAGAACCTACAGCCGACCCTATTGCGATGATGACTCCTGCAAAATCCATGCCCATGATATTGCCAGCTTTCGGGTGTAAGATGACGGATTTCCCTGAGTTTAAACGTTAATATCAAGCTCACAAGTCTGGACATGAGGAACGAACAATCGGTGTGATTCAGCGCACAGGCTTCAACTTTGACAAGAATTTCGTTCGGACTTGGGGTAGGTACAGGAGCCCTTTTCAGTGCGAATTTACCGTCGCCTGTTGTGACTATGCATTTCATGGTCTTAGGAATAGCGTTTTCCATGTTCTAAAATAAATAAATAAGTATAGTCAAAAGAGATACTGTAGTAAGGTCTTACCTTTTGGACTCGAGGAGAAGTGTAGTAATATCTTGATAGACTACGTTAGGAAATGGGAGGTTTTAATGGGCTTTTATCTTGGATGTGTGCGCTTGTTGTCGTGATGTGGAACGAATGATCCTGACTGTAAAGATCTGACAAGCGTTGAACTATCAAGAGAACATCAAGAGTTGCCGTGCAACAGTTTATCCCGACCATCACTGGCAGATTAAAACCGCCATATATACTGAGCGCACACGCAAAATGACCGGTCAAGTGAACGAGTACAGCATTAAATCAGAAAATTAGTCGCCGTATATGACTTTTGACAATAGATTTTATAGTTTGGAGGCTGAATGTATCGATTCCAGACATGACGTATTGTACGAGTGTGTCTCAAAAATAGAGCTTTCCCAAGAGATGTTTTACAAAGCTGGAAGAGATAGAAGTAAAGCTGCGAACGGTGAGAATCAAGTGAGAATTTAGAAATTTGATGGATAGGCAAGTTTTTAAACTCCGAAATATAAGCAATTAAACATTTCCGGAATGACGCAAGTCAACTAGTCACGCGCACGCGTCACGCAACTGTACACTGTGTTGAGTCCACTGCGCACTGACGTGTAGAGTACATAGCTTGGCCATCGAAACTCGAGCTCCAATATCGAGGTTCATCGATATCTAGCACCTATATCTTGAAGAACACACCTGCGTTGACGGGTAGCTGATTTAGCACTATATCATGCGTCAAAATCATCTCAATTAGGTCGATCCATCTATCGGCCCATTGTCGCAAAGCATCCTCCCATTCTTGACCGTCGGTTGTCAACGTTGCTCGGTATGTACAATACGTATCATGGCACGCTCTTGTACCGTAAAT
>Ga0247779_1000657_pt1 | contig 19720 bp, 23 predicted proteins | sample UWRJL221509R5_FD_179925 | JGI IMG/M metagenome (GOLD analysis project Ga0247779, IMG submission 179925) | Plant litter microbial communities from Arlington Agricultural Research Station in Wisconsin, United States - UWRJ-L221-509R-5 | ecosystem: Environmental > Terrestrial > Plant litter >... | reverse complement strand
AGTCTCGTCTAAGAAAATAACTGGCCAACCACTGAGCTGTCAGTCACCATGTTTGGTCCGTGGACGGTACACGTGATGCTGAAACCAACATTCCGACCGCCGTTCGACATGCGCGTATTTCTGACATTTTTCTTCCATCAGTCATGCTAAATATTTTCGCTTGTGTGTGCAAAAAAAAAAAGTGATTAAAGCCCGAAGTAACTGCTGCCGGCGACTGGCTTATCCTGGAGATATATCAGGGAGGTCACGGTGCTTCTCAGGAATAAATGTTTTATTTATCTTTAAGTGCATTCCATTAATCAACATATTTGGAGTCTTTACTGAGAACAATCTCTTTAATGGTTGAGGAAAGTGATGGTTAGTGTCGTGGTGTGCATTTAATGTGTGATAACCCTAACCTCCTTCTAGATGTGTTAACCCTTCTGAAATTGCGAAGTGATCTTGGTTCCAGTATCCTGAAGTTTGAAGTCCCGAGTTCCGACATCTACAATTTCCTAATCAGCACGAACAGACATTCCAAGGTAGGATATTTGTGATTAATCTAGCGCTCATTTGCTCCGAGATATCGGGGGAAAGAAATAAAAATAGATGCATGAAGAAAATATCCATGGATCGGACGAAGGTAACATCTATGTTACTCAACCGTTCATGAAATAAATGTTTATTGGTGTCTCACAAGTACAGATTACTTATTATGCGTGTAGGGTAGGCCAGCAAAATCTGCTCTAGATCGCTTTGTCTTTTTTTGAATGTAAACCAGTCAAGAATTGCTCTATCAAACATCATCAATGGAGCATCATGCATCATGTGCACTCATCAGGGTCATAGTAGATTCTTGTGACTACAAGAGTTCGGAAGTTCGCTTCAGAGAAGAAGTTCCAAGATTCAGCATGAAAAGTGTACTTTTACGCATTTAGTTTCTGGCGTTTAGCAGAAGAATCAAAGCAAAATTGAAGAGTAACAAATCGCAACAAATTACTATATGCCGATTCAAAAGATAGACGAAATTAAGCCCAGCGTTTCACGTCTTCTTTGCTGGGTCCTAATGGTTCGTCGGAGGCCGCCAAGTTGCATTGATGGAAGAGGCGAACATGTTCTGGCTTGAAAACTCCCGTCACTGCGTGAATCAGTCCGCGATTGTGGAAGAGCACTAAGTCCTTAGGTTCCCTACTCGATGAAGTTGGTCAGCGAGTTATATTTGCTATAGCAGTGAGTTAAATATTACCATGGGTGAGGATACACCAACTACAATATATTGAAGTCAGTTTTTACTATTTAAAATATTTGGAAGCTCGAGTTACATACGTTTGGCGTAATCCCGGGCCTTTGCATACAATAGAGTAACTCGCGAATTTCTTTGAGATCAGTAATCTTCCCCCCAGAAGGGTACAATGCGTTCGAATGATCACTTCCCGCTGGTAAGGGCTCTACGTCAATTTCCATGATTGCGCACGGATGTACTTGTAAATGAAGTCCACCAGTAACCGGGTTCTTCCACAACTAGATTTTATGATAGAAGCGGTGGTAATATAGGTCCGAGTGATCTGGTACTTACGAAGGGATACACCTTTATTTTATCGTCTTCCCATGCAGGTAACTGGTCCAGGGGTACCTCCAAACCTTCGGTCTCTAAACCCAGCCCGGTAGATAGTGCTTTTGCGTTTTTGATCCATTGGAATGGGTGTGGCGCATACTTAGCCTTCGATCGGACTGCAAAGCTCTTAAGCTCGGGGGGCAAAATCTCAAACATGGTCTTGCCAGAAACGAAAGCAGTACTACCAATATTGACACTGAGCTCGTCTCCAGTCCCATCATCGTATCGGATGGTTTGCAGCGGAGCAGTCGGCACTTTGATCCCATAGAGCGCAGTCACCCTCGCAGGTTTGAGGTCGTATAATGCTGCATCCATGTGCCATCTGAAGAATCGAGTGAATCCTTTGGACTCATCTTCTTCAGAAATTCGCGTCTTGTGGAACTCCGGGTGTCTCCCATGCTTCATGGTAATTTCCGGGATACCTTCATGGTCCTTGACGGTGCCATGACCTATCACCTGTACTTGTGGCACGTTCGGAAGACCTCGAAGATAGGTGTGTAAAATAGATTTCTCGGTGTTTTCGATGGCTCTGTTTCCGTGACCAAAGCTTTCAGAATCCGGGTCAAAGGCCTTGTTAACCACTAGTTAATGCAGGTAAAAATATAAGGTTACAGATTCAAAAGAGGCGTACCTTTACCAGTCTGTACTGCTGCTGGGGAGATAAATCAACATTGCGAAAGAGAACCAAGTCGTGCTACATATTCCATGGTCTTCAGCGTTTTCATCTGATGTCTTTCTACAGAGGTATCTTCACCTGATAAAGGGCCTTCTCAATTTCCTTGAACTCTTCCGCAGACAGATCTCCTGGATGAACTCCTCGTACTTCGATGCCAAAATCCTTGAATTTCGAAGGGTCTGCTGAAGCAGGTAGGGGCAATGGGACGAGCGATACCATCAAAGAATATTCGAGGACAGTGATGTTGGAGTTGGAGATAAAGAGGGCGATCCGGATCACATCCCGAACGACTTAACTTGTAAACTCACGCTTGACCTCGCAGAGATCTTCCAGGCGGAGGTTAGCATCAGCTTTACCACATTTGAGGCAGTTGAGGACATATTATATGAAGAGAAAAATAGCAGGGCGTTTAATTAAATAATAAATGGGAGTCCAATAGGAGAAAATGTGACCTATTGCGTCCTCAGATTGCTCACCGATTTGTGTTTAAAAGGCTTTGTGATATAGCTCGTACAGGTGCTATATTTAACTGCCCATTTCGCAGGCTAGGGAGGAAGAAAGAGAGGAAATTGAAATCCCCGAAAATTTTCGTCTACAGTTTCAAGCACATCGTTTTTGGGGCATAAATTGGGACGTCTATCATGAAGATTTCGCGGCGTCAATCAGATTTAGAGCATTTGAAATGCGGCATAACTTCGTGCTGTCGTGAATAATAATTGGAAGGAAATTGCGGCACGATATCATATTATGCAAAAAACGGAATTTTGGCAGCCCGGCGGATGTTAAATCAGGCCTGTCTGACCAAGCGATGGAACGAAAGACGTGGGCGAGTTTCCAGTTGAACGCATGTTCCCAATCGTGAGCAGCGAGCAGAGCATGCAAAGCATAAGACAATAGAGAGAAAACTAATATAATACACACAATGCAGCCCATGATATGCTTTTGCCACCCCAATTCCTTGAGATTTGTTCAACGAAAACCTCTCCCATCATCTGGCTTCTACTTCGTTGGCACATTGCCATCGTCGTCGATATAATATTGTGTGTACATAGTTCGGACGCGTCCTCTCCACACTCGATGGATCGTCTTGGTAGTAGGAAGTCTAACAGGGCGACGAATTTACATGGGTTTGGTAGGAAGCTGGGTCAACAGCACATTGTAGCGCTTTTTGATGGTAACACGGTGGCGAGAGAACTTGTCGTCCGGTGAGAAACGTGCTGCGTGTACCATTAGCTGGACGAACGAACTTCAATGCTTTTTGGTACACATACCAGGGTGAGCTGACTTTGTGATTTTGCCAGCGTCGGTCATTTTCTATACGCAAAACATAAGACAGGTCTCAATTGAGGTTTGAAGCAGATTTACACACTTTGAGGGTATATACCCTGTTTCCCGCCTCGTCGAGGGTGTACATCAAATGCATGGTGGATGAGGTATGTTGGGGTGGTGGACTCGTCGAAGGTACTTGAACATCGGGGACTGTGATGGATTTCAAATTTACAACCAATCATAGACCGTGAGAACTCTGGCTACAAACGGCACTGTTTCCGTTTCGAAAATCAAATTCCACATGGCAAAGAAATAGGAAAAAGAAAAACAGGAAAGATGCTATAAATCGTTGAAATAGCGTGCCGACTGACCGAAATAAGGCTAAGGTGTTGACGAAAAACCATCCATGGATGAACAGGAATGCAAGTCAAAGCCTCGATGAAGCGGTACTAGAAACATGTACATATGAGCAACATCCTTATATATAAGTAACCTAGATGATACGCAAAAAAGAATCATTTACATTTATGCGCGAAGCAATGTATAGATATCAGGTACTAAACGCTATGTTTGGCGCTAGATAAGAGAAAAGGAATGTTCCTACCAAGTTGCGTCATATGAAGCAGTAAAAGTCGCATAGTTCGAGTTTGCCAGCATCGATATCGATCCGAATGTTTAACGAATCCAATACGCAACAGAGCGTTGAAACAAATCGATGTTCCTGTTCGTTTCATCCACATATATTATTTCGGCACCGGCGTCCCGAAGTTCTATTAATTGAGATAAAACAGGCTCTAGAATATATGGATACAACCCACGGCCATTATGCCCACGAAGCACGCTGACTTTGACGCTCTTCAAAGGACGGCAGGCTGCAGTCACGTCAGAGGCTTCTGTGTTGAAGTTGGGGCTGAATAGTGTTGGAACAATGTCCCAAGGAAAGGGGCAAGTGCATAAACCCGAAAATGATATGGATACTAGATTAGGGAGGAGTATACCAGTGGCATCATCATTGTCTTCAACATATTTGGACGGGAAGATAGTGGTCGATGCTAGATATTCAAGAAGCTCTTTAATGGTTGGGTCATGAGCCACAGATTCATCATGGGGTACAGTAGAAATACTGAGCCGAGACAGCGATGGTATGAGCTTGAAAACAGACATGAAGTATTCGAAAGAAAAACTTGATTCACAGAACCACAGTTCCGACAAAGGACAAGAAGAACGCTCCAAGAAAGCCAATAATCTTTGCCCGGGTTGATCACCTTCAGTTGGGCTGGATGATGCTCGGAATATCAGGCGTCGCAAGTTAGGCAGCGTTAATTTGAGAAACAGGCCGCTAGCACCAATTCCACAGGTTAGATCTCTCAAGTTTCGGTGGATAACATTTGTTATTGTAGTGTCGGCGGGCGTCAGATGGATGACAGAGAACGTACATGAGGAAAGAACCGGGGCAAGTCGCAGAATTAGGGCACATTGCCCAACGCTAATCTGATCAATGGACATGGTTGTGACTCTTTCCCAACGAATCTTCAAATTTAGCACTGAATGTAGATCGGATAAGCGAACAACTTGAGGCGAAAATTGAACTTGAGATGAAAATGGCACGCCATTGTTCAAGCGTTGCACGGGTCCACTGACCGTTAGAGACTGAGTTATATGAGCTTGAAAGATAGGTATCCTAGATGCGCCAGCTGAGAGTCCGCAGAGATAATCAATGAGGGATTCAGGCATGTTCATACTGATGCTTTTCCAACGTCTTGACGAAGAGGCTATTTGCTCAAGTAAAGGCACATATACACCTAGTGGGGCCCTACTTCTGTCTCTGTCCAGAAGATATATAGACACTTCGATGCCAAGAGATCGTGAGCGAGCCATCATGTCGTGAATGAGCTGCATTCGAACATGGGAACGCGACGAGTTCAGATCGATAACGACGTTGGTCCAGATTTGTGGCGTCGCCCATGCAATTTCGCGTCATGTTTGGCATACAGCTCCAAGCTTCATCAATTGGTAAAGAATTGGATGTTGGATCTGGTATTTCAGCCCGTGTCGATATGCGTCACATACGTGCGCAACGGAAAATTGAAAAATTAAGGACATGATTTCGAACGGCATTTTCATGATGATCTGGCTGTGCACCCGGTTGATTTCTGCCCTTTGCGCTTGCAGTTGCTGGATAAAAGTTTTCAGGAGGGTTTCTGTCTGAATAATCTGGATTTCCAAAGGTTTTGCAAGACTGCATACGCTGCAGGTGTTTCCGGTTGGACAAGTTGACGACCCGTTTACATTGTTTGAGAGGTAAATAGCTTTTCCGTCTTCACAGTCTCTGCATACCATCGTTAACGTAGTTGAGTGTCTTTTGAAGAGTGTGTTTAAAGTGAGATTAAGCCACTCGGTTGAGGCTGGATGGATGGTGGTTGAAACTTAACTACTGGAGTACTGAAGTTTGAACCGAACCAGGGTGAATCGATGATCTGATTCTTAGGCTTTAGCAACGGCCAGTGATGCGTGACACAAACGCGTGATTGCTATGTGACAAGACGCGTCCAAGTGTTCGTTTATCATCATCCTTTAAGCAGCAATTTGCAACACTTTATATCTTCTTTGACGGCCGAATACGCTTTATCGCACCGTTAATGCCGCCTAGACGGTCCTCTCGCGCACCAAGCGCTGCTGCTGAGCCTATATCATCTGAATCCCTTCCTGCGAAACGAAAAAGAGGATCCACAGCCGAGCCAGTAGTCGAAGAGAAAGAAAACAATGTGAAACCAGCATCGAGAACGCGTAAAAGTACATCTGTTAAATCAAGCGCCGATCCACCATCCAAAGGAAGAAGAACCACACGCGCTAAAACCTCTTTACCTGATGTTGCCGAATCGGAAAACGAAGAACAGTCAGATGCACCTCCCGTAAAGAGGGCAAGGCCATCAACAGACAGTGTCAAGGTGGAACAGAAGGATGAAGAAGAAACTGTGCCAGAGAAGCCAAAGAGAAGCAGAAGAACAGCTAGTGTTCAAGCCAAAGCAGCTGAGATGGACGTTGACGACGAGGCTCAATCGAAGACTACAGGCCGCCGTACTTCGACAAGAAAATCAGCTGTATCTTCTGGGAGTCGTACCAGCGTGGGCTCTGCTCGGTCGGCCGTGGCATCTGGATCTGCCATAGTTGAAGAACCTGAGGATGCCGAAGAAGAGGACGTCAAGCCACTGAAAGGCCATCGTGCACCTGCTAAAGGAAAGACTGGGAAACGAGTTCTATCGAAAGCTATTCAATCTGACGAAGAAGTCGAGCCAGAGCCCGCAGTGGACGCGATGTCTGTGGCCTCCGAATACGAGGAGGAACCGGCGGCTAAACCCTCCAAAGGAAGGAAGGGGAAAGCTCCTGCGGCACGTAAAGGAAAGGCTACAGCAAAGAAGCCAGTGAAAACAGTCACCATCGAAAATGCGGAAAATGAAGACGACGACTTGGAACTTCCCCCGCCAGCACAATCTCGCGCCAGAGCCCCTCCAATCAAGAAACCCGCTATCAATATGGCACCTGAGGCCGAGGACGAAGGAGAAGAAGAAAAGTCGCTTTTTGAACCTCCTCCCATGCCTGCCCCCTCAAGCCTGCCCACGACTATGCCAGAGGAACCGTCAGGACCAAAGTCCCGTCTTGTCATTCACAAAATGGCACTCGTCAATTTCAAGAGTTACGCCGGCCGACAGGAGATTGGTCCATTCCACAAAGTAAGTCATCAATTTAGTACTTTTACTTTTTCTGACTCTTCTTCAGTCGTTCTCTTCCATTGTTGGACCCAATGGATCAGGGAAGTCGAACACTATAGATGCGCTTTTATTCGTCTTCGGATACCGCGCTTCCAAGATGAGACAAGGAAAGATATCCGAGCTTATTCACAACTCTGCCAACTACCCCGATCTGGATGAATGCAGCGTTGAAGTCCATTTTCGTGAAATTATTGACCTGGTACGTACGGCATATCACATTCTCTATTTGTTACTAAGATTGCAAAAATAGCCTGGGCCAGATGCTTTCAAAGTAGTACCTGGTTCTCAGTTGATCGTCACTCGCTCTGCCTATAAGAACAACTCTAGCAAGTATACCATAAATGGCCGTACGAGCAATTACGGAGAGGTTACGACCCTCTTGAAGGGTAGAGGTATCGATCTTGATCATAACCGGTTCCTTATTCTTCAGGCAAGATTTTTTTAAATCCCGTACACACCATGCTCACGCGTCCAACAGGGAGAGGTCGAATCTATTGCTCAAATGAAACCAAAAGCGCCAACCGAACACGAAGATGGTCTCCTCGAATATCTCGAAGACATCATCGGCACCTCCAAGTACAAGGAGCCCATTGATCAGGCTCTAGTCGAGATGGAGCGCCTGCAGGAAGATAGACAGGTGAAGCTCAATAGGTTGAGGCTCGTTGAAAAAGAGAAAGTAGCCTTAGAGGCCAAGAAGAAGGAGGCTGAAGACTACCTTCGTCTGAAGAATGACCACGTCAGAGCACTTTCGCGTCAGTATCAATGGGTCTTGTGGAAAGCTCTTGAAGCGGAGGAGAAACTCACCGTTCAACTTGTAGGATTTTTTTTAAAAAAAATTCACGCATCACTTTAACCTTTTCATACAGGACAAAGATAAGAAAGATCTAGAAAAAATAACAGAGCAGAACCAAGGCGACCTTGAATATATGGAAGATTTGAAACGGCATTATGAAGAGCGTGAGAAGACCTATGTGGTATGTTTCGTCTTCTTCTAACTTCCAATGGGGCACCTCTGACCTCGGTATATAGGAAGTCCAAGCAGCGGCTTCCGCGGCTACTAAAGATCTTGCTTCCAGTGAACGTCGTGAGATAGCCCTGCAGGAGAAACGTAAACATGCATCTGGCAGGGCGAAGAAATTGAAGAAGTCTGTCCAGGAGGTAATAATCGTTTTATAAATTTAAACCAACGATACTAACGAAAGTAATAGGATACTGCTGCTCGCAAGACTGCTTTGAACTTGATCGAAGATAGCAGCGCGAAGATGGAAAAGGAAAAGAAGAAACTCGACGAGCACGAAGCTTCTTTGGAAGTGGAGGAAAAAGTTCTCGAGGGCATTCGTGATAGTCTCAAGGGTAAGGAAACCTTCTTTACTGTGCCGTCAATCCCCGAAGCTTATGGTTGTTGTAGACAAAACACAGGTTTTCCATGATAAAATCCAAATCAAACAGAAGGAGCTCCAGCCATGGACTGCACAGATCAATGAAATGCAGGCTTTCATCGATATTGCCACCAGCGAGCGCGATGCCCTAGCGAAGAAAGCTGAAGCGCTCAAGACTCAATGCAAAGAGGCCGACGAAGCCCTCGGAGCTCTTCGAGAAGAACAGGAAGTAAAGGTGAGCATTACCCACATTGTTCTTTTCGAACCCCAGAGTATTAAATGGTATTATCTTGTGCCAAAGGCTGAACAACAGGATCAGCTGAAATCGGAAAGGGATAAGCTGAAAAGGGACATTCAAACCTCCGAGAATAAATTGAAGGTGATGAAACCGCTCTACTAGTTTCTACTTTGTATTGATATGAATCAGGATGCGCAAGGTCATGTGAATGAATGGAAAGCCAAGGCTAGCAATGCCCGTCACAAAGTCGAGGAAGCAAGGTCTAATCAATCCGAGAACCGATCCCGTAATAATGTGTTAGATTCTTTGACAAGGTTGAGAGATGCAGGAAATAACGAGGGTTTCCACGTACGCAAATTCGCTTCGATTTTTTGGGTTAGTGTGATCATTAACATCGCTTTCCGATTCTTAGGGGCGCCTTGGAAGTCTCGGTACCATCCCCGACAAATACGATGTAGCCATTTCTACGGCTTGCGGTGGTCAGCTCAGTAACATGGTCGTGGACCAAGTGATTCAAGCACAAAAATGTATCGAATATTTACGAAGAAACAACGTCGGACGCGCCTCATTTATGGTTTTGGAAAAGCTAAGCAAGGCAGTCCCTGATTCATCGAAAACACCAGAGAATGTTCCTCGCCTTTACGATCTTGTTAAACCGAAGAGTCCCGAGTTCGCGCCCGCATTTCTCAGGGCGATAGGAAATACCCTCGTTGCGAATGACATCGAACAAGCCAATCGCATCGCATTTGCTGGCGGTAGGCGATTCCGTGTAGTTACTTTGGATGGAGCGCTCATTGAGACCTCCGGAGCGATGTCTGGTGGAGGTTCTACTCCATCACGAGGCGCCATGAGTTCCAAATTTGCCCCTACTTCTGTCTCGCCACAAGTTCTTCAAACCTATGAAAAGGACAACCAACAAGCGGCACAGCAACTTCAGAAAGCCACAGATGAACTTCGTGCTATCGAAGCAGAACTGGATAACCTGAAACGGAGAGACCCACAAATTGAACTTGAATTGAAAAAGATTAGTATGGACATTGAAAACGTGAAACGGAGAACCGCCGAAGCAGAGAAGCGTGTCCGCGATTTGAAGTGCGTTGTTTGTTATTTTTTGTTCAACCTTCATGTTTTCTAATTTTTTTCCGTCGCGATCAGCTCCCAGAATAAACCCAACACTGGGGATCTTGCGCGAATCTCAAAACTCGAGAAAGACATTTCTTCAAAAGAAAAGGAACTCGCGAGCATGAAAACGAAGTCGGGCGAGGTTGAACAACATATCAAAGACCTTGAAAAGAAGATTCTAGAGATCGGCGGCTCGAAGTTACTTACCCAGAAATCTAAAGTAGACGGCCTCCGTCTTCACATCAAGCTTGCTAACGACGAACTCACAAAAGCTGAAGTGACTAAGGCTAAAGCCGAAAAGGATGCTGCCAAATACCAGGCCACTGTTGCCCGTGACTCCGAGGCCTTGGAAAGTGTGGAAGAAGAGGTCAAAGATTTAGAAGGCCAAATCGAGGAATTGGAGACCTACATCTCGGATTTGAGGGAAAAGGTCGAGAGTGCTCAGCTTGCAGCGGAAAATTCGAGGGATGACTTGGAGGAGATTAAGACAAAACTGACAGGCCAAGAGGAAGTAATTGCGGCGTTCCGCCAGGAAGAGGTGCGTCCCACATCATAGACGACTTTTGTATCTGTGTGCTCACTTTTTGTACTAGATGAAATTGAAGCAGGCTATTAGCGATACTGAGAAAGATATGAAGGAGAATGATCGCGCCATTAGGCACTACAATGACCTCCACGACCGGTTGACGTTAGAGGACATTGAGTAAGTTTTTCTTTTTCTTTGATTTCATATTTCGCCATTGACGTTATGCAGTGAGGACGATGAAGACGAGGAAGACGAGGGGCATGCCCCCACGGCTGCCGCTGCAAGTAGTGATCAACCAGCTGGGGAGGAACAAGGCGAAGGTGAAGAAAACCCAGTGAAGATGGAAGGTGTCGAGGCCGCACCTAAACCTAAAGTCGTGAAGAAAGAAACCTCCCCGCACGAACTGAAGATATATCAGACGGACGAACTTCGCAAAATGAGAAAGGATGAGCTTACCGCTGAAGTTTCTTACCTCGAAGGCAAGTCGAGCTTGGGCAGTTCTTCTCGTGTTTACTAATCTCCTCTTTTAATAAAACCAATAGAACAGATCAAGAGGGCGAAACCGGACTTGTCCGTGCTTAAAGAATATAAGCAGCGGGAGCAAGAATTTTTCAACCGTGCCAAAGATCTAGACGAAATTACAGCTCAGCGCGATGCTCAGAAGGCCACTTATGATGGATTGCGGAAGCAGCGCCTGGACGAGTTCATGGCTGGCTTCAACTTAATATCCTTGAAACTGAAAGAGATGTATCAGGTACGTCATCGATATATGTTGAAGTTTGTTCGAACGACTGACGATGTATATCCTTCACTCGTAGATGATTACACTTGGAGGTAATGCAGAGCTAGAACTCGTTGACAGCTTGGATCCCTTCTCCGAAGGTATTATTTTTAGTGTTATGCCTCCTAAGAAAAGCTGGAAAAACATCTCGAATTTGTCTGGAGGAGAAAAGGTATATATATCTACACTTGATTTGGAACAGGCGTTGTCGTTCTAAGCCTTTTTTAGACACTGAGCTCGTTGGCTCTCGTCTTTGCTCTTCACGTATTCAAGGTCAGATGTTGCCTAATTAGATTGTTGTCCTCGAAACTGATTAATCAAACATAGCCCACTCCGCTCTACTTCATGGACGAGATTGATGCTGCTCTCGACTTCCGAAACGTCTCCATCGTAGCAAACTATATTAAGGATAGGACGAAGAACGCTCAATTTATTATTATTTCACTCCGGTAAGCATTGTTTGTGTGTTTTCTTGCTATGGACGAGCACCGAGCAGTTAATTTGTAGGAATGATATGTTCGAGTTAAGCCATCGTCTCATAGGGATCTATAAGACTTCCAACCAAACCCGAAGTGCGCCTTAGTGTTATAACGGGCTCAAATCTTCGCTCATTGTTGTTTTTACAGGCATTTCGATTGACAACCATGCCCTGCAAACGACAATCCCTGCTGCACCATCCGCAAACACGAATTGACATGGCTTTTTCACTGCCACATTTTCTTTTATCTGCTGTACGATTTTTCCTCCACTCACTCCACTCGGTCGATGTAGCCTTTCACGTGTATATTCATACTACAAATGTTTAAATTATAATGCGTTAATCTATGTGACTTTCGGCCAGGAAAAGGTTTATATCTACTTGGCGACCAATAAGTCCGGAGTTTCCGAATCTGGGAAGCCCGAAATCGTTCAACAAATTGCACCGCCTCAAACTAGACATATTTATTTGGCTCAATGTGACATATCTTCGGGCGATTGGCAACGACTGCAACTACTCAACAAAGATCATTAATATTCCTCACACCCTTGTCAATTTCATGATCATATACATAGAATCTCGTAAATTTGCTGCGCACACTGCGGCTTCTTTGATACTAGCAGGTAGAACAGTGCATAATCTTTCACCGAGATTGTCGGGATCACGGATTATATTCATGAGGGCTTCAAGGCTATATAGCCTGGTTCCACGCGAAGACTGAATACCCATAAAGCCACGTTCTGCTCAACGTTGCCTCGGAACATTCGTGGGATCTCGTACGTGATTTAACTGCGGTTTGTTGTATTGTCCATTTACAAAGTCTTAATATTTATTCCCCGTTCATGCGTACGGTAAGGCCCTGCTAGACTCTCCCAATCACACCCCTAGCCGCAGCTCAATGCCTTCTGTATTCTGGAGGCAATTTACTGCATTGTTCAACAAAAATTTGGTCACAGTTCGGCAACATTGGCTGGTGAGTGTTGAAATCTTCTAAAATAGTGGATATTTTACGATCATTTAATATGAAGCTGAACCTTCTAAGATGCTTGATTTTACCGATTGCCTATGGAATATTTCTTGCCTTTGCCCCAACGTTCTTCACCACACCAAACGAAGTGAGTCCGTTTCAAATTTTATCAAGGCACCGTTGTTAACGAGGTTGCTCAGACTGGAATCGGCACTGCCATTCCTATTTTCCATCTCCAAGACCATTATGATGGCAAAAGCCCACTCGTCTGGGTAGACAACTCAGGAGGTACAGGATACCTCAAAGCATCGGATATTATGGACCACGTTATGGCCAATTTCACAGCCAAACAACGCTCTGGAGTGATACAAGCTGATGATGACAACGACTTGTTGAACAGATGCCTTTCCAACTTGAACGACGCGTCCCCTTGCTTCATTGCCATTTCCTTTGATAACATTCCCAAGGCCTCGACCACGGATACAGGTTCATTTAACTACACCATTAGATCAGATTCTGGGGCCTATCGCATTGGCGTTACTAAACACGACAGTGACTTCGAAACCAAAGTTGTACCTACACAATGGGCTATTGACGCGGTGAGTAGTGCTTATGGAGATCAGAGTCGCCCTGGCATGCTAATTTTCTATGAAGGCTATTGTTGAACTCACTACCGGGAAACAAACGCCACAGATCCTGGAGATCCCGTATACTCATTTTACCAGCGATGATACTCAGGACAGCAGTAGATTGTGTGAGTTCAATAGTCGCTTTGGATGCCGAGTTGTCTTGAATCACATCCCATCGAAGTTTTCCTCAGTATAATTAGTACATTTGGCGGTGTTACGTTGTAAGGCGCTCCTTATGGATGGTTTATGAGTTTCTAACACCACAATGCAGCCTGCTCGCACTCATTGGAATCACGTACCAGGTAAATGAGCTCGTATGGCTGGAGGTGGTTTGAAAATAAATGCATTCTATCTATCTCTTAGCTCGGAGGCGGCCTTGCTTTGGAACGCGCCACTCTTCTGACATCACACATGCAGGCAATGGGGGCCCTGGACTCTGCAAGAATACTGTGAGTAATGATTGCTACGAAAGCTATCATAACATGGACTGGACTTTCATTGCATACTAGGTCATGGTATACATCTATGGTTTCGCTCTATCTTCCTACATGGATTATCTTAGGAGGCCTATGGAAAGCGACCCTTTTTACGGAGACAAGTGCCGGGGTTGTGATTCTGGCCAACATCTTAGGAGGCCTTGGATTAGCCAGCTGGTCTTGCATCGTTTCAGTTCCATTCAGTAAAAGTCCACAACTCGCAGCTGTCGTGTCGACCGGTGTAGCTATCGTCTTGGGCGTTATCCCTTTGATGATAGATGAAACTGTGGACACAACCACTCCGCCCGTGCTATCCTTCTTCTTTCCCTCCATGTTCTATGTCTTCATGTTAAAGGATATCGCTGGCTTTGAGTTATCACTTCTTCCTGCCAATCTGTCTGAAAGGGATCCTACGTATAATTTTGCGGCCACACCTATGATTATTCCTGCTTCGGTATGATACTTTTTTTTTGGCGACCTCCTTGCAATACATGTTGATATTTTTCAATAGATTGGGATTGTGTTTTGGCCAATTTTTGCTGTTTACCTTGAACGCTGGCTCTACGGCGTGTCTAATCCCTCCAATGAAGGATGGTGGAAGAAAGCTCCAAGTATGACTGAAGGCTCCCCGTCAGACCACATCGCAATTACATTGCGTAGTATTCGAAAAACATTTAATACGTCCATATTCAAGCGCAAGTCGCGGGATGTTGTTGCCATCGCGGATCTTACTCTTGACATCCCAGCATATGGTATTTTTGTATTACTTGGTGCAAACGGGTATGTCAAGGTTACCATCACCATGATTTCACCCAATTGACATGTCCTAGCGCTGGAAAATCGACTACGCTTTCTATCCTAGGAGGACTCACGAAACTGTCAAGCGGCTCTGTCACATTCTCTGGGAGCGCGTCTAGGCCTCCCCGTGGAACGATTGGCATTGTTCCTCAGAAGAATGTCCTATTTCCTGAACTATCCTGTTTGGAAACTTTACGTGTGTGGAATGCTATCAAAGCAGACGGGTACCAATCGGAAGAAGAGCTGCAACAATTGATTCGTGACTGCGATCTGCAATCAAAGATGCACGAACCCGCAGGAACCCTCTCAGGTGGACAGAAAAGAAAGCTCCAACTAGCCATTGGTCTAGTAGGCGGCTCCAAAAGTGGGTAGTTCTCATCGTCTATGTCGACTTTACACTTATTGTATGTAACTTCAAGTTATTCTTGTCGATGAATGTACGTCTGGTGTCGATCCTCTCAGTCGACGTGCTCTTTGGAGGACCCTCACTACATACCGAGAGGAACGTACCATCATTCTTACCACCCATGCAAGTTATACTAACACGTCTAATAATGCTAAAATATGCTTATTTTATGACCCCTAGTTCTTGGATGAAGCGGATTTCCTTGCTGACCGTATCGCTGTCCTCGCCGCTCCAGGGAAACTCATTGCTGCGGATACCCCTGTTGCGCTCAAGTCGTCTATGGGGGAAGGCTATGCCATTACAGTGAAAATTCAAGACGCTAACTCCACGAAGCTTCTCGATGCAATTCGAACAGTCGCCCCCGATACAACTATGACGTTCCTCGATACGAACTCGTTCAGTTACCATCTGAAGACGAAGGATACACATATTACAGCAGCTGCAGTGCGCTTTGTAGAAAACTCAAAAGTTACATACGATGTCGAAGCTTACGAAGTGGTCGGAACGACGATTGAAGATATTTTCCTGGATTTAGTAGCGCAAGACGAGGTTGCTGAACCAACTGCGAAAGCGTCTTCCGAGGTCCTGGAATCGACTCCAACACCGACTTATCCGCCTAAAGGATTGGGACTTATGTTGTCCAATGGGCAAGTACGATCTCCATTAGCACAGGCTCTGACGATATTTCATAAGCGGTGTCTCATTGCGCGACGAAGCTGGCTACCTCCACTCCTCGCTTTGGCCGTCGGTATATCCGGGGCATGGTGGCCTATACGTTTCGTTACTGGTGACGTAGCGTCTTGCGCACATGTTCCTCTACAATCGGATGTCATTTTTTCAAATTATCCACCATTCCTTAACAACGGCACAATCCCTGTCAGCCCTCCTAGTCTCATTAGCCAAATCAACGCCAGTCTTCCGGAGCTGTTTGTGGACCCTATTCTCAGGTTCTCATCCGATGTTCCAGAGGCTCTTGATAGTGGCCCTTACGACCCTTTCATCCCAATCACAGATAAAGAGACATTACTCTCCTTAATCAACCGAGACTACCACAATTTTACTCTGGATGCCGGACTCTTTATGGATTTTGACAAGAACGACTTCCTTATTGCCTATAATGTGGCGCCAACCTCACTGATATACTTCTCGGTCGCTTCGAATATGTTCTTCGCTCGTGCACTCAATGAAACCAGCGGCGTCACTACAGGTTCGAGGAAGATTGTTGTTACCTTCCAGAACTTCCCTGCTGTTACTGACCAGTCTTTGGTCAGTATGGAGTGGTTGGCTATCTTTGGTGCTGCCATGGTTTGTCATATAGACACCTTTTTTTCATTGCATACATACTAAATATGCTCAGGTCGTATTCCCGGCCTTCTTTGCTCTGTATATCTCTAAAGAAAGACACTCGTCGGTCCAGGCAATGCAATTATCCAACGGACTTTCGAATCCCTTGGGACTTTGGCTCGGCCACTTATTATTTGACTCTATGTTCACGGTAGTCATTGCCACGGTCATCGCCGTTGTGTATGGTGTGGTTCGTCACAAGTTCCAAGGAATAGGATATTTGGTAAGTCGTGTAGTGTGCCTTTACGCAAGTGTCCTATTCTTCTGACTACGTTCTTCGTTATACAATTCTAGTGGTTTATAATATGCTTGTACGGGTTCGCGTCTACGTTGTACGCATATATTATAGCCATCATCGTCAAATCACCCCTTGGAGCCTTCGCGATCGTTGTGGTTTCACAATTTTTTATCTATCTTGTGAGTTAATAATTAACTCATGCGCTGATATGATCAGTATATCATTTATCTCATGACATGGCCATTATACAGCTCTACTTGACGGGATACATCGTCACGTTCTTTACCGGAAATCCTCAAACAATCCAACATACATTCACTGTCATTCACTTCACTACGGCACTTGCGGCACCTATCATTAGCCTGGTAAGGCGCTCATGTAGTTTCGTCGCACAAATTAACTTACGTCTTCCTATGACTAGGTACGGGCAGCTATGGTGTCCGTAAATCAATTCTCGCTAGCATGTGATGGGGAACGTGTTGCATCTGGAACTGCTCTAGGGAGCATCAATCGACTTGGAGGTCCAATTCTATACCTCATTCTGTGGATATTAGTTTTGTTGGCCGTCCTAGCGCAGGTCGATTCCGGTTCCATTCGCCTGCCATGGTCAAAGTCTATCCCTGGTAAAAATATAGCCAGGGAAAAGGATGGTCTGGTATCCGACTCGGTCAATGGAGATGTGTCCGCAGAGGTTGAACAAGCTTTATCATTCTCGAATGCAGATCCTCTACGCGTTCTGAACATCTCTAAATATTTTGGAAAAAACAAAGCTGTCGATGATGTTACATTCACGATCCCAAACAACTCGCTCTTTGTCATGTTAGGGCCTAATGGTGCTGGAAAGACCACAACACTTGACATAATTCGTAAGTTGCGATCTTTGATAACACGACATTCATATACTCATGACATGGGCTCAAAAGGTGGCAGCTTGAAACCTGATTCCGGAGACGTCCTCGTCAAAGGGATCTCCACGCGTACGAACGTCAAGGAAGCGCGTTTGTCATTTGGGGTGTGTCCTCAGTTCACGGCTATGGACGCCCATCTGACCGTGAAAGAACACCTGAGAATATATGGCCGATTGAGGGGTCTCTCGACTAGAGATTTGGAGACCAACATTGTTTCAGTCATGCAAGGCACAGGTTTGGATGTTTATGCTGATCGTTTGGCCACAAAACTTTCTGGTGGCAATCAAAGGAAACTTGCTTTGGCGATCGCGCTGGTTGGTAAGTAACTATCTCGTCAAGCAGCACACTATGTTGTTTAAACTGAACGCGTTATACTAGGCAACCCTTCTGTGATCCTTGTTGACGAATACTCGACGGGAATTGATGCGAAAATGAAGCGTGAGCTTTGGGAAGTGCTTAAACAAGCTACAAGGAATAAAGCCGTACTTTTAACCACTCGTGAGTATCCATGATTATGAATAACCCCTTACTAGACTGACTGTATATCATAAGACTCAATGGAGGAAGCTTCGTATCTCGCAACAAAGGTTGGGATCATATCAAAACGGATGCTTGGTTCGTACTTGTCTCCATTCCTAATTTAATCCAGTTATTTACATTTTCTTATAGCAATTGGAACACCTGCTGAGCTCGAGTCTCGCCATGAATCGTACGAAGTACACTTCTCTTGCCAATATCGCGAAGAGCTGGTAAAGGTAAGAGAGGTCATGGCAAATATTCCTGGGGCGCGAATGGTCGACGACGTAGCAACGCGCTTTGAGATACCTCTATCCACATCCTCGGAAGCCTCGGAGAGTCATTCGACTTTGACATCTGTCGCGAGTATCTTTGAGACCCTTTCGAAAGAGGGCAAGGACTTTCCCCAGTTTACAGTCGGCAAATCAAGCTTGGAAACTGCGTTTATAAGAATCATCAATGAGGACTTTTCATCACGTGAACTGTAAAGAGAGTGATATTTATCCTCCAAGCGCGGATGGCTTTCTTATTATATACCCTGTATTTTCTGTGTCATATATCTTGAACTTCCAACTTGTTGCAGAGCCAAAAATTCTCATTAAGGCGTACGCGTCACTGTGTTATCGTACACACATGTGATGTGAAGAGTGCGTTTGCCTGAATTTGAATCAGCGTGAAGTAATTTTTCTCTGTGAGTTTCTTGCTCATCGATAAATAACTCGACGGGACAAAGTGCTCTTGAGTCACTGATTCGACACAACTGTGAGTTGTCCCAGGTTGTCCCCTGTTGCCTCTTTTTACCCATAAAGCTCAAATGGGGCTAATAGATTTTTCAATTTCATGGTCGGAAACTCGGAAAACCGATCATATTCGTCTCGATTTTGGGCGGTGCCGGAGCCTTGGCGTAGAGAACCAGACGCATGAAACATATATTGAACGAAAAAGAAGCTGGATAAACCCAGTATTTGTGCTCAGCGTTCAGGTTAGTAAGTGTTCAGAAGCTGCTATGTTAGACCATCCTGCAGCAGCAATAGGCGCTCATAGTAAATAATATTCTTCAATATTTCAATAGTTGAAGTGCTTGGAGGAGGATGGGCGCCAAGGTGCCTAGTGTCTGTATTTGTTTTATATTCACGCCGACTTTGCTCCGTTCCTCCTAAAACTTCATTTACGCGCAGAATTCATCCAGATCTGGTCATATCCGCGCAAAAATTAGCGAGGACGTGGCTGTACTCTTGTTCCTGAAGCCTGTATGTGTTTTTATACCTGCTGCGCCCAGCCGATCTGCTGGCTTGTCAGAGCATGCGATCTCGCTGAGCAACTTCTGTAAAATTAGACGGTCTTTCTCATGCTGTCTTCAAGTTTCTGGCACTCTCAACCTTCCACCTCCTCGACGACCACACTTTTCTTCATTTTCTCTTCGTTACTTGCTATGAGAATTCACAGTGCTTGACAGTCCATCACATCCCCATAATACTCATGGCTAACCTGTTTTGGTTACAATTACGCGCTTTGATCTGGAAGAACTGGATCGTGCTTTGGAAACATTCATTTGTACGTCACCATTCATTGAAATCCCTGAAGGAAACTCAATTGGATACAGTG
>Ga0247779_1000656_pt1 | contig 19725 bp, 18 predicted proteins | sample UWRJL221509R5_FD_179925 | JGI IMG/M metagenome (GOLD analysis project Ga0247779, IMG submission 179925) | Plant litter microbial communities from Arlington Agricultural Research Station in Wisconsin, United States - UWRJ-L221-509R-5 | ecosystem: Environmental > Terrestrial > Plant litter >... | reverse complement strand
CGGTCGTCCAATTGCAAGCGCGCGAACTTGCGTCAAATGACAAGGCGCATTGAAAAAAGACGCGTACGAAAATATCTCTAAAATTCCAAGCAGAGTGAACGGGTGACAAGTCTGAGACAAGTGGTATGTGATGATCGGGTCCAAAAGAGACCGTTGACATCTGCGACGGGAAAAAGAAGGATTCAAACCGGTAGAAAGAAGCACTTAGAAATTGGAAAAATAAACAAGACAGGGGGGAAGGCTTATCTGATTATTGTTCAACTCTCATCTCTTTTTTTTATTTACCACACGATGTCATGAGATAACTTACTGGCTAGGAGACGAAATTACAGGGTACTATCGGCATGCCCTTGAAGGCTTGTGTTTGGAGGAGGAGCATCACAAGATAGATACTTAGTAGGTGTGATCAAGGAATGAAGAATATATTGCAACGCGACGGTTGAAATAGGTATGTCGTATTACCACAAATTGTAGGCTGAGACAGGGACCGTAAGGTAAGACGTATCGTACAGCCGTTGCGACGAAACGGGGTAGAATGGAGATGCATCTCAGGATTGGTTGATTTTGTCAGGGTATGGTTTCGGAATTCAAGGACAGGGTGGTCGAAACTGACCATTAGTATGCTTGGTTATGTCGAAAATGGCGGGCCAATGTCTAAACTTCAAATAGTTATTCTAGTTCTCTTGATGCGCCCAGCTTCGGTACTGCGCAGTGTTCTCGGTGTTCATACATAAAAATAAAATCGGTGGTAAGTAGCCTTTATGTTACTCTAGAGTTGTTGCATTAATGGAGCAGAACTGAAGGGAGCAGGGTTATGAAGTTTACATACATGCCTTCCAGCCGTTGCATTGTTATTTTTATTCCGTGTTGGCCTTCGTGACGAAGTTATGTTATGATTTCCGACCGATATGAGCAAGTGGCTTCCAAGCGATTGGTTCATCTCTCTTCCTGTTTGACAGGACGGTATACTTTGGCATTGTGAGAAAACCACTGGATCGGAACGTCAGCAATGAGCAATGAGTAGGAGTTGAGAATATTGAATCATCAATACACGAAGACGGCATCCTGGTATTGGATTAACCGTTTCTTAAACAAATATCGTATCAATGGAGATGGGCGACCTCCCATGACTTGGAAAATATTTGACAGAACTTTGTCAAGTGGATTCAAACCCTAAGTCTATCATTCCAGTCGCAAGGGCCCATTTCAGCTCCTTGACCACTGTCTCAATCCCAAAAGGATGGAAATTCGTTACTTGTTTGATCGACGAGAAAGTCCACCAAAGTGTTGGGGAAACGACAGCCGACCGATTATACATCTTCGAGCCGGGGTTCAACGTCCAACTACATCATACTCCTTTAGTCTTCTACACGCATTCTGCAAAGCTGCGCCTCCTAAGGTAACTTTTTCAGTGAAGGAGTATACGGATCGAGCGAGAAGAAAACGAGCCGTGGAGACCTGGCATGCAGCATATGGCATCACCTGCATCGTGCCCAACTCATGTAGGTGTCTCCAGACTCCCTTCTCTCCGCGGATGAATGAAAAAATTCTTCTGGCAGTCCTATTGAACGGCTCCTCGGTTCGCACAGCCAATTGAGAAAGAGAAAACATAATGGCGTGCCAAGGTTTGCAGGTTATTTCGAGCACTCCAAAATGTGCGATGCTAATCACAAGTTTGGCTGGCCTTTCGGGGTAAAAATATTTACTGGTTCGAATTTTGACATATCGGCTATCTGCAGAGTACAATCACTCACGTCTGAGTTATCTAGAGGAGTAGGGTCAATATTAGAAACATCTTGTTTTGAAGATAGAAAAGAAGATCCATCACTCAAGCTGACTATATTTTTTTCGATGACTCCTTTTGTCGCCCAAAGTTGAACAGAATGGGATATCAGATAACTGTTCTATGAGCGATTGGATGGCAGAACTTATGATTCAAGAAAATGCGGCATGCCGCAGGTCCAAGTTCATCTCAAGACGCAAAGAAAATAGCGCGCCACGGTTCCGATAAGTCCAAAAGGAGACGGAAGACAGGATAACGCATAAATTCGATAGCGGCTCAAGTGAGTAGCATGGATCAAGCGGAAAGGATCTGAAGGTACCGAAGGCAAGTATACTGTCGTGATATGCCATTGATTGTCAGTGACACACCTAGCCGATGACAAGTGTATACTGAGTGTGTTTACTTCGGGAAGGCTTGAATATCGGCGTTCAAGGGAAGAAAACGGTCAGGAGGATAGCAACATGTCCAGAAGGAGAGTGATACATGTTGTCTTGATGGTTTACAGGGCATTCTCGGAGTCTTCTAGATTTGAAGGGACTGACCCAGAGCGCAGATCATGCAGAAGATGGTAAGTGTCAAACGCGCGTCAAAACGATGGCCCGCAAGCGGAAACAGAGAGTGGAGACCAAGCGGTCATAGGATGGATTCGGAAGCATTCTTGAACATAGAAGGCCAGCTCTGTGTCGCGATTTCAATTGGATTGTGTCGTAGCAACGAGAACATAAAGGACTCGAGTATAAGCCGCATCCGTACGGGGCGGTGATATTTTTCGCGCCCAAGACCGTGATAGTATGTATGTAGAGGGCCAGAGGAAGGTAGATGCTACCATGAATCGCATAGCAGCTTGCTGCGCAAGAGCGATAGGAATGATGCTAGGTGACTTCTCTTGATATTGATCGTATCCATCGCAAAGAAAACCACTGGCACTTCAGCTGAACTCAATGAGCCTTAGTTAGCAGAATTCACTTTGTGCGGTCGAGAAGGCGTTTCACTGTCTAATAATCTGGTAAGTAAAAAGGCGGTAGGAGTCAGAAATGGATGTACGTACCTTCTGGCTTACCCTGAGTTTAGTAGAACACTACATGATTTCGTTCGAGGAGTCACTGAGATTTCCTTGATGATTATGTATATGGGTTATTACATCCTTAGGTGTCGTGTACAAGCCTTGCTTTGCAACCCGCTCTAGGAGAGTTACGCTGACCATAATAACTGGCAGCTGGTGACTGTAGATCAGCTCATGACCAAGTTAACCTAGTTCCGAAGCGGTAAAAAGAGGTCAACTTCATATTTTACACATGAAAAGGAGCTACAGCGACCCAAATCAACACTAAAGGAAAGTAATAAAGATCCAAGGAGAAATATCGTACGTATGAGTCTGGAATGGACTGGCAACATCAATATTTGGCTTTCTTGTCTGCTTTCGATGGTTCTGGCGGTTCGTTGTTACCGGACACTGCTTCTTGCTTCTCAGTGGATGCTGGTACTGTAGGCTCAGGGGACGGAGGGCGGCTCTTCTGCGCAGCAACTTCTTCTTCACTAACAATTCTGCCCCCTGTTTCCCTTTCGACTTCTTGAGCGACTTCGGCAAGCCAGACTTTGCCCTTGTCTTTTTCGCCAGGAAGAGTTCTTGAGCTCAAATCACGCCCAATAAGGCTGACAAAAACCCCTTTGTACAAGATAGGGTAAGATCCTACTTGAATTCCGTGAGGTTTGAGACGTTCTTGAAGAGAAGTCAGGTAAGGTGCGATCATGGATTCTGGCCGACTGGCAAAGATACCCAAATTGGACCATTATTACGAGCTTAGAATGAAATGTCAGAAGAAACATACTCTGTGAATACTTGTATTCTCAAGGGCCGTTCGTTCTTGGGAGGAAGAGGAATAAAATTGGTCAAGCTGTGTAACATCTTCTGGAACAACGCAGGAATGCCGGGGAAAATGCACAATTTGCCAGCCAGACGCACGACAGGCTAACGAGCATAAGATGAGTCGGAAGATGATATTGCCTATCAGACACGAAGGCTTACCACCCAGATATCTTCTGCGACGAATATAACCTCTGCTTTCTCAGGGAAAAGTGCCATACGATGCGTCGCCGCAAGTTGCTCGGCATTCTGGGTCCCCACCCATTTACGATGTTTGCTCATTTCAGTTAATCTCCTGATAGTCTCTTCGTGATGAACGAGCTTTTGCTCAAACGCTTTCCCGAGAGATTCGTAAGTAATATCTAAATGTATATTAGCACGAACAAGTATTTTAAAACGCGCTTCGCGACATTACCATCATGTGTCGGTCCAATTCCTCCACTAGTTATGACAAAATCGTAGTTTTTAACAAGTCTTCTGCTGGCTTCGATACTGTTATACGCACAGGGGTCAGTTGGTTTGGTACGACGAATATAACATGGTGACAAGAGGCTTACATCTCCTCTTCATTGTCTGCAATGACCTCTATCCGCTTCCTGCACGTTTCAACCGAGCTCAACAGTCAAGATGCCACTTTGAGAAGAGACTGGCGTACAAATCAATTCCATGTTCAAAGCAATACTGTGCGAAGTAATTGGAATTTCGGTCAAGGGTCTTGCCATTCAGGATCTCGTCACTGACGACGATATTAATGTAGAATAACGCTGTATTTACATAGATCGTACCCAATTATGAGTGCAGCAGCCGTTCGTATGTACTTCCCTTCTCCAAGAGGATTTGCGGGGACGGGAGAAACTGGGAACGTGACTGGGGGTGGTCGCAGAGGGGATGATGATGCTATCGCCGCATTCGACGATGAACTCGATTCGTTTGCCATATTCCGAGTAGTATAGAGTACTGGGGAAAGCTGCAGAGTTCGAGTCTGCTGAAGGATGGAGTTGTATCGGTTGGAGCGCGGGAATGTGTTGTACAAGAGCCTGAGATTCGTTATAGACGTTCTGTGGAGGCTCATCAATGACTTCGAGTATAAGAGACCGCCCAGATGGTTATTTGATGCGATGAAATGGTTTAACAAGAGATAGACAAAGAATTCATTGAAGATTCTGGTTTGGTCAAGCTTGATGTACCACAGTGCGCGGACGATGGCTGGGTTCTAAAAGAACCGTGGACGGAAACGAAAACGGAAGACGCGTCTGAAATCACGTCTCTTTCTCTTCTTGTGCCCGCCTCATTCTTATTTTGCTTATCAAACAGATGCTCCTTTACCCTTTTTTTTGCTGCCCAGACAATATTTCATGTTTCACTGCAATCTCTTGGGCTCAGAGTCATTCAAAATTACGAGAAGCCTATTATGCTGGGAGTCGGGACAAGCTGCAACATATTGACCACTAGTAGGCAAATATCTGGAAGCTTGGAGAAACATTATCAACATACAGCCTTGATGACATGCTTTATTCAAGCATATATACTATTCTCTAGCGGTTTTGCAATAACAGGGGACTCAATTGAGCTGGCCTAGCTGTGATGCGAGGAAACCCTCAACTCAGTTGTAACTTTGCTGCCAACTTGAAATGCGCTCCATTTCAACTAAGCATGGCATCTTCATGGTACGAAAGTTGAACCTTGTAACCTCCTACTTGCTGGACTGGAGCATTCATTTTCATTCACCGTGTCCTCGTGTTCAATGCCCCTTAACAATGCACAGACCTCGTGCCTCGAGGCCTCCCTGTTTAGTGACGGCCTTGCACCTATATCCATGTCCCAGTGCGTTCGAAGTTATAATGAAACCAACGTTGCTACCTCTTCTCTTTCTCTTACTGCAACTGCAAGCAAACCACTGGCTGGAGCTGCCCCCACCTTATCTTTCTACATCTCCGATTTCATTTTCCATTACACTTGAACGACTTCATATCTGCGTTCTCTCTCTACAATCAACGGACCCGAAGTCTAATAACAAGTTTTTTTTTTTTTTTTGCAATGGGTAAACGTCAGAAAGCGAAAGGCGGCCAACAGAACTATACCGCACAGACGCCTGGTACACCAGTTACCAGCTCCTCATCTATTCCATCAGCAATACCAGATGTCCACGATCTACATTCAGATACAGTGCTCTCCCCTTTAGAGACACCTCAAACTTCTCCTGGAACTGTCACGGCTGTTGAACTACCAAGCACGGAAGATTCCACCCCGAAGCAAAAGTACCACCAACAGGTGCATCCAGAGAAGCTCCTTTCTCCTGGAATAACCGTCGACGATATTTCCTCGAAAGAAATAGTCGCTGTTGCAAATGTTTTCTCTAATATGAAAAAGGCTCTTGCGTCAGTGACGACCGCGTTCGATAAACTCGGGGATCAAATCGAAACACTGGAAACGCAAAGCTTGGACACGAAGGCTTCGGGACAGGTAGATATCTCGATTTATTGTCCGTCTGCCAGATTTCTGACTTGGTCTTACTAGCTTCGTCAATTGCAATGCGCTCTCGAGAAACAAATCGAAAGGCACAAGGACGAAGTCGAATCTCTGCGAACCTTTCTTCAATCGAAGATCAAGGAAGCTGTCGAAGAAAAAATCAGAACACAGCTGTATGATGTGATTAGAAATTCTGTTCGGGAACAAGTCGAAGAGAAAGTTCGACATCAGGTAAAATTTCAGCTGCTCTATCTTGGATGATACGGTTGCTTGACAGATAAAATTTTGTTCATCTGTCGCTGTAGCTTACTATGCAAATCCCCGACGATTTGCGTCAGCAGGTGATTTCCCACAAGAGACAAATTCTGGAAGTCAAAACTTCTCTTCATAATTCGTAAATTCATTTCATATAAACTCGGCAGTTGATGTTTTTCCTTAAATACTTTTCAGTGAAGCACGGCGGTACAATGCTCTTCAGACGGTGCCTGGCCCCAATGCGCGCCTGAGGCCGCTTCTACGTCCTCTTCCAACCCCGGAACAGTCTCCCGTTATCCTCATCAGTCATTTCGACTCGGTCACCAACTCGACGCTAGCCACTCCGACGTCCGCTTTCCCTAATAATTTTAACTACAAAGTGCCAGCACCGACACCTATCAAGAGAGTTACGTCAAGCTCTCTCAGGTCCGCTCTTATTTCAGACACAGTCCCACCGACGCCGTCAAGCCTCTTTCCTCGGGACCTTTCCGCTTTATTTGCTTTGAGTCAGGAAGACACGAGGAAGCTCTTGCGTGAATATGGATTGGACAGTGCAGTGTCATCGCCTGTCAGACCAAGGCCTCGAGGATTATCCATAGTTAACGAAGAAGACACGGTTTCGTCGGAGGAAATGGGTGGCGGAGAGGAAGAAGAGGAAGAAGAAGATTCGGACGCACATGCTCAAGATATGAACAAGTTTATGGCCCATATTGGGGTAAGCCAAGTTACTTAGACTATGATATCTGTGGAAATTGATGTTTGACTAACGCTTATTTCTTGATTTCTAGGTTCCTTTCTTGATGATACCAGCACCGAGAGAAAAGCAGGAGCACACTGCTCCAATGTCTGCGAAGAGCCGCCGTAAGCTTCTGACGCCACTGATTATCAAGTAGATGCTACTGCTGGTCGGCAGTATACGATCCATATATTCGCTAGGAGGTAATTTCGACCTGATCTTAGCTTGGTTTGTGTTCTTCTCCCGCAACTACTCTATGATTTACAAGATGCAATACAACAAATTTCGCGGTGTTTTTCATCGTTACGAGGCTATGACGCAAGTGAAGCGCTATTAATGAATACGCCACAGTTCTTCATCCAAACAAGAAATCCGAAAGGCAGAAATTGGCCTCCATCTCATGAAAGGCATTAACTAAGATTATCCGGGTAAAATTTCTCAAGGAAATTTTGGGATCTACGCCACAAAGCATTAACTGTTTTACCTGACCTTTGCTTAGTACTTGAATGTCTCCTGTTGGTCCGGAGTGTTTGTCGACATACTTATATAAATTCTCATCCGTACAACTGACACGGACCGTCGACGATTGGATGATTTACATAACACGGCTTAAAAAATAACGTAATAAAACATGTTGATATTATCTATCATGAGAGAAAAGGACCATGGTAAGTAACATAAATTTTGAATGATTTTCATTCCAAAACAATCTTGTAGAAACTTGAGCTGGCTCGACAGGGTGATGAAGCTAATTTTTACCAGCTCGTAGGGACAAGATCCAAGCATGTTCCATCATCCCCAATGGTTCTATCTTTCCGTTACAGATCCTAGAGCACGCGTCTGTCTTGCTAAACCGAAGAAGCGAGTTCGTTCTCCAGGGAATTTACTGTGCACAAGAAACATAGGATTGCGATATTTGCATCAAATCGAGAGTTCAAAATACCTGACACCAACTTTTTCGCAGTTATTCTTAGACCAGATCTACACACAGGATCAATCATCAGACAGGTGAGGATTGACAGTAGTAAGCACATATGCTAACGTAGGAAACACCCAAGACGTACTTAGCTAATGGTTGACAGTGAACTAGTGACTGGAAAGGCGGATGTCCGTCTGATCTTGCTATGTACGATTTTACACGGGTTGTCAAACGCGCCCGACGCGCCATACTCCCAGCATTTTAGTGTACAGCAATTCTGATGTTGGATGTTAATCATGGCACTCAGAATTTCAAGAGACGTCTTTGATATTGAATGCTGTACTGGCCGCAGTGTAGACCTGCCGGTTTGGATATATAAACAAGAGTAACGGAGTTCATTCCTCTAGCCAGTAAGCCATTTTCAGAGGTATAAGTTGATCTGCTGAAGTCACATACTCAGTCGTTGTCCTCCATGTTAAGTACTTGAGAAAGAATTGAGTTGGAAAGAACAGAAAATTTGAAACAGATATGCCCCTATTTCTTTACCAAATTTGGACCACTGAAACAATCACTCACACACAACTAGTGCTTGGGCGGTTCGGTGTGCTAAATTTCGATGATGCGTAATAGCGACGACGGGTGCAAGCGTCGTAATCGCTGGAGACCGAGTAAACAAACAAACTCTGAGGTCTCCCCTTACTCTTTGCGAGATGGCTAGCTTGCTTCGCCGGCCAAGGTCCGCAATCATACTCGTCGTCGCTACTCTTGTCGTTACTGCAACACTCTACGGCATCATACAGAATCAATATCAGCTAAAGAACCTCCTTTCATATTCGACAAGACCCTTATGGGACAAAAATGTCGGTCCCAATGAAATTATTCCTCATTTCTACGGCGAGGGACTGCCAGTAGACGAACACACTTGCAAGTTGCATGGATGGACGACAAGGCGGAACACACAGAAACTGAAGGTGCTGGATGCCGTATTAATGAGTAACGAGCTTGACTTGTTGGAAGTACGGATGAATGAGCTGGATAATGTCGTGGACTACTTCTTGATTGTTGAATCGAATGGGACCTTTACCGGACTGCCAAAGGAGACTTTCTTTGCAAACAACCGGGATAGATTTGCCAAGTTCCAGCATAAGATTGTGTATAGCTTGTGAGTATAACTGCATGCCTACTTCTGCGCTTGTAGCTCTTATGAAGCTTATGTGCCAGCCTACCTGGACATCCTCTCCGTCCTGGTCAATCTCCTTGGGATGTCGAAGCACATACCCGGAATACCATGACCATGCTCATCCAATCACACATAAGAGGCTTCCCTCCAGAAACTGAAAGCATGGTCGTCATGTCTGACCTGGACGAAATACCTGCTCGGCATACCGTCAATCTGCTGAAACACTGTGATTTCGGACTATCACTTCACCTTCAACTTAGGGACTTCCTCTATAGGTCAGTCTGCGAAACCTCATTCACATTGTCAGATTTACTTAGTATATTCATCCTCAGCTTCGAATGGTATATCGGCCTAACAAGCTGGCGCGCAAGCGTCCATATGTGGAACCAAGTTACAAGCTATTATCGACACTCGAAGAGCAGTGAGCGCGTCCTTGCCGATTCTGGATGGCACTGCAGCTACTGTTTCAGAACCATACCAGAATACGTGATCAAAATGAAAGGCTTCTCGCATGCAGACCGCATAGCAGGTCGAGTCAATCTTTTAGATCCAAAGCGGATCCAGGACACTATATGTAAGGGGAAAGATATTTTCGGGATGCTGCCAGAAGCATATAGCGTCAGTTAACCTTTTCGTTCTTGCACTTGCTGCATATCTCAACATGCGCTTACCGATATCAACGCAGTATGTTGACTTATTATCTCAAATGAGCCTCAAACCGTAAGTTATATTGTTACCTTCAAAAGTCATTGCAATCATAATTATTGACCTTTGCGTTTAGGCTCAAATCTGCAGTTGGACTCCCCCGTTACCTGATCGAACATTCGGAAAAATTCCGTTTCTTATTACCGGGAGGATGCAATCGCCAACAGTCAACCTAAAAAGTTGAGATGTCTTTGAAAGCGTTATACCCTACGTAAAATACCATTAGTGGACGGCGCCTATATCGAGCTTTGGGCGCTCCAACGTCGCATTAAGACTATCTGCGAAATCAATGTCACTTTCATCTTACGGCTTGCTCGTATGCTGTCTGTGGCGTGATCTCGTTGTTATCCCAGAAGTATGTCATTATTATGTGTTGCAGCTAGGGATAGGCTTGACGGAAGGTGACAAAACCTTGTATAATATCATCATAACATATACCTATCTTCTGCTTTCGTTATACTGGTAATTCCATGTAGTCATTCTTAGCGATCTAATTATTAAACTCAAACTCAGTGCCTTTGTAAATCGAAAATATCGGATTGACATAGAATGAAAAGCTATAATGTGGTAATGGTATTTGATTTGGACTGAAGAAATGCGGCATGACTAAAATAGTATGTTATACAAAAGTTACAAAGGAATGTTGTCAAATATATAATGTTAAGTTCATGAGGTTCGTGAATAGTTTAACAACGGGAGTGAATAATAGATATAATTATGTTTTGGCACCAGCTGGCATGAGACTCTTCCGTCTCCTCGCTCTTTCCAATGGAGCCAATTCATCATCCATTGTAATAGCTGTTACGATTTCCTTAGCTATCAGAGCACTTGCTTGTGAAGATCGCTTACATGACACCGAACCATCCATGGAACGATCACCCTCTATCTCATCCTTGTCTGCTTCAGACGATGTTGCTTCAATCTCATTCGCAAACATCCTTGGAAGGATGGAACGCCGTCTCTGGATAGCAAATTGATTTTAATAAGCCATATTCTAAATTCAATTGTTGCCTTACCTTGCTAACGCCTGCGACGTTGGTGTGTTCAATGTCGACAAGAAATTCTGATTCGTCAACGTGTTTGCGTTGTTCAACACATTCTACAACCCACGCGATCCCCACAACAAAAGGCTTAGGATCACGTAGAAGTCTGCAATGGGATTATCAATGGATTGAATAAATGACGCGATAGACAAATTCACTTATAACGCGTAATGGTGCTCATGAGACCATTCTTAAACACAATATGTGTACAAGTCTGCCCCACTCTCGTGAGGACCTATAAAGTATTGCAGACGTTAATGATCATCGAGCACCTTGAATGAGGGAACTTCACTTTAGCGCCGACTCCCTCCAGCATTTCAACAAACAAAGAGCCGGCCTCATCTCCGTCATCGGTCTTGACATCTACAAATATGATGCAATCTTTCAAGACTTTCAATGCTTCCACCGCCGGATTCACCGCCGGAGTTGGCTCGGTAGTCCCCTTCCGTTGTGACGAGACGTGTCCGTCTGTACCCCCCTTGATCTTCATAAGCGCTCCTGGTGCGGTCTTTGCGATACGAGCACTTGCCCTTGTGCCAACAGCAGGGCCGGCTGATGGCGAACTACCCCCAGCAGAGGTAGATGGATACGTACTACTTGAGCTCCTGTTGGTCTTATTGGGTGGCGTCGCAGGAGGTCCCATCAACCCTCGAGCGGTAGGAGGTGGCATTGCGTTTAATGACTGGGATAGAGCATGAGAAGCCATTGATACTCTCCTCGAGCCATTTGAAGATCGACTAGTTGTCGAAGCCTCTGTTTCTTTTCCTTTCCCTTTGTTGGAGTTTTCGTTTACTATAAGATTGTCCAGAGAGTGTGCAGAAGGAGTGGAATCTGATGCTGTTGGAGCCATAAAATTGTCGCCAGAATCGTCAGGTTGTGTCTTTGCGTCTTCTTCTTCTTCTTCTTCACACTCGCGCATGGTAGTATCGGCATCACCACCGCCTTTCACTGGACTACCAATAACAGTGGGTAACGCCGACTTCTTGCTTACTAGCCGACGCGGTGCACCGCCGATACCGAAGATAGATTTGCCCATGACAGAATTCTTAACAGTACCGCGACTACTCACGCCAGATTTCCTTGCTCCGCCCCTACCAAGCATGAAGGCGGATATGGGTTTTTGCACTAAATTCTTCTCTGGACCCTTGGTCGATGAGGCCGTTGCTTTTGCCGTTGATGCTGGTTTAAAAGCATCTGCCCCAAGAGTAGTTGCACGCCTTACCCCTCCTTCAGGCAGTCCCATGCCTATGGACGTCCGGCCAAGGGCTGCATCGTCTTTGCTTCTAGTGGTTTCCTCTTCATCGGGGACGTCTCTGTTGAAACCCATGCTAGTACTGGGTCTTGAAGGAGCTGGCATGCGAAGCTTTTCCAATGCATTCGATAGTGTCGACAAAGAAGAACTAGCGCCCATGGAAACTTGACTTGTGTCCATAGAAAAAGTGCGAGCAATAGCTGCACCTATCATAAAATTTTAGGCCGAAAATATGAGAAGATACTTCAGTCACTCACTTGACGGTTTCATTGACAAGACGGCGGACGGCCTAGCAATTTTCGTGGGGGATGGGGTAGATATGCTTTTGTTCGGAAGGGTGAATCTGCCTACTGCTTTTGTGGGTGTCTTTACGGTAGGCGCTTTAGCTGGTGAGCTGATCTTCATAGGTGATCCTGGAAGCAGTTTCTTTTCTGAAGGCGCATCTTGAGTGAGTGCTATATTTTTCACTGTCTTTTTAGGCGCGCTCGATGTTGTCCGCTTGGCGGCAGTAGCAATGGTGGATCTGGCGTGTGACGGTCCTGGTATAGAGGCTGCGATTACAGATTAGCAGTGTATTTATATCAAAGTAAAAACTCATACCTCCAGTCACGGAATTATTCTTTTGGTTGGAAACACTGCGTGTTACACGCCCACCGAAAGCAATCGTGGTTGCCGGTTCTTTCTTCTTTCCAAGGAATAATTTAGGTTTCTGTGCTTTAGCCAGAGGCTCTGCCTTTGCTGCCGTTAATTGACCCTCTTCAATTTTGGAGGGTCTCACTGTTGCAAATTCTGACGTAGGTAGTTCGGGAGTGGCTTGAAATGTTGATGCACCATCTGTCCCAGTGTAATTTGTTCCCATAGGAGATTCTATACTATCTTTGGTGGATGAAGCCATAGAGATATCTTTATGTTGTATAGACTCTGACTGATCTTGACTTTCCTGTACGGGTACCACTTTACTTTCGGAAAGAATTTCGTTTGCGGTGATAGATGGCATTAAAACATCTGGGTCTTCTCCCTGTGGTAAAGCTGATACAGTGTCCTGTTCTGTTTTATCAGGGTGGGTGAGCTCGTTGTCCACACCTTTGTCTTCAAATACAATTTCTTCATCTTGAGAATCTTCCACAACTTCCATCGGAATTTCAGGCGTGAGTGGACTAGTAGATGAGGGTGTTGCCTGCCTCCGGGTCTCAATCAGCGGGGCTTCCTTTTCATTCCCACTAAATGAGTTTGCGGTGAATGGGTTCTCTTCTCTGCTCGCTTCCTCCTCGTCGTCTGACGTTCCGACGTATAGTAATGGCTGCACTGGTTTAGGTTTCGTGTTAGGTTTCATCCTTTGTCTCATCTTCTGCTTCGTCTTCGATGGACCAGCAACTGGCGTTTCTGCTTTACTTGACGAACCAAAGATAGAAGGAACTTGTGTCGGTGGTTGTGGCTTGGAAGCTTTCCCTGTCATAACCCTCTCTTTTTCTAAGCGTTCGCGTATTGATGCATCCCGAGATGCATTCATTAACATGCTGAAAGCATTTATACTAGAAGTTCTGGTCTTCGTTTCCTGGCCTTTCGAGGGCAGATTAGTAGTGTTCAGTCCCTTGGGTATTGAGGCGAACGTTGAAGTATTTTGTGCTATTGTTCGTTCTGCTCTAGAATTCATCCCCAAAGAAGGACGCGGAAGACGACTTTTTAGTTCGGAAGGAGGAGGAGGAAGCATGCGACTTTGTGATGAGCCCGCTCTCTGAAAGAAATCAATAAGTCAAAGGGAATCGACACATACATCAAATTAGCACAACTAACTTCTTCAATTGGCACTAAACTGCTTTGCTTCCTCCCTACGGTGTTCGTATAAAGATTTACTCCACCTGCGCTAGGCATAGATCTTGTTGGCAATGGGGTTTCTGGTACTGGGGTTAAGGGCGACATTGGGATAAGTTTGTTTAGAGATTCAATTGCAGGAGTGGCAGGTATTTGGAGGTGCAACAATTTGCTCGCTGAAGTCAAGGGAGTGGGTGGTAAAACAGGCAGCTCATCTGCAGTTGCTGTGTTCACAATCTGGCTCGTGTCGGCCGATGTAAGTTCTGTCACCGTTTCAGTATTTCCCGCGACATTGCTCTCTTCGTAAAGGTTCATAGTAGAGCTAGCTTCATCCTGAATGGTAGGTAGCACAGAAGTTGCTGGAAATTTTGTCGAGCCTATGCGCAACTGGGATCCTGTATCTTTCGAAGGGGAACGAGAACGAGAACGTTTGGGAGATGGCGGAAGATTCCTGAAATCAATGCGGGGTATATCATAGCTTGCGGGGAATACTGGAACCGACTGTGCTCGAAATTTTGAAGGAGAAGTGGTGGGAGGAGAAAATATCGTCGGAGGAGGGCTTGCACTAACTGTAGACAGCGTTTTCTTCGTCGTTGTGGCAGATCTCTTTCGACTTGACCGTCTACCCATATGAATGATCGGTTCTGAGCTAGTTTGAGTATGTTTCATCATCGCCCCTTGAAAGTCCAGCCCTTCCCCTCCATTCGCGCGTGAACTATTCCCTTGCATTTCGATAGATTCGGTATCTCGTTTTGCGCGTTTCAATTCCCTCCCATCAGAAGGAGAGCTTGATCCATGACTGTATTCATTCTGAGCTGGAGGTGAGGCTGATCTTTTGGAATTGGTGGCAGATTTCATGGATAGTTCGATCTTGCAAGGAGACAAGAGGAGCTCGTCGTCTATATCGTCAGACGCCTTCGGGGGTGAGTATACATCGCTGGTAGTAGCCTGATTCCGCAAAGCGGTTCTCGCGTCTTTAAGAGGTGAGCGATCAGGTATTTGAAGAATATTGTCTGGCAAAATTAGCTGGGACCGAGTCCTTCTTCCGAAGATAGCTTCAGTCATCGCGGAAGCAAGTCAATGTGCATGAATGGGTTGATTGTGACTATAGGAAGAAAGGCGCTGATGTTCAGACTTTATTGAAAGAAGTCAAGTTCAGAGTACCAAAGCACTACTCTGACTTTCGTTGGGTATAAGTAATAAGAGCAAGGAAAGGACAATGGAAGGCACAACCCTATAGCGCAATTGACGACGCGACAAGTGGTTGAAAACATTTCGCGTATCACGTGTCCATACTATTCGGGCACTATATTCCCTCCGAATCCGACTCTATTGCTGCCGACAGTGTGCTCTCTTTCTCAGAACGAGTACCACCAATGTTTTCTATTCTACGAAGATGCCTTGCTTCGCGGCCTCTGACACTCCAATTTCATAGTCTGCAAAGACGTACACAGAGAGATGTTACGCAAATAACGGCAAAGAGGACTCTTGCAACTGGTATTCCTCAACAAGCAATACCAACGTTCGTCGTGGATCCATTTTTTCTTTCCTAAGCATATTGCAGTTGACATTCGAGCAAAGACAGAGGTCGAAGCATTGATAAACCTCCGAAAAACATTTTGATTGTGAATAAACTGCGGACACAGCCAGTGATTCTTGCTATTGACGCGTTTCTGGAGTACGTCATGACCCACCAAATCAAATCATTGCCACGCAACTTATCTGCACATTACAGGCATGTGCATCACACTTATCCAGGAGTGCGAGTGTTCCATGAAGATAGAGATGATATCCCTCATGGCGCTGAAATATGGAAACCGAGTGCGCTTCCTTTGAAATGTGCTCTTGTCACAACCTTTTAACGACGGTGCAGGCAGTCCTGAAAAAATTGACCTTGTTGTAACCCTGGGAGGTGATGGAACCATACTCCACGCATCCTCCTTGTTCAGTGCCGGTGCAGTGCCTCCTGTTCTGAGTTTCTCAATGGGCACTTTAGGCTTTTTGCTACCATTTCGTATGTGGTTGCTTTACCTTTAACCGGGAGAGTGCTGAATAAAGAACGTGTAGACATCGACGATTTTGACAAAGCTCTTGAAAGTGTGTTCACCGGAAGGGCTACAATTCTCAACCGAATGCGTCTCGCCTGTACATTTTATGATAAAGATCTTTCCAAGAAGAGTAAAGATGGCGATGGTTGGGAATTATCTATATTTCAAAAGTCAATTCAGAATCTGATATTTCTCAGATTGGCAGGTTATGAATGAGATTGCTCTTCACAGGGGATCAAGCCCACATCTAAACACCATTGACATCTTTGTTGATGGACAACACTTGACTGAAGCTGTGGTGAGTCTCATATCTAATTATCTGTCATCATTCCAATTAACACAAATGGCAGTCTGATGGTCTCATAGTATCCACCCCAACTGGCTCAACTGCATATTCACTGTCTGCTGGAGGTCCAATTGTACATCCATCACTTAGTGCCTTGGTATTGACACCTATTTGCCCACGAAGTCTTTCTTTCCGGCCTCTCGTCTTCCCATCCTCATCCATAATCACGTTGCGAGTATGTCTTTCCTCAGTTTCACTCTGGCGTTTACCCAACATTTCAATAGATAGGTGACCGCAGTCGAGCTCCTGCAGGAATCTCCATGGATGGACGATCTTCACAGGTCCTCAATCCAGGCGAATCTGTAGTTGTTCAGGCTTCACCATTCCCTGTTCCTTGCATCAATCGATCGTCGATCATTTCAACCTCGGATGTTGAGCATATGCGACACAGTGAAGGCGCCGGACCCGGAAAAGAAGACGACTGGGTCCGCGATATAAACAATCTGCTGCAATACAATGCGACTTTCAGGAGCAAAGCATTGCTACGACACTCTCGGACATAATTGGGTTTCTTTTGGAATTGACCCATTTGCGACGCAGTCTAGATTACTGGACGTACATCGCACGGGCTCAGGCTGTTCACCTCAACATGACATCTTGGAAAAGCCAAATTATACATAAGAACTACTAAAAACTACAAAGGTAATACTTATATGCTACAAAAAGTTCACAGGAATATTAGGCAAGGACTGAAGTATAAATAGCAAGGTATAGGAGGGAAGAAAGCATATCTACCGCTATTAAAATTTCCTGTCTCGATTCTTGGGGAAGATTCGATCGATATATGGTGAAGATTGGAGTATATAGCCTGTTATAACATTCTTACACATGTCATTTCCCTCCGCCAATCCAAGAAAACAGTCCAGACGAAGTTTTGGAGCTATGCGTGGATGATTTGCTACTAGTTCTTGTCATCGGAGTGCCCGGGTGGCTGTGTTTCAACGGTTTCTTTGATGGACCCGATGGGACTTCAAGATACCGAGGTGGCTTTTCATCTGGACCAGGACGGACAACTATATTGACGATTGCCCCTTGGTTCAGTTTGGTAATGACGGCTGGCCAGGCACTCTCGGATATCCGTACGTGTCGCCGACGGTCGTTATGTTTATCTTGTGGTTTTTCTTCTACTGTAAAAGCGATACGGTCTTGAGTGATGTTTGCTAGTTGGTAAAATTCCTTTTGTGCTATAGTAATGGCTTCCTATTATCCCAACGATGTTAGAGCCCAATGAGAAGTGAAGCTCGAATGCCGATGCTTACTCCATGAGTTTCTGCTGGTTTGACAAATACACACGCTTGCTCAAACTGGAATGTAATCCAATGAGTCGCAGTGCCCGAAGACCTCGTCGAGAAAGAACTGGTATATCGCGTGGCTTGCTGGGTAGAAATTGACATGTCAAGCTGAGTGTCTTGAGAAATGAATTTATTATATAGTGTGGTTATTATTGAGTATGAGCAAGTTTAAGGTGTCCACACTGAGGCTGGGGGGATTGAGGAATAGAGGGTCCCTTTAGACAAGATGAGTTGATGTACATATACTGCTCTAAACACTGCCATGTTACTACTATCGTAATTGATGCATTCTAGCCGTCCTTTTAAATCTCGCGGCTCTTTGTCGTATGAGTAGTACTACGATATGGAACTGTCTAATGGTTTTCTTTTACAAGAACAAACCTGTGTAAATCACAAATATCACAGCCAGCACGCCACGGTATATGCTTGTTCATATAACCTGTGCTAAAACCAATGGAAGGCATTGTCTTTTACTCAAGCTATGCAACAAAATAATACACATTTACGTACATAAATATTACATACCTATATAAAGCCGAACAGCCTTATTCAAGCATATCACCTAACATCGTAAATAACCCTTTGCTCTGTTTTATATTTTGAGAGCCATAAGTGGGTAATGGAGCTATTGGGCTTTTTGGCGCCTTGGCTTTTTTCTTTGTGCGATCTTCCTGGAAGACATCTGAGAGCCCTGACTCAACAGCCTCCCACAATCCAGGATATAAGGACCCTCCTTTAGTTACGCTGCCATTTAGATTGGCGTGGAAAGTTTTGCCTGATAATTGACTTGCGTTGCTTGGGACGCGCTGGAGCAGCATCATCGACTCTGATAGCAACTCGATGGTTTCAAGAGCCATCAATATCTGCGCTGTCAACTGGACATTGCGATCTTCAATAGATGGAAGTGGTTCACTAGTATTTTGAATATCGGTTTCAACCGAGCCGTCCACACTAGGCGCCGAAGAGAAGGATAGAAGGAAGCAGTGCGCTTCTTTCTTGGTCCACCTTTCCTTCTCACGCTCTTTGCTGAGAGTTTCCTGCCAGCGTCTATGCAGAGTGAAAGCGATCCAACGAAGAGCAAGGACTCTGGCTGTGACATCAGGAGGCAAAGCTCGTACAGCAGGAACGTCTGATTTTAATATCCGAAGGAACACTGTCAATCGGTCTTCGTCTGATCTTAGTATCAGAGGTGGGGCATTGTCATCAGCATATTCGGGAAGCTCGATGGAACCAAGAAGCTCTGAGAATGATTTTAGTATCAGGGTTTCTTCAGCCATTCTGGTTCCCTTTCGGATGTAGTCGATCACTGTAGGAGGATTCGCTGACATATGTCTATGCGAGATGATGGACGCCGGTGGTTCAGATTCGTGATCGTCAGATTCAGAGTGTCCGTCCGATTTAAGGCGGTGCAACTCGCCCTTTAATGGTGCAAGATAGTCTGTGCGGGGTGAGTCATCGGAATCGGAGTCTGATTCGACGACATTTATTAATTCGTCTTCGTCGCTGTCTTCCTTGACCGACTTTCCTTCCTGTGCGGTCTCAGCATCTTCCGATATTGGCAAGCCCACTGTGTCATGAAGAATGGCATAAATCCATTCTCGAATTGGCTGACCTATGCTCCGTGCCACAGTTTCTAAATCTGGATTTTCAAGAAAAAGTCGAGGCCACGACGTCCCGGTGTTGAGAACATCTATCATTTTAGGGTTCAAAAGACCATTCCTGTATGCATCTAAGTATTTTTCCCTGGCCTCCAACAAGTTTGGATCTGCCATGTCAGATTTCTCGGCTTGCTGCATGACATTGTGTGATATCATAGGGAGAATGGAACAAGCCTCGGGTTCGTGCAAAGCGCAAACACTTGTCGGCCATAGGCTTTCGCGTCCCTTGACATCTGCACTTTTCGGTATTGCGTATTGAAGCGTAGAGTTCACTACCGTATCGATGAAGGCTTCAACTTCCCCAGAGCCCAAAGTGTTAATTGCCTTGGCGAGTAAAACTTTCACTGTCCGGTCTATGAGATC
>Ga0247779_1000655_pt1 | contig 19777 bp, 17 predicted proteins | sample UWRJL221509R5_FD_179925 | JGI IMG/M metagenome (GOLD analysis project Ga0247779, IMG submission 179925) | Plant litter microbial communities from Arlington Agricultural Research Station in Wisconsin, United States - UWRJ-L221-509R-5 | ecosystem: Environmental > Terrestrial > Plant litter >... | reverse complement strand
AGCAACAGGTATTACTGTATCATTGATTTAATTAATCTTTGTTTAAACCGCGTTTTTACAAATTTAAACGGTTTAAACACTTTCTTTTAGAAAGACCTTTGTTTAAACAAGACACAGTGAGTTTCATTCTCCTTGCTACGCGTAAATGGTGCACTATCCTAGCTGGGATTTTGCTGGACTTCTACTGAAACTTGACATTTGAGCAATCCATTTTGGATAAGTGAGTAGACGCTCCGGTATTTGCTAGATGTACATATACGTACATATTTGTTTTGAAGAATAAAAATGGTTGCCAGAGATTTGGAAACTTCTCGAAATTTTTTTATCATGCATAACGAGCCCCCAGCTCAATTTTCTTGCCATTGTTTCCTGATTATTTTGGGATAGCGACAAAGAATGAACCGAACTAAGGTTGGTGTATTGACGAATTAGGAAAGAAATACGGTCTTGAAATTTTCACGGAGTATGTACGCTTTTTTGGGGTCTGAATATTGAAAAAAATATAAAAACCTGGAAGCTTGACTGGTACTCTTCATTCTGCGAGTACGGACCATCCACCTCCCAAACGAATTCTTCTCTCTTCGCTCCTGCAAATTGTCACGATGCTCGACTGCGAAATGATACTACGCATCAAAATCACTCGTCATTTGAGCTCTACGTCCGAATTGGCATCCCATGCCAATATTTCACATCAAGATAATAACCTCGCTCTGACCAATTTTACCTTCTCGATACTTACCCAGATCCCCTTCCCAGGCATCCAGGGCTCGTTTGGAGTTGTAATGTCGGTCTTTCTCTTTGATCGAAACCGGTGAAGAGACAATTGTGGGTACTGGAATACGATTGGAAAAAATTCATCAATGCAATGCCGGCGGGCGTGATAAAGGACGCAACAAAGTTAAGAATGTTGTCAACTTCGCGATACATCCTTAGGAGTCGTATCCTCCGCCCTAATCATCATGGCGGAACGCGTACATGGACCCTCGACCCCTCCTGCTCAGCATGAGCCGCCGCCGCTGTGGCAGTGCAATCTGCACGGCCTGATCCAGTCCAATCTAACCAATATTCTGTACGTAGATTAGATTAGACCACCTGTTTGTATGCCAGCGCGATGCGCTTACCCGAATCATATAGCTTTCTGCCTGCAACTGGCATCTTGCGAGGCTGCTCGACGCATTTCCGAGCCTTGCCAGACCCTTGTCCACTAGCCGAGGCAAACTGGACTGCTCCACCGCTTACCGCTTACCCCTTGAATTTATTTCCTTTTCACCTTACTCTGCTCATTAACTTAACTCGCACCGAAGAACTTGAAAACATTTGGCGAGAAATCGATTCAAGCTAAACACGCCCAAATTGAGAAGGAGCTCAGCATATGAACCTCATTTATGATTGTACTGTTTCTTCCGGGGGTTATCGGTGTGACGTGGTTTATTTGTCTCCATAGCTATCGCAGTGCTATACCATCATTCTTCTCGATTGATGTGCTAGCTAGCTAATTCATGGAATAGTTCAGATAGCATAAATATGTAACAGCACAAGGTGTACCGTAGCTAAAGATATTGTTCCTTGACCACTACAGCGACCGACGCAAATAAGACCGCGGCTGCGCTGAGTGTAGAGATTTCAATAGCGCAGAACAAGTGAATAAGAAGTGGTAATGCTCTCCTGATTAGTTAATGTTCCAGCTATTTTGAGATCAACAATGCAGATTTGATTTTCCATCTCCAGACGTAAAGCTAAATCTGCTTAACTATATAACAAGGAAAGAGCGAATGATTGGTAACGAGCTCGGAGCATCTGAACTCATGTTTAATTGATTTTGAACTCCGACGGGAATTATACTGCCGGTGCTGATGAACTCTCCTGTCGAAGATTCATATTGAAGCTGAAGCGGCGATATTGTATTCGCATTTTCGTTTTTTGCCAGCAGTTGATTAGGGGCCTTTCGTCCAGTTCCAAGTATCGATCCCGCTCGGTCCATTTGCTTTCAATCCCTTCTAAGTCGACTCTGCCTACACCTTCTCCTGCGTTTCTTGGTTTCTCCCTGCTGTTCCTCTCAAATGAGTCGTGAACGACGGCTTTGGCTATCTAGTACCCGGAACACCGTCGAACGGCGGAACGTGTGCAAGTTCGTCGTTCGGTACCTTCACCTGCTTACCCATCTCTATCGCTGGTCCACGACGACGATTTTGGATCCCTGATAAATTGTAGGGAAAGCATGCTTGGTACAGGGCAGGGTCGGGCAGCTTGTGGAGATGCCGTCTCGATTGGCAGGTACAAGAGGACTGAACAAAAGAAACTGGTCAATGTACGCATAATGTCGAATGTAGACGTCGGGAAAAGGTCTGCTACATGAGGGAGACCTAGGAGTTCGGAGGATGGTGGGGACGATCTTTGAGACGCATGCAGTGGACGGACTGAGCCATCGCACTGAGAGTACCAGGAAGGAAACGCGCTGCGTGTTGATTGAATCGGGCATCCTAGTACTATACATACGCCAAAGAGCATCCCAAACTTACATCTCGCTCTAAACTCCGAATGACAGACAACCTTTATGCAAGAAAGAGGAAGGATCACGATGATCTGCTTAAAGCTTTGAGTGAATGATAGCAGAACCGGGTATATTGGTAGGGGAATCTATATCAAATAAGGAGATTGTAAACATAGATAACAGAAGAACAAAATGGCAAAAATGACCACCGCAGGACTCGAACCTGCAACCTTTTGGTGCCGTTCAGCAATCGAAGCCAAACGCGCTACCATTGCGCTAGGTAGCCATAATAATAACTCCGTGCATCTCCGTCCAGCGCTTAGCGATTCTAAAAATTCGTCAGCAACGTCGCCGTGGGTATCTGGTCTGGTTTGTAAAGTCTGGTAGTGTAGGTATTCCGAGTATTAAGTTGCCAAGTATGGTTTCAAGCAGAAATATGAGGTAGTAGATGATACTCCGAAGCTGTAAAATTCGAAAATGCGGGTGTTCCGCTGGCAGCTAAAAGCAGAGTCCCGAAAAGCGGATAGTTGTGTCCAAAAAAGCAGACAGAGTCGAATCGCTCTGTTGTCACCAGATGGAGCAGTCCGATCTGCTCTGGCCTGGGATAGCTGGGCTCGGGAACGCGTCGAGCAGCCTCGCACGATGGCAGTTGCGGGCAAGAGTGATGTATTCGGCTAAGGCGCGTCGCGCTGTCATACAGGATGTGATCTAATCTAATCTACTGTATGGATCGGGCAGTCGGCCAGACTGCACTGCCACAGCGTGGGTTTTGAAGACAGCAGAGTGAGTGAAACTGCAAAGATGCGAGGCTTGCGCGTGTCGCATTCGAGTGCAGGAAAACAAACAGAGCATTAGAACATATCTATTGAAATAGAACGGAAAGAAAAAGAAAATTCAGCATTCGGTAACTCGATGGTATTAAACGCGCTCCGAATGGAAGGATAATTTTACAGGTAACTCCGTGGCAGCAACGGGGTTCGAAGCGCGGGATTCTCGACTCGTTCTGGGCACATCTTCCTAAGATGACATCGCAAAGTGTTTAGGAACAATTCCTAGGCTTTGCAAGTATCTCTGATCTGCACTTGGACAAGGTGGACCAACTACAACTTGTTCAACGTGCACGTCACAGGTGTATGGGCGAACCTGACGGAGTGCGTGAAGTGCAGACCAGGCAGTGATATCCGGAACGTACTCACAATGCACATCAATTCATGCCCCAGTAATAGACAAAAATAATAACGCACTCATGCCCGTTGATTGGTGTCGATTGTCCGGTGGGCTTGTCTGGAAAACGAAAAATTGCAACAGGAAGCGAAGGTTGAAGATATTTTTTGAATCTTTTCAAATCTCACGTCGGAGGGCCAAAGTGGATGTAAGTCATGTGTGCCGAAAGATGTGATGAGAGGGTACGTTAGGACATGGACATAGTTAGCCACGGTTTGGCGCTTAGTGCGTCAGAGTAAGTATCAATAAATAAGGGGTATGCAAGTACACGCACCTCTAGTTTCCACGAAATTATCGCGAAAAGTAAGTACCATATGTTTCCCAAGGCACGGAATCTCAGGTGCTTCCATTCATTTGTCGTGGCATACGCAGCGTCAACCCTTCCTCCCGGAGAAGAAACTTGGCCCGGGATGTTACTGGAGGTTACGATCTTAAGAAATTAATGCAACTATTCAAGAATCCAAAAGAAACGAATTTGAGAAAGCGATGACTAGCGAGATATATGAGGCTGGGCGATACCTCCGTAGCCCAAATGCGATATGTGGTGGTTCCACTGCAAGAGCAGGTCGTGAGAATATCCCGGATGGTGGTCCGTGGAGTTGGAACGATGTGCCGATTACCTAATATTAATTGTGTGAAAACATTTACATTTTCAGTAGACAGACATTGGCCTGATTGATGAAAGACTGGCAAATACTGCGCTAAGGCATCCATGATGCATCAAACTTCAGATCTTCAGAAGCTATCCTATATGAGGTTCAAGATGCGGAGCCCGTTGTGTGAATATTTTTTCCAGTCACCGAGCCATAGCCGAGCTTACGACTTCCTCGCACCCATCACGAAGCTGTTACTCGGTTCTGAGTAAATATTCAAAGACGGCTTGCTACCTGCGCTTATCAATTGATAACCACTGGTATTGAATATGTATTATGACCTCAGGACGTATGTATACTACACAGTAAGACACCTTAGGTACTTATCATGTAACCTCGAGTCATGGACAGGACGGTAGGGAACACGTCCTTGATACCTTTTGTTGATTCAAAGGGCTGTAAAAGGGATCTTCCTTTGGCATTGGGACTCCTTGTTTCCATATAAGCTATACATAGCCAGACATTGCAAAAAATGTTGCCCATCGACTGACTCATCAGATGATGCGGGATAATAATCATCTGTAAATCCTTGATCACGGAGTTAGGCATTTGCGTACATATATAAGCTACCTGGGAATGCCCTTGCCCAGCTCTGTATTGCTTCTCTATCTTCGGCGACATCGCCTGTTTAGTTTCACCCGATATCTTCTTCCTCACCTCCATACGTTCTGAATCACATGCTAAGATATGAGTGCAGATCTTATCAAGGACTTTCAACAAGTGCAATCTGTAAGGTACCTGCGGTGTATGCATTTTGTCCCTGAATTGATGTTTCAATATTTTGATATTTTTGGAAATTTAGTAATCCTATTGACAATCAGGTTATATGACTATTGTATGTATTAATCATATACCAGAAGTAAACTTAGTTGAACGACTGTCATTCATTTTTAGCTATTAACTTTGGACGTGAGGTATGCAATTCATCTGCATGCACCGGGTGAACAGATGATAAATGTCTGGTCATGATGGAAAGGTCGAGTTAGTATGGGTGAGAATTGTCTCCAATATGAGGGATATGGCTGCATTAAAATTATTTCACAGGGGAGCAGGTGGTCCTTGATTAAATCAACATTTTTCTTGGTAAGCGAAACTCCCTTTCTGCCCAAGCTTTGTGAGATTTATCATACATCGAAGCTTCGATGCTATATTATGAGCATATCAACGTAAGCCAAACAAGCAGATATTCAGATAGGTTAAACTCAAGGAAAAAATTTACATGCAGGATTGCAACCTATGGTAACTAGTTATACTCAGCTATACAAGGACCCGCAGTGTTAACGAAAAAATTCCGAGTTACGTTCAACCCACACGTGACAGATGAGGTGAAATCTATATCTTGCATAACCTAATGCTAGAACGATCTTTGCGACTAATCCACGTTAAATTAGATGTATGTTTCTATCTAAATTCCTGGATACCAATATTACGAGCATGTCTTTCTTATCACAGATGTACGTCCCTGATACATCTCTATTTTCCATAGGACCTGACCCATTCTCTCAGGCTCTATATTCGTGCGCTTGGAGATCTTTACAGTATTCTTTTGCTCCTTCCTCGGGCAAGGTGTCTAAACTTGCATATGGTTACCTGTATATGGCTCACCTACTACTGTTGAACAGCAATTCTCCAATTGCGGGTTTACGCCCTGTACTCACGCGACAGGAAAATGTTGGCATTTCTCCTAGGATCTTACTTCTCATGTACAGCAGCGACGGTCTGCGCAGCCGGAATCAGCATGTCCGTGGTAAAATGTAAGTAGTACTATTAACCTTAGCACATGAAGGTAGAAGACACGACTGATTCATCCACGAAGCCACTTCCCTCGAGATCCCCGGGGGTAAATCATGCACGTTCCCAATGTTAACTGAAATTGCCAGTGCGCTCTGGATCCCATCGCTCGTTTTCGAGACCATTCTATGTGTCTTAGTCATATACAAAGGCTATCTAACATCTATATCTGAGCGTATCTTTGGCAACCAACATATTGTCTTAATGAACATAATAATTCGAGACTCGATCATATATTTCCTAATGTGAGCTTCCATCTCTATTAATTTTCTTGAACGTATTACTGATGTTGCTGTAAAATATACTTAGTCTCACCCTTATAAACACAGCTTGCGTGGTGCTGCTAGCCAGGGCTCCCGTAAGTAAGAAATTTGCCTCTATGGTTCACACTGACTTGAATTTCTATTTAGAATAGTTATATTATCGACGAAATAAGTGTTGTAGCAGCTTCAATGAACGCCATCATAGGCAGCAGGATGATACTAAATCTACGCGAGGCTGGGAAAAACCAGGTAGAGACATCAAGCAACGAGGTTGAACTGTCAACCCTGCATTTCTCATAACTTCAATACTAAATGATATAATATCTTACTGGCAACGACCGTTGATGAGCGCTGAGGGTGCATGCACCGCACATGCGAAATTCGAACAAGTCCGATTGTGCGATGTGCACTAGACAGGGTAGATAAGATAAAATACACTTACTAGCGGTGGAAGCTGAAGTTGAAAATTAGATATTAGACGTTGATACATAACCCTCAGGTACTCAGGGGAACCGAAGTCACTAATAATAAAAATACAGGTCTTACTACACGGGTTAGATTGTCCTATCCGAATACGACAGCCATTACGGCAGGAATTTCCAGCAGTTTCCTTTCAAGTTGGATTCTGTTGTTGGTATTGACCACCTCGAGGGTTTGTATTTGTTTCTTCAAAGCTAGTCTATGCCGAAGGAAGCTAATCAGTGGTTTTGTATGGTGAATGGCATCCTCAAATGAAAGAAAGCGTAGCTTTGTTAATTCTGGGAAGGGAACGAAAGCATGGTCACTGCTACTCCACGCTTCCAATAAGAGAAGAGTTTCGTAATGCGCTTCCAACGTTTCCACTGAGGGAAATTTCAGAAGGAAGTGAGGGTCGAGTAGAGATAACGCACATTATCTGCGAAAACATTGTTGAATAACGCAGTCACAACGGCAATTGGTGAAGGTGTTGAGGACAAAGTATAAAGACCAAAATTAACTAAGCATCCTGACGGGGAACGCTTTACTCTGTCCACAAGGGCAAGACCGTTCAGCGAGTACCCGCGAATGGCCATATATGTCAGATGTTTGAGATGAACAGCAGGCAGTGCCGAGATTTCCTCCATGCTGCGTACGTTTTCCGAGATATCGTGGTCAAAAATGAGAGTGCGAAGCTGGGTCATCCTTCCAAGTACTTCCAACGTCTCCCTCACGTTTTTTGTGAAAGAGCTCAGAGGGCCAGTTTCAAGCGACGTTAAACCAGAGAGCCAAGTAGCGTGTATCGAAATTGGGATGCATTCTGCGCTAAAGTCAAGAAGACAAGGTGCAGTGTTGAGGAATAACGCCGCTGGTCGAGTATCAAATGGTGGAGCCCACGCAGGTCTTCCATAGAGAATGAAATGAGCTTGTTGTAGTAAAGGTGCCGGGTAATTAAGGAGTGGTAGGTAATACTCCTCCAGAGCCTTTTGGGTAAGGCATTCAGCCTGTAATTTGATGCGCTCAACTTTGCACCAGAGTGTGGGTAGGAGAAGGCGTAACAGGTCTTGAGGATCATTTACCGTGGGTCTGCCATACACCTCAATCCATAACGGAGAGGACCCGCTTCGTTGTATAACTGCAAGCAATAATGCTTTGTGATGCAACACCCCATCGAATTTGAATAACACTAGTCTTCCCCAGATTGATGATGATTGGAGTAAAAGCTCCCTCCACTCGCGACAGACATGCGTACTGCATAAGACAGCCCGAAGCCGATCGTGCATCTGATCGTTTGCATCAATTGAGATGAGGTCGAATATACTCCATAGAAGGTCTCTCGAGAGGAAGTATTTGATGTTCTTGGTCATGATGTTCGTAGAACTCATTGGATGGGGATCTGGAATGGTTAATGGTTAATGAAAACGAGGGAGTTGTGGCCCCAGGTAAACTGGGTAACGGTAGGTCTCTACGACCGATGTTGTCGGATTGATTTGGTACTTAAATAAGCGTTCATATTGACTAATCTATATTTGTTCTATGCCGAAGCCGAAGAAGGAAAAGACCTCGAATAATATGATGCAAGATATGATATCTTTCTCTGAAAAAACAATAGAGATAAATATTACTGTGATTACGGAGATATACAACAAATTAGCACGTAGGAAGAATCAATTAATAAATAAAATTGCTCTGCACTTTCGCAAGCTAGAATCTTTCTCGAGCCTTCATTGGATATTGCTCCAACTCGTCGTCTGTCTCGGCGAGGAAGCGTCCAGGGTGGATAAATATCATGGTAAACATGACAATTACAACCATGGTAGCATCCAGGATGTCTAGCGAGGTGATTTAGTGCAGTTACAACCCCGTTTAGGTTCGAAGAATGAACGCACTGAAGTAAAGTTCATTGCTAATGATCCTTCCGTGCCAACCGTCCAATAGCTCTATTAGGCGATACGTAGCCCTACAGAATATGTCAGATGTATGGATAGTGAAACTCACCCTTTAGTGCTTACCTAATAAAAAGCAAGGTGGTAGTGAACGCAAATGTACAAGACATTATTGTTTTCTTCGTTGTCATTTCTCCCCTGAATTTTTCCAAGGTTTTTCCGTCTTCCATCATACCGGTCACTGAGCTGGTGCTTCCAGAGTCCAGCCTGTTCCACTGCTCCCGTACAGGCTTGTCAAGATAATAACGAACGAAATATTCCAGAGAAAGAATCGTGAATAGGACAATGACTAACATCTGGAAGGTTATTCCTCCAACCATTACATGGGTTCCCTAGTTATTAGGACATTGTAGAGCGACCAAGTGAGTTTATAGCAGTGTCATACTTAAATTAAGATCCTACCAAGTCAGACGATGCCTTGCTATCAGATCCAGCAGCTATACCACCCCCAGCCGCTTGGACGACCAAGGATACGACATCAGACGTACAGAAAATAATGGTGTCTGTCCGTGAATTATAACCATCGTGTTACACATAAGGGCGAGAATGAACTTACACCACTTCGGGCCTATCCGACTGTATTTAAAACCAAGGCTCCTTATCAATCTTCCAAATATGATGAAATTTGCCGCGAGAAATGGGGTAGGGGCTATGATCGTACAAGTAATTTGGATCTGGAAGGGCGTCGATTTGAGTGGATTATAACTTGACCATAACCTTCCGGACCACCCAATAACCTCCCCGATACCGCAGAGACAGATGGTTGGGAAGATCCAAAAAAGACGATGTCGGATAGCTAATCCAAAATGAATCACTACACAATTTATATTAGTGTTAATAATACCGGAAATAGTGAGATCCCAGGGGACATACAAGTAGATAGACCGAACAGACCAAGCATAATGAATGCAACAGTTCTTGAAGGAATGTAGTGGTACGATGATAGAGCCGCGATCTCCGCTGGAGAGAGAACTATAATGCACCGATGTATTACATGAGCCCCACGTTCCATAAAATACTTTGATATACGTACCCGTCCCATTGACAATGACAGTAGGCGTCATCGTTGAAAATAAGAAAGGTAAAACAACTGCAAGTAGACGAAAAAAAGGAAGAAATTGATGAAAAACAGTGCCTCCTGGCTCTATTTAACTATCACTACCACTGTATTAATTTGGTGAGTAACTTGAAGAGTAGTGACCTCGCAGCAGGCGTATCGCGCTCTAGAAAGCGAATGATCCCCGGCGCAGAGTATGCCTATTTTCGCAGCGAGTACTTGTCGCTTTATCCCAGTGATGACTTGCTTCTATATACGGCCAAGCAGCATGTCCAATCCCAAACAGGAACAATTATAACACCCGCAGCAACCTAGCAGCAACTGAACCCGAAAATCCCAAAGATTTAGGCAAGAGATCTTTATCGGACGTGAAAGCTATGCATATTCGTACGCGATCACTGCTGAAGTGGTCTTATTCAATCGCGTCTCGCTTAGCCAAGGCTTTCCTTAAGCAGTGTTAATCTCACCAGTGCCAGTAGGATCGCCTCAGTGCTTACGTTGGAGCAGTCCAGTCTGGGTTAGCTGTGCTCGGGAACGCTTCGAGCAGCCGCGAAGGATAGCAGTTGCGGGCAAGAGTAATTTGATTCGGCTAAGCGCGTCGCGCTGGCATACAGGTAAGTGATCTAATCTAATCTATATACTAACTATGGACTGGATCGGGCCGTGCAAATTGCACTGCCACAACGTGTCAAAATCACGCCCGAACGCGTAACGCGTATGGGATATATTAAATTACGTACCAGAGAGAGTTCTGTGGATCGAAATATATCGTGCAACAGATAAATTGTGAGGTAAACGAGCACTTCTATTATGATACATCGACATCTGGGCCTTTGGTCTCCTTCGACCTGTTTATCATTCAACCTAAAGCCCTAGTGGATATGGTTTCTCATAATTCTCACTAGCATCGCTCCACGGATGGAGCAGCTGAGGTGCTTTGCGTACAAGTGATAGATATCTTGGGAAGTCTCGGGTATGGCGATTATGACATTTAATCAAATCGAGCGCTCATTGAAAGAAGTAAAACGGCTGTTGGACCCATTCCGGCGGCAACTGGTGTGATTATATAATCGAGGAAGGGTTTGTCTTAACTGAGGATAGTGTACGTGAATCTTGAATCCAGATCATGTTCTAGATTAGCAACCCAAAAAACTGTGAACAAAAAGAAAGCAAGGCGAAATTTGCTTGGAATAATTTTTAATAACATCAATAAAGAGACGGACACTGTCTTTGGACGGAGACAGAGACAGGTTCGACCATATTAGTAGTTAACTTTAATTAACATCAGCATCCACGAAGACCTAAATATAAATAGTGGTAGTCTGTAGGTTATTTGAACGATGGAGCACAGAGAAAAGACTAGAAGCTGATACATCATGTACCCCGAAAAGAATACTTGGAGCTCTAAGAATACGTGGAGGCATATGCTTGAGATTGAATCCAGGATTGCCTCTCCCTTACAAATGTATATAAAGCGACATGTACTGTCTGAATCTCAGTATCGAAACCTACATTCTCTACTCAACAGAAATTTCAACATGATCTTTACTACTGCTCTCAACTTCGTCGGAGCTCTCGCCGCACTTACGACATTCGCATATGCGAATCCTGTTCGTCACGCGTATTTCATGAATTTTATGTGTTGTGCTCTAACATATTGCCACTACAGGTTGTCAACACTGTTAGCTACGATGAGCTTATGCACTGGCTCGCCACCACTGATGCCAACGTCACACACATTGGAGAACCCTTGGAACAGGACCTCACTCGTCGGAACGTATTGAACACCGTGGTCGTGCATTGCGATAAGCGTGCTAATAACGTATGCGGAGGTAACTGTATCACCTACAACGGTGGTGCTACATGCCTCAACGTCCCTGGTACCCAGTGCTTGAGCGCGACCCACAACGTCGGTTTCTGCGATCGTGGAGGGTGTGGAGGAAGTTGCAACCAGTTCTCTAGTTGCGGAACTCGATTGGATAACAACTTCTGCTTCACTCCTGGAACCGCTTCTATCCTGGTTGGCAATGCCTAACAACGCCCGGTAAGTGAAATGTGAGTTACACTGAAGGTATAAGGCATTGATGAGTATTATTTCTCAGTTAAACGGCAACTCTATACGTGTCACTAGCTTGTGTTACTCTAGTTTTTGAGTCTCAAGATGAAATAGAAAATCACAAAAAATGGGGGTGTTGTATGTATTGATGTATTTCGTGATTATATATCCAGCAAATACCAGGATACAAGTATGTTTCCCTAGCGCTCAAGTTTTATATTTCCCAACAGTCGTTAACGTCACGTATGCTTAATGCTTATTGCTACCTCATGACGTACCATGACATCTCCTCGCTCTTGTGCGCCATTATAGTTTTCTGGCTCATAAATACCATTTGTTTCCTGCTACGACGCTTTTTTAATGGTAGTCCCAGCCTTCTTCAACTTGGTAGCATCGTATTGAACGATTCTCGTGAGATTTTCCGATGACGTAGAAACGCGGATGACATGACAATATTTTAGTACTAAGAACCGGCCAGGCCATGATATGAATCTAGAATTGCGATCCGGACAATTCGAGTCCGGCCCAAGCAAAATAAGACGATATTTATATGTTCTAACTCAACGATACAGCATCAAATAAGAGTTATATGCTACTACCGTCCAGGAATTATTTCAAGTATCAATCAATACAGGAATTCCTGTTCCATCTCAGCCGATGTCAGACGTAAAACCCGAGAAATACGAAATGTCGTGCTGGCTGTTGATTGGCATCAATGGTGTCAAATTTCGATGAGCAAGGTATAAATATAGGTCATCTAAGCGAGACCCACATAGTCCATGTAACCCGACACCCATAATGCCTGGAAGCGTGATTGTATGACAGGGATAAGTATAAAAGAAACGGGTGGTTCGACATCGATTCCTCAGAATAGCCTGGTGCTTTTTCCACAACCTACTCTTCCAATCCAGAGACAAACCTTGGGCTGTGCCCTTCACTCGCAACTTTTCCAATGTATGTCGTCTTTTTTGGCTCTCTCACCACTCTGCCGCGTGGGCTTTCTAATATATATTTCGATAAATCCAGAAAACAAAAACAAAATGCGATTCTCTTTCAATATCATTGCTGCTTCAGTTCTCTTCCTCAGCTCTAGCGTTTTAGCTGCATACGAGGTATATCTTTCCTGCAAGCCTTACAATCTCATGATTAATACGATATTTTTTTATAGCACGATCTGGACGCAGTCGTTGCGCGTCATCAGCTCGACGAAGAACTCGCTGCTCGTGGTGAGACAACAGAATTGGAGCTCCGTGCGATGCTCGTTGCACGTGTCCCCAATGGAGAGTGCGTTGTTGATCAATCGCATATCGCCGATTCCATATAGACTAATATTTCTTCTGCTCTGAAGCTGCAGCACTGCATCCCCTCAGAGGCTTGGTGGAACTCAATGCTATCACGCTAGGGGTTACGGATGGAAAATCAGGGGTCTTTGCTACGGAAGGAACCAGATGATTTTGCGTGGAGACACCTTCAAAGGTGATTGCTACTTCTAGATGATGTATTATTATCTAGTACATGAAGTAGTGAAAATCATTTAAAATTGGAATGCGCGACGTCCTATCACCGTAAGCCGGCATGTAAAGCGACAAAATTCGTTATTTCTTGTCCTTGTTGGTGTTTTGAAACTGCAGGCCCAATTTTTTTATGGTGAACATCAATTTTAATTCTTAGCTCTCTCCCTGCACCCTGCGCTGTATGTGCTCCTAGAAGTGTAAGTAAGGGAGAAGGGCTCTGATCCGGCATAAGAAATCAAGTCGATGGGCTTCGCGGATCACGTGGTAGTTTTGCCGCAGTGCAACCTAAAATGGTCGCATGGTGATCACCAAACAACAAAGGGAAGGACGCTCGGACCTGAATGGAAGAACAAAATCTTTGTTCGGAGCTATACGCATCCCTCCCACTTACACCTCAACTCGATCCACATATCTTGTTCATGACCGCACCTCCTATAGGGTAAGCAGTGTTCATATCTTTATTTTAATCTCAGGAATAGAGTATAATAGCGTAACCTACTTATAGAACTGTATTGGGAAAAGACGAAGACAGGAGCCTACTCTGTAAGTACCAAAATCTGACTTGCGAATCGACTAAAAAAAACCTGGCACGTAGACTCCAGACATCGTTAAACCGATCTGGACGACCAGCTCCAGTCGCTTCGTCCTTAAATACCCCAGAAGTCAACAATCAATCTGCGCTACCCGATGAATGTAGCAAGCTTACCGGTATCGAGGCAAGAAAAATCTTATCTGCTCGTATATTTGGCAGTACCTTTGTCCCACCTAGGCGTTCTGGAGAATCAAGTTGGTGTACCACGCCACCTACCCTGCTAGGAAACGCGCAGATACCCCCTACTTATCCCTCAAGCTCTGTGGGAAAGCCAAAACTGTCGATGGCTTTTAATTCGCCATGTATTCCTGCTTCTATGACGACGGCGATTCCTTCAAGGATCAATGGCACGTTACCGTGGACTGGAAATCCAACTTCAGAACAAGTGCTGCTGTGCACTGAGCATACGCCTACAAGGTATCGGATACAAGAAGCTGTTTGTTGATTGTGTCATTACGCAGCATTATCCGATTTCAATTGATCTACGTCCTCGAATTCTTCCTCCTGCACACATTCCTCAAGCTTCTGGATATTACGCAGACTTCAAGATTATAGAATCCATGGACACACCGATAAACCATCATGCAGATTGCGGAAATTATTTTGCGTGTCCCTATATGCGCAAGAGCCCTGCTATGTCGCACCAACAATTCTGTAACGTAAATGCATGCGACCTGATTGCATAACTGTTCTATTTTATCATAATTCGTATAGCATATATTATGTTGTACATTGCATTTTTCCATAAGAAGGAAGAGGAGGTTTTGATCACAAAGGATTAATTACCGTAAATGTACCGCTTTAATGAATAGTACGCATACTACCGTAATGAATACCTTTCTCAAATCGATAGGCCGAATCGATAATTAATCAGCTTGAATAAAAAGAGGATTCTGTAACAAAAAGATATAAATCAGACGGGTGCGCTCACCTGCATCCCAAAAACAGTTTACCTCCGCCTAACAATAACGAAAGGTGGAGTCGCTTAATTACAGACGTCGTTTTATTATCTTCTGTAAAAGTGGCATGTGAGTGTGATCATCTTTGAAGAAGAAAAAGGTACGTCGTACGACCGGGAAATATAACGAGTGGCACAGAACGGTTGCCTATAAAATAGGTGATTGGTGAGCTCAAAGATCATTGAATGGTCGCCTGCAGCCCCTTGTCCATGAGCTCCATTTGATTACCTCTTGTGTAGTAGAGACTGCGGCACGCAGGGGAAAGCTGCACACCCAGTAGCTACCATCCCATCCTATCCATCACAGTTGTGCTTTATCTTCTGCTTTGACCTCGAACGCGTCTTCACCTTCAATTTCCGAACGATTAATCATTGAGTTTCTATAGACACTCAATAAGCAATCGCTTGGATTATCTTGATGTGAAATATGTGCTCGATGTTTTGAGTATAATCTTTGAGCACGTTCGTGGACCCTGGTACTCTCATCACGCCCATCGAATACTTATCTGTGCGATGCGGTGCGCGATTTACCAGTCAGTACAGGGAGATGCCGTGAAGCAGTGCAAAATCTAGTCCCTAGTTGTGGTTCGAGTTTTTGGCCCTCATAAGGAGTAACTAGTTCGTTCGGAGTCGTTATGCTAAGAATCCTCTTAGTCGTGTTACATAGAGATTTTAAAAAAACTGCGCACCTTAAAGCACATGCACAGAAATGCGTCCGCGTCCATGAAACAGAGGTTTGAGTGGCTTGCTTGCGTTAACAATAACAGTGAGTACAGCAATTTTAATCGGGAATTCGTGATTTCCAATCATTCAGTACGCGGGAGGAGTTAAATCAATCACGAAAAATACCAGCGATTTAGAAACGGACGTGTTCGGGGGATGGACGGGAGTTATAAAAAGGGGAAGAAATGGCCTCCGGCCCAGGCATTGTCTGGACGCGACCACGTGACAAATTGCCGGCTTTAACCGGCAACCCACGACAAAACAAGGCTATGTACCTGGACTTCAGCCCAAATGCGCAGTGATATAGACCCTAAGAAGCGTGTATGTCACAGCTTTTCCTTGCAATGAATCGCTATAATAGGTTCAACCTGTGTATGGTAAAATTTCAATGCCGCTTTCCATGATTGTTCGTGCACCGCTTATGATTAGTACAACCATTGTCGTATCACAGCAATGCCTCCCCATAGATTTTTCCGGCCTCACAATGCGGTTCCTGACACATATATAAAGGCTGGCTGAATACCTTTATCCACACTCTACCATCTCCAAATGTCCAACCTTTACAATCTCAAAAACACATCATTCATCCTAAACTCCCCTCAGAGGGCGATTCAAAGTACGCCGAAGCAAACTGCTACCTTGAACAACGTCAGTACCAACGCTCAAGGAAAATATCCAGCAGTTCTATATCCTTCCGCGCCGACGAGCAATTACCCAACCGAACACAACGGAAACGCCGTTGAAACCCACATCGTAGGCGCATACAATGAGTTCACCATCCAGATCGTTCCTCCCAGTCAATAATCTCGCCGTCAACCAAATGGCATGCGCACCACATCGCATTTACCAGTAGCTTTATATTTATAAATCTGAGGATTTATGGGACTTACTATAAGGAAGGACGATGGAATTGGAGTAGCAGTTAGAAGAGTTTTCACAACGGATAGCGATAGGACCTCGCATTATACCACAGAATTATATAAATTCGACAACACTTACTTTTTGTATACTATAATCTATATTAAATATTTACTTTTAAGTCGGATACACCTGTTAATTGGACTCTTGTATTGCGCTAATTGAAGAAGGAAAGCACACTTTTTTGCCCTGCGCTGCCATTTGCTCAGCAGCCATATGGGCAGGTACACTCCATCTCTCACAATCAGAGACGAACATAATTTTCCTGCTCGCCAGGGTTAGATCGTATCAACATACATCGGACATCCTATAACCTAGCTCTTAACACAAAATAGATATATTACAAGTCCTATACTGCGCAGAGAAGACATTAAACAATCAACGTTTGGAATGTTAATACTACAAGGTACCGTATAACCATAAAATTAAAAAGTACTCTCCATCAAAAAAAAATTGATGAGTCATATCGAATGCCTCCTGAAAAATAATGGATGGAATACACGTAATTGCAGATTACAATTAACGAATGAGCTTCAGGGACAAAAACTTCTTCTTATGTTTCAATGCCTTCAAGCGAGACTGTCGTTTGGAATTGCCAGAGATTATAGTATAGGCAGTTTGTTTCTCTGCTCCTTTGTTGATCTCCATCGGTGACTCTGGATGCGCTATTTGGAGGCGGCTCGAGAACGTAGGCCAATAGACATGTTGAGACATTGGATCACGAGGTTCGAGGACCTCGTAAGGATATGGCGGCATGTTACAATTATATTGCGCATCCCGCGATGACGCACCGATAGAGATTAACCCGCTTGTTTCAGTGTACCCAGTAACGCCAGCGTGCGAATAAATGGGATACTGACTGTGCCCAGCTTCCTCAAGATGAGGATGATGGGCGAGAATATTGCAGGACTTCCTACTTGGTATCTCAGTCCCACCAATGGAATATCCTATTCCTGAGAATGGGACGAATCTTGATTCTAGAGCTGGCTGTTTGGCGATGGTGAAGGTTCCGTCAAAAATATGTGCATCTTTGGCATCGGTAAAAAATGAGATTGAGCTAGTCATGGGTGTGGTACGCTCCTCCGGGTATAGATGTTGGTTTATTTCTCGATGGCCACCTAGGTTCGTATACGGAGAGGTATGTGCAGAGTAAGATTCCATGCATCTCGTGCCACTCGCATTATTGTCATTTCCATTTGAGCTTAGGTCCTTGCCTGAAAAATAATACCCTCCAGCTCCGAATGGTTGCTCGTACGTACGATCGACCCCACCACTTCCGACTCCTTCACGAGATCCGGCAACAAAGGTTCCGCCCGATATTACAAAGTCACTTGCACCAGTGAAACTCTCGTGGATGAGGCGCCCATTCGACCCTACTACAGGAGCTCCATCACCGGATACGAAGGTTCCACTGTCGATGTGAAAATGTGTTGCGTAATTAAAACCTGACATCTCGCAGTGTCTGATGGAGGATAAATATTCAAACAATTTACATAGCACACACTGGCAGTCAATATATATGTGTGAGCAATTATTTGCTCGTGTTGTTCGTAAATGGCCAAATAGAAGTTAAGTGGAAGTACAACAATGCACATAGGTGGGCTGCAGGCTGTGCAGAGTGGCTTGAGAGTGAAAACCTTCTCCGAATTAGACAGTACATATGGCGCTATGTATGTAATAACGTGAGGCTGTGCTGGTGCTGTCCACTGTGGCTCGGACTGGCATGGCTACGCTGGAGAACGCGTCGCACAGCCTCGCCCAATGGCGGTAGCAGTCAAGGGTCGATATATTCGGTTGGACGCGTCGCTCATACAGTCTGGGTGAACTAATTTAAGCTACTGCATGGATCGGGCGGTCGGCAAGACTGGACTGCCACAGGGGTGTATGAGCTAAATGGTTACGTCATTGCCATGCATGGACTCTTGCATGTGCATTGATATAATGAATCAAAGCCATACACACACTAGTATACTACTTTGACGCTTACTCTACTGAGCAAAACACTTCCACAGCTCCATTGCTTATTCTACCAGGGGCGCCTTTGTGATACTTGATCGTTTGTCATTCACGGGCCACACCTGTTTATCGAGGAATGATTGACTACGAGGGGAAAGACGAATTGCTACGCGAGACGACACTTTGCTAGAAGCTAGCCGACGTCTACCATAGAGAATACGGAGGATTAAAAAGATGAGACCCACAGCTGCGAATGCACCAACTAGGCTACCGATAATTATCCCAATTATAGAAACTTCCGCGTGTCTGGACAACGCTGATATGTGGGAAATGTCAGTAGGAACCAATGAAGGTGGCGCTGCAGAAACGAGTACTGTCTCGTTCGCTGGAAATGCAGTAAGATTCCTCTCTAAAGTCGATTCCGAGTTCTGGACAACAATAGAGTGCAACTTGATGATCGTCTGATTCACCTGAGCTGGTGGCAAGAACTCCAGATGAAATCTGTGCTCTCCTGACGGAAATTGTATCGTCTGTAAAAGAAGCTGCGGTTCGTCCAGGGCATTCGTGAGGTTAACAGGATTTGTGACCGTAAAGTTGACTGCGGGTCCATTGTCAATTGAGAACATTAGATTTGATGACGCATTTTTTGGGGAATCCTGATCCCAAGACACATAAACACCCATGGAGTACCCTAAGAGATGGTAAAATACCACAAATTTAGAATACTAATAAAAAGGGCTGCTCCAGTCATACCTGTGAAAGTGAAATCCAATGTATCACCAGGCTTTTCCAGATCTCGAACAGCATCATCGTTTTTATCGAAAATTAGGTCCATGGGAGACGTCGGCGCTCTCGAGGTGAAGTAGTCAAAGTAATCGAAAGCGGTATTCGAGACCGATTGAATAACGACGACCAGATTGTGTTCGCCTTCCTCTACTGGACCAACGCTGCTGCATATAAATTGACCAAACTCTTTCTGGGGAAGAAGAAATTTTGTATCAAAATAGCAAGCAGCACCGACAGCGTCACCATTTGTGAGTGAACGTAGATGTGCTGAAATTGTAGTTCCTGCACATAAAGTGTAAGTCATTATTACTTGGTGGTGTACATATTGCTATACCATTATAATTATACGTAATCACAGGTGGAGACTGATCCAGTCCATCGTAGACGTGAAGC
>Ga0247779_1000654_pt1 | contig 19785 bp, 21 predicted proteins | sample UWRJL221509R5_FD_179925 | JGI IMG/M metagenome (GOLD analysis project Ga0247779, IMG submission 179925) | Plant litter microbial communities from Arlington Agricultural Research Station in Wisconsin, United States - UWRJ-L221-509R-5 | ecosystem: Environmental > Terrestrial > Plant litter >... | reverse complement strand
TCGATGGCTATAATCCTCAGCAGAAGGATTATAAGGCCCTGAAGGCCAAGCTCGCCGAGCTGCGCGGTGTCAGTGACGATCCTTCGAAGCAAATCGCCGATGGCGAGACGCTGGCGTTCGCCAAGCCGACGAAAAAGAATCCCGCGCCCGTCGTCATGGAAGACGAGCGCGTGCCGGCATTGCGCGCCAAGCTGAACGTTGCGGAAGACGCAAACGACAAGCACTATGATGCGAATGTTGCCGCCGCGGTCCGCAAGTTTCAGGCGAGCAATGGTCTCAAGGCCACCGGCGCTCTCGATAACCGCACGGTGCAGGCCATCAACGGCCCAAAGAGCGAGCGCCAGATCGATATCGTGCGCGTCAACATGGAGCGCTGGCGCTGGCTGCCGCGCGAACTCGGCGCGAAGTCGCTGGGCAACGCCTACGTGATCCTGAACATTCCCGACTACACCCTGAAGGTAATGCACAATGGCGAGCAGGTCTGGAAGACCCGCGTCGTCACCGGCAAGCCGGGCACTCATGCCACGCCGCTCCTGACGGAGACGATGAAATACATCACCGTCAATCCGACCTGGAACGTGCCGCCGTCGATCATTTACAACGAGTATCTGCCGGCGATGCAGCAGGACCCCACCGTCCTGCAGCGCATGGGCCTGAAGTTCGAGCGTAACCCTGACGGCAGTATCCACATTTCGCAGCCGCCAGGCGAAGGTAACGCGCTCGGCCGCATCCGCTTCAATTTCCCGAACAAGTTCCTGGTCTATCAGCACGACACGCCGGACAAGTACTTGTTCGCGAAGGAAGAGCGCGCCTTCAGCCACGGCTGCATGCGCGTGCAGAACCCCGACCAATATGCGGCAACCCTGCTCAACATCGTGCTGCCGAAGGACAACTACACCCCTGAAAAAATCCGCAGCATGTATGGCCGCAGCGAAGTCAACATCAACTTCCCGACGCCGGTCCCGGTGAACATCACCTATCAAACGGCATTCGTGGACGATGCGGGCAAGCTCGAGTTCCGCAAGGACATCTACGGCCGTGACGCCACCATGATCGCGATGCTCAAGGGCGGCAGCGGCAAGGACCTCGAAGCGGTCGTGGCCCATTCGCAGCCGAACTACGTGCGTCCGACCCGGAACCTCAATGTGCCTGGCGACACCTATGCCAGCAACACCGGCAGCAGCGGTCCAGGATTCTTCGAGCGTCTGTTCGGCGCGCCGACCCCGCCTCCACAACCCGTTCGCGGACGTCGGGCTGCTCGCTAAGTTACTGAATTAGCGATAAAAAGGGGACCTCGATTAACCCCTACCGGTAAAATTTAGAAAGGCCCCGACCGAGTTCGGGGCCTTTTTGTTAACTATCCCCTTTAATCCATCCCCTCTCGGATCGGCTTACCGGCGCTTTTTTGCCATACTCACCCCGTCATATGCCGACGGGTCTTCATGAACTATCGGTAAGACTTGATACTGAGACTTGGGTGAGTTTGGACTTGGGTCAAACTGGTTAGGTAAACGCGTTCGGGGTGAACTTTGGGTCGACTTGGGGATGGCTAAAGCTCGGTTAACCCTCCTACCTTAAGACTGCGTTCATCAAAATGACATCCTCCCTCGTTGCGTGGGGTAGCGGGGGATCCCTTTAACGAACAGCTAGCTGACGGGATTCTGAGTGGCGGGCGGTTTTCCACGCAGCTTTGACTTTCGACGACTTTCGCGAACCAGCGTTCGCGTCAGCCTTGCCTCGCTGCTGCTGATCGTCACCGGCGCTCGCTCCGTCCATAACGCCACCGCCGACGGCGACACTCGCACCCTCTCCTTCCACCACACCCATTCCGGCGAAGACCTCACTGTCACCTTCAAGCGCAACGGCCGTTACGACGAAGCCGCGCTGAAGAAGATCAATTACTTCCTCCGCGACTGGCGCAGCCAGGACCAGACCACGATGGATCGACGCCTGTTCGACATCATCTGGGAGGTCTATCGCGACGTCGACGGCAAACAGCCGATCCAGATCATTTCCGCCTATCGCTCTCCGGCCACCAACGCCATGCTCCGCCGCCGCTCCTCGGGCGTCGCGCGCTTCAGCCAGCATATGCAGGGCCACGCGATGGACTTCTTCATCCCGGGCGTTCCGCTTGAGCAGATTCGCTTCGCTGGGCTACGCCTGCAGCGCGGCGGCGTCGGTTTTTATCCGACCTCCGGATCGCCCTTCGTGCACCTCGACACCGGCAACATCCGCCACTGGCCACGAATGACGCATGATCAGTTGGCGCGCGTGTTCCCGGATGGCCGCACCGTGCATGTTCCGACCGACGGCAAACCTCTTAAAGGCTACGAGCTGGCTCTGGCTGATATCCGCAAGCGTGGCGATGAAGCCGACGCTCCATCCAAGAGCAAGAGCTTCCTCGCCTCCCTGTTCGGTCGCAAACAAGCTGATGATGAAGAAGAGGGCGCCGCAAGCGATGCTGCTGGCAGCGGCGCGACAGTAACGGCTGCCGCGACTACTACCGACGCCAAGCCCACTGGCCTTGCGAAACTTGCCGAGATCATCCCGCTGCCGCGCGCCAAACCGAAGGCCGTGACGACCTATCAAGTTGCGACGGCTGCTCCGACGCTTGTTGCGCTCAAGGAGCCTGCAGAAGCCGCACCGGCTGAACCATCGGAACCAACGACAGTCGATATCATCAATGCCCGCGGCATCTGGGATAACGCGTCGGCCGAGAATTATGCGCCTCCGGCGCAGGTTGCCGCTCTCAAACGGCGTGGCGCACAGGTGGCGGCAGATCCGCAATCGACCGCCAGCCTGCCGGAGAAGGTTTCGGACGCGCTGGCCTATGCGCCTCCAGCAGCACCGCTCGACCGCAGCCAGATCGTTGCATCCACCGGACCGGTCTCGCCGCGTGTCCGCTCGGCGTCGCCGACATCCAATCCGCTCGGAACCAGCGAAGCCTTGATCGCCAAGACCCAGTCGGGCGCCATCGCCAAGACGGTGCGCGTCAAGACCGCCTCGAAAACGAACGATCTTTGGCTACGTGCAATGATCGTCACACCAAGCGCGAGCAGGACCCTGACGGCTTCCACGATCGGCGATCAGGACATGACGGTGATGCGTGCGCACTTCGTCAAGCCAAACACCACCGTCGCCATGACGTTCTCGGATGATCCGCAGATGGGTGTGGTTTGCGAGCAGTTCACCGGCTCGGCGATCGCAACGCTGCCGACAACATCCTTCGCGATGCGAACCGCGTCGCTGCGGTGATCAGCCGGCGTCGTTAGCTGTCGTTTCAGATTTTTCGGGTTGGAATGCGCGGCGTAACACCGCGCATATTGAATTGACCCGATCAGAGCATTCCCAGCGCCTGCATGTAGGTTTCCAGAATGGTTTCCTGTTCCTGGCGCTCATCTGCATCCTGCTTCCGCAAACGGATGATGGTGCGCAGCGCCTTGACGTCGAAGCCGTTCCCCTTGGCTTCGCCGTAAACGTCCTTGATGTCGTCGGAGATCGCTTTTTTCTCTTCCTCGAGCTTTTCAATACGCTCGATGATCGACTTGAGCTGATCTTTCGCGAAGCGATGCGCTTCATCAGTGACGGCGGCGGCAGCGGTGGCCATCGGGTACTCCTGAACTTGTGATGGTAACGAAGCGCGCACCCTCGCGGCGACACGTCATCTCTACTTCACACTTAAGAGTACGGCCCGCTGCGTCAAGGCAACGGGGCTGCTCATCCACAGTGACCCACAGAAGAAAGAAAAAATCCGCACCGACGCGGCGATTTGACTTGCCACGACGAGCGGCGCGTCTCGCGATTCTTTGCGCATTGGGGTTAGGGCGTTTTTTAAGTGAAGTGGCTCCCGGTCAGACCCGAAGCTCTAGTGGCCAGCGGCACTCTTTTTCATCGCCGCAATCTGTTCAGGCGTTGCTTCGCTTTGATACTTCGCCTTCCACGCGTCATACGACATGCCGTAAACCGCCTCGCGGCTCTCATCCTTGCTCAGCGCGACGCCCTTCGCATCAGCAGCATCCTTGAGCCAATTCGACAGACAGTTGCGGCAAAACCCCGCGAGATTCATCAGATCGATATTCTGCACATCGGTGCGCGTGCGCAGGTGTTCGACGAGCCGGCGAAACACCGCGGCTTCGAGCTCGGTCTGGGTCTTGTCGTCCATCGTCATGGCCATTTTCCCGAAATTGTCTTGTTCTACATTGAGCTTAACATGGTTATCGTCCCACAATCTGCCATATCCCGGGCTCAAACAGGTTGAAAGGTGCAACCGGCAGATCAATCATGCGCAATGGTTTGGCGATCCGCTTGTGCGCCTGTATGATGGATTGGAACGAATTAACCGCAAAAGGGAAGCCGCGGCGGTTTTTTGGCGGTCCCGCGCCATCTGTTACGCGAAATCAATCATTGGTTGATATACACTCGATTTAAATGACAGCCCCCGCCCGACGTGCACTCTCCCGCCGAACCATCATCGCCAGCCTCACTGGGCTTGTTGCGTTTGTGGCCTTGTGTGCCTGGAGCAGTCCGGCGGCCGCGGATTTTCGGCTCTGCAACAACACATCGAGCCGGGTCGGCATCGCGCTGGGCTACAAGGATAACGAAGGCTGGGTCACCGAAGGCTGGTGGAATGTGTCGTCCAACAGCTGCGAGACGCTGCTGAAGGGCACCCTCGTCGCACGCTACTATTATATTTACGCGGTGGACTATGATCGCGGCGGTGAATGGTCGGGCCAGGCCTTCATGTGCTCGCGCGACAAGGAATTCACCATCAAAGGCACGGAAGATTGCCTTGCACGCGGCTTCGACAAGACAGGATATTTCGAGGTCGACACCGGTGAACAGCGCGCCTGGACCGTGCAATTGACCGAATCCAACGAACAAAATCCAAAGCGCACGCCGGGGCTTCCCGGCATGCCTAATTCGCCGGGAGCCACACAACCGGGCGCCCTTCCCGGCACTGCCCCCGGAAATCCGAAATGAGACGTTTGCGCCGTATCAAGATTCTCGCCACGCTGGGACCTGCTTCGTCTGACAGCGCCATGATCCGCAAACTGTTTGAAGCAGGTGCGGACGTGTTTCGCATCAACATGAGTCACACCTCGCACGACAGAATGCGCGAACTCGTGGCGACCATCCGCAATGTTGAAAGCAGCTACGGCCGGCCGATCGGAATCCTTGTCGACTTGCAAGGCCCGAAGCTTCGGCTTGGCACGTTCACTGAAGGCGCTGTTGAACTCAACAATGGCGCGATGTTCACGCTGGATTCCGACCCGACGCCTGGCGACAAGACCCGTGTCTATCTTCCGCATCCTGAAATTCTCAAGGCGTTGAGGCCCGGCCATGCGCTGCTGATCGACGACGGAAAATTGCGCCTGATCGCGGAAGAGACATCGCCCGATCATGCGCTTGTCCGCGTGGTCACTGGCGGCCGCATGTCCGATCGCAAGGGCGTCAGCCTGCCCGACACCGATCTGCCGGTCTCGGCCATGACGACGAAAGACCGCGCCGATCTTGAGGCCGCCCTGGAGACGGGCATCGACTGGATCGCATTGTCGTTCGTGCAGCGCGCTGACGACGTGATCGAAGCCAAGAAACTGGTGCGCGGCCGCGCGGCGGTGATGTCCAAGATCGAAAAGCCGCAGGCGATCGATCGCCTCGCGGAAATCATGGAAGCGTCGGATGCTTTGATGGTGGCGCGCGGTGACCTCGGCGTCGAACTGCCGGCCGAACGCGTCCCTGGCCTTCAGAAGCAGATGACGCGCATGGCGCGAAAAGCCGGCAAGCCGGTGGTAATCGCGACGCAAATGCTCGAATCCATGATCCAGTCGCCAGTGCCGACGCGCGCTGAGGTCTCTGACGTTGCAACCGCGGTGTTTGAGGGCGCCGACGCAATCATGCTGTCGGCCGAATCCGCAGCAGGTAAGTATCCGGTCGAAGCGGTCATGACCATGAACCGCATCGGCGAGGAGTGCGAACGCGATCCGACCTACCGCGGCCTCATCAGCTCGCAACGTCCCGATCCCGAAGCAACCGTGGGCGATGCGATCGCCGACGCTGCGCGCCAAGTCGCCGAAACGCTCGAGCTCTCTGCGATTATCTGCTGGACCAGCTCTGGCTCAACTGCGCTGCGTGTCGCGCGCGAACGGCCCAAGCCGCCGGTTGTCGCGATCTCCCCCAACATCGCCACCGGCCGCAAGCTGTCGCTGCTCTGGGGCGTGCACTGCGTGATCGCAGAAGATGCTCATGACCAGGACGATATGGTCGATCGCGCCGGGCGTATCGCATTCCGAGACGGATTCGCCAAAGCGGGTCAACGCGTGATCATCGTCGCTGGCGTTCCGCTCGGCACACCTGGCACCACCAACATGGTGCGCATCGCTTATGTGGGCCCTGATCGCGACGCGGATATCTGAGGCTCGTATCTGATCGAAAGTCTCGTCTATCAAGACGTCGCCCGAAGGTATCCCTTGCGGGCAATATATTCTCCCTCCATGCTGAGCACCAAGCTTCGGCGGTGGCGTCCTGCCCGGACGTCACACCGAAGTGCGAAGGCGACCTGAGATCGCCGGAAATGGACTGCTCGTCCAAAGGAGAACGCCATGATCGACAGACGTCGTCTGATCGCGGGATCAGCTGCGACCATCGCAGCACTTGGTTCCGAAACAATCTTCAGTTCAGTCAAAGCCCTCGCTGAAACCGTCACGTTGCCGTTCGAGAACGGCGAGCGGCCGCTGGTCAAATATCCGCAGAAGCGGATGATGATCGGCCAGACATCACGTCCCCCGCAGCTTGAAACACCGTTCTCGGTGTTCAACGATGGCGTGATCACGCCGAACGACGCCTTCTTCGTTCGTTATCACCTTGCGGACATCCCGCTGGATATCGATCCCGACACATTCACCCTCGAGATCAAGGGCAAGGTCGACAAGCCGCTGAAATTGTCGCTGGCCGAGATCAAGAAAATGCCGGCCGTCGAACTGGTGGCAGTCAATCAATGCTCGGGCAACAGCCGCGGCTTCTCCAGTCCGCGCGTTGCAGGTGGACAGCTCGGCAATGGCGCCATGGGCAATGCCCGCTGGAAAGGCGTTCCGCTCAAAGCTGTTCTGGACAAGGCCGGCGTACAGAACGGCGCAAAACAGGTTGTGTTCGCCGGTATGGACGGCCCTGTCAGCGACAAGACACCTGACTTCGCAAAGGCGCTTGATATCGATCACGCCCGCGATGGCGAGGTGATGCTGGCCTATGGAATGAACGGAGAATATCTCCCGGTTCTCAACGGATTCCCGCTACGGCTGATCGTGCCCGGTTACTATGGCACCTACTGGGTCAAGCACCTCAATGAAATCACGGTGATCGACAACGTGCTCGACAATTTTTGGATGAAGAGCGCCTACCGGATTCCGGACAATGAGTGCAATTGCGTCGAGCCGGGCACGACGCCAAAAGCGACCATCCCGATCAATCGCTTTACCGTGCGCTCCTTCATCACCAACATCACCGATGGCGCCAAGGTGAAAGCCGGCAAGAGCACACGCCTCAAAGGCATCGCTTTCGACGGTGGCAAAGGCATCAAGGAAGTGGCTGTCTCCACCGACGGCGGGAAAACCTGGACGCCTGTGAAGCTTGGCAAGGATCTGGGCAAGTACTCGTTCCGGGAGTGGAAAACCTCCGTCAAACTTCCTGCAGGAACGCACGAACTGAAAGTCCGCGCCACGAACAACGCCGGGCAGACCCAGCCGATGGAGCCGTTGTGGAATCCGGCGGGCTACTTGCGCAATGTCGTCGAGACCGTTCGCGTGACAGCAGCGTGAAAGGATTGATCACCATGAAAGCATCGATCCTCACAGCTACCGTCGGCGTGATCGCCCTGACCGCTGGCGGTCTTATCGCTCAAGCGAAGCCGGTGAAATATGAGCTTCCGCCGGAGACTGCCGCCCTGAAACCCGGCCCCAATCAGGATGTCGCGCTGAACAATTGCACGGCATGCCACTCGGCCGACTACATCCAGACCCAGCCGCGCGGCCCGAAGTTCAAAAAAGATTTCTGGCAAGCGGAAGTGACAAAGATGATCAAGGTCTATGGCGCCCCGATTGACGACGCCGACGCCGCCAAGATCGTCGACTATCTGACCGCGACATACTGATACCGGTCAGCCGCCAACAACGATCTGCGGCATCGAAACACCTGATGTCGCAGATCATGCTCACTCTTGTGAGTGTTGATCGTAACGTCCTGTCCGAGGCAATGCTTCAGGCCGCGCGATGAATTTCTTCCGCGGACGCGTCAGCATGCTCTTGCACAGCGCGTGCAGTTTCTTCCACAACGCCCTGCGAGATCTTCATCATGCGCCGAGCTTCCTCGCCGTACTGAGCAAACGCGTCTTGCCAGAACTTGGCGTAAGCGTGCTGGATCTCCGGCAGGGTTTTACAATGACGCAGGGTGTCGAGAAGCTGCTGATCTTCATGCAAGCGGGCACCGACGAACTCGGTCCATTCCTTACCGAGATTCTTCATCGTTGCGCTCAGCTTCGCGTTGATCTTCGCTGTCTCCGACAGCATGTTTCCGTTCATCTCGCTCACACGCGCGAGATCAAAGAACGGCAAGGAGACAGCCGGGCTATACGAATTCTCATGGCTTGAAGGGACTGTCATTTTGCGACCTACATTTTGCTGGAGCAGAAGAAGGACGTGCAACGGCCTTACTCAATCATCCCCACATGGCGGTTGTGTGATGTTTGGTTCAACGTGAAAAAGAAATCGAGTTTGCTTTGCACAAACGAAAACACTACGCGAGCGCAGCAATAACGCGCTCGCGCCATGTCGCGTGACAATTAGGCAGCGGCGGCTGCGCGCTCCTGCCGCAACACCAGCCAACCGAACAACAGCATATCGGCCAGCACGATAATCGAGCCGATACCCGCAAGCGGCTCACCAGACGGACGACCGGTATGAATCATGCCGACACCAATGGTGAGGAGAATGGTACCGACGATCCACGTGCCAACCTGCGCGCGCGCCATCACGGCTTTATCCAGCAGCGGGTGTAGCCGGTAGTAAATTCCAAACAAAAACAACGAGACCCACCCGAGCAGATTAAGGTGAGCATGAGCAGGCATCGCAGCATGATCATGCGAGATCGCCATGACGATGCCCCAAGCCATGCCGACAAGACCGGCCAAAACAGCAACCAAAAAACTCAATGATGATGCCTTCATATGAATTCTCCCAAACACACTTTTGCAGCTGCGAAAGCCGCGGACCTACCAGCCGTTTGTTTGGAAATCAACGTGATTGCTCGGCAGGGGTCGCTCAATCCGTTTCAGATTTGAGGTTAATCCGCTCGACGTCCTGGAAACCGCAGATCGATGACAGAGCTGACCTAGGACGACGCAGTCTGAAAATTCAGATGTCCCGCCCTTCGACCTTCTCACTGAGGGTCTTCACCAGATCGGGAACACGTTCCATGTAGGGATTGATGGCGAGCGCCTTTCGAAAGGCATCCAGCGCATGTTTGTCATCGCCGGTTTCCTGCATGATCATACCGAGACCAGCCAGCGCACCGAAGTGACGCGGCTCGCGGATCAACACCTCACGAATGTCTTCCATCGAGCGAGCGTAATCGTTTTGCAGGTAATAGAGGGTGGCGCGTCGATTCCACGCTTCCACGTAATCGGGGCGAAGCTTGACCACGGCGTCGAGGAGTTTCAGCGCGACATCCATCTCCTTGCGATCCATCGCGGTCTTCGCGCGCAACATCAGGAGCGCAGCCGTATCGCTCGGGGTCGCCGTCCACACGGCCCAAATCTTAGACTCAACAGCCTTGGCACTGTCCTCGTCCGGTGCGGCCTTCAGCGCCCCGAACAGAAAGTCCAGATTCTTGATTTTATCGCCGGTTACGTTGGGCAGCTTGGAGGGAGCGCCGGGCAAAGTCTTTTGCTTCCCCGGGGGAGCCACGCGCGAATCCTGAGCCGCGGCGGTTCCCAGCGTTCCCGCCAGAACGAACGCGCCCACCACCAGCGTTGCCGATATCGATCTCAATGTCATGACGGAAAGTTTAAGCGCGAAAAACACCGCCTGCAAAGCGCAAGCGGTGTCAAAGGCGCGTGATGCTCAGAATTTCCAACGCACCGCCCGACTGCGGCGCGCAACAATCAGCCCTGGCGAGCCTTGAAGCGGCGCTGAACCTTGTTGATGACGTAAACCCGGCCCTTGCGGCGGACCAGACGGTTGTTGCGGTGACGACCGCGCAGGGACTTCAGTGAATTACGGACCTTCATGGGACAATGCTCTCTGGAAGGCCGCGTTGCAGGGCCGTTGCTGGAACTTTGTTCGAATTGGCAAATCCCGCAGGCACAGCCATGCGGAACAGGCCGGTTTCTAGGCCATCTGGGGCGGGAATGTCAATCCAAACCACGCCTTTGACCGCATGTCAGGGCCCTTCGCCCTCGACGGAACTTCTTTCCCCATTTTCGACCCGAATCGGAGGCAAATCGCGAACTATGGTCGCGATCCGAGTGACCAATCCTTAATTAACTGCCTTCATCTCGAGCGGCGCTTCGGATACACAGGCAATAGCTTTCCAGACAGGGACCCAGCCAGGGCCAGTGACCGCCGATATGACGATAGATCATCCGACGGCTTCAAAGGCCGCTGTACTTGGGAAAACTGAACTTAGACAAGCCGATTTGCCCTCTTCCTCGGGCTCACGGCGGCGCCTGCCGCTGCCTGTCGGGGTGATTCTGCAAAAGGTCGACTGGCCGATCGCCTCAGTGATTGTGCTCTATCACCTGCTAGCCCTGCTCGCCTTCGTCCCTTGGTATTTCAGTTGGACCGGCGTGATTGTTGCGATCGTTACTGCACGGCTGTCAGGCCTGCTCGGAATCAACATCTGCTACCACCGGCTACTGACTCACCGCGGCTTCAAGTGCCCTAAATGGTTCGAGCACGTCCTCGCGGTGATCGCGATCTGCTGCGTCCAGGACACCCCTGCCCGCTGGGTCGCAGTGCATCGCCGCCATCATCAGCATGCCGACGACCAACCTGATCCGCACAGCCCTTTGGTCAATTTCCTATGGGGCCACATCGGGTGGGTGGTCGTGAAGAATCCCGAACTCAACCGGCTCGGTATCTACGATCGCTATGCCAAGGACATCTTGCGCGATCCATTTTACGCAGCCATGGAACGTAACTTCCTGCAGCTCAAGATCATCCTTGCCCAATGGCTCGTTTTTTTCGGGCTAGGCGCCCTCGCCGAACTTTTAATGGGAGGTACGTTTGCGGAAGCCGGTCAATTCGGCTTGAGCCTGTTGGTCTGGGGCGTGTTCGTGCGAACGGTATTCGTCTGGCACCAGACCTGGGCCGTCAATTCCGTGACCCACCTGTGGGGCTACCGAAATTACCAGACCGACGAGGACAGCAGAAACAACGTCTTCATTGGTCTGCTGGCGCACGGTGAGGGTTGGCATAATAACCACCACGCCGATCCACGATCCGCTCGCCATGGCCACAAGTGGTGGGAATTCGACACCACCTTTCTCACCATCCGGCTTTTCGAAATGGTTGGCCTCGCTAAGGATGTCGTCGGCCCGAACCCGCACATTGCAAAAGCCAGCGTAACGACGCGTGGCGGAGTCGATACGCCCGCGGACTGACCATCCGAGCCAATCACTCCTGCGGTAAGTTCGCGGTCTTCACCACCGCGCCCCATTTCGTGATCTCGGCATCGACGAATTTTGCGAAGTCGGTGCCGACGAGCTTGCCGGGCTCCACGCCTTGTGTGGCGAATTTTTCGCGTGTGGCAGCCGCAGCAAGAATATCCTTCATGGCTGCGACGAGCTTGCCGTAGGCAGCATTGCCGTTGGCCGCAGGCATATAAAGTCCGAACCAGGCTGTGGCCTCAAAACCTTTCACACCTGCTTCATCAAGGGTCGGAACATCCGGCAGTGAAGCGGCACGCGTCAGACTTGTGACAGCAAGCACGCGAATGGTTCCCGCAGCAGCGGCTGGAAGCACTGTCGGCAATGTGTCGAACATCATCGGAATATGGCCGCCAATCAAATCATTCATCGCCGGCGCCGCACCCTTGTAGGGGATGTGCATGATATCGACGCCGGCCATCTGCTTGAACAGTTCACCTGAGAGATGATTGGCGCCGCCGATGCCGGCCGAGCCGAACGAGAGCTTGCCCGGTTCCTTCTTCGCCATCGCAATCAACTCCGCAACAGTCTTGGCCGGAAATCCGCTGGTCACGACCAGCGCGTTTGGCGCGGTTGCAACCACTGCAATCGGCGAGAAGTCTTTTTGGGTGTCATAGGGCAGCTTGCGATAGAGGCTTGGATTGATGACGTGATGGGTCGCCGTCAGCAACAGGACACCGCCGTCATTCGGCGACTTGGCAACCATTTCAGAGCCGATGACGCCTGATGCACCGGGACGATTTTCAACGATGGTGGTGACACCGAGCTTGTCGCCCAAATACTGGGCAACAACCCGCGCCAGGATGTCGGTGGTACCGCCGGCAGGGAAAGGCACAATGATCCTGATCGAACTTGGCAGGGAATCCTGTGCCCGTACTGGCAAAACGCCAGCTATCAAGATCGCAAAACACGCTAATAAAAGTGCAACAGCGGCGTTCTGAGAACGTCCCATCTCAAATTCTCCCAGGAAGTATACGATACCTTTCCGAGCCGTTCCTTCGGCCTCTCGTCTGAAAACGCCTTACTAATAATGTTCAAACACTACGCGGGAACTCGACCATGGCTTCGCCGGTCGCGACCTTTTCGTCGTTCTGATTCCGTACCAGAACATCAAGCAGAATCCAGCGTGAATTCTTTGTAATCTGTTTCGCTTTGATAATGCCAACCGGCTGAATGGTATCGCCCGGCTTCACCGGCTTAACCCAGCGCGTTTCGAGGCGGCGATGAACTGCTCCTTGCGGATAGGCCCAATCGGTGATCATGCGGGTGATCAATCCAAAATTGTTCATGCCGTGCATGATAATGCCGCCGAAATTGGTCCTGCCGAAATTGCCCTTCATATATTCGTCGTCGAGATGCAGCGGATTGTAATCGAGCGAGCCGTCGCAAAATAAACGGATGGACTCACGTGAAACGGCGAAAGTCGGGCCATTGATGCTGTCGCCGGCCGAGAGGCTGTCGAATACCTGTGTCATGATCAATCTTCTCTTCACATCACCGGTTACATCGGACGGATGGTCTGGCCACGGCCCGAACAGATGACCTCGCCGTGCTGGTTGAAGAAGACATTGTCATGCACGACGAACAGCCGCTCGCGCTTGATAAACTTGTCGAGGGCACGCGCCTGCAAGGTGATCGTGTCACCGGGACGCGCAGGGATGTTGTAGCTCCAGGATTGCCCTGCATTGACCGTGCCCGGGGTCCGCATCCAATCATCGGCCGGGGTGCACGCGAACATCAACAGGATGTGGATTGACGGAGGAGCGATGAGGCCGCCGTAGGGCGTCGTCTTTGCGTAAGCCTCGTCGAAATATAGCGGGTGATCTTCGCCGACCGAGCGGCAGTAAAGCTGGGTGGCTTCCTTGGTCAGTACATAGGGAATGGTCTTGCGGTGTTCGCCGGGGATGATCTCGTCCCACACCTTCCGCAGATCGGCGTTTTTCCAAAAGTCCGTCTCGATAACTTGGGCTTGCGCCATGTCGATCCCCCGCGTATTGTTCGTTTGGCGAACTTTTTAATCGCCTTACGAACATTATGAACAGATCATTTTGACGCTGACAAGGACGCGTCGTGGAAGGTTGGAATTCATGGCCAAGGAAAGCGACGGCTTCGTCCGCGCAATCGCCAGAGGTTTTTCGATTGTTGAGGCACTGGGAAAGCCGCCGGGACGGCACACGCTGTCGGAGGCTGCAGCCACTGCCGGCCTTACGCGCGCCACCGCGCGACGCATTCTCGCGACACTCGTTGCGTTGAAATATTGCGAAGCCGACGGCCGATATTTCAGCCTTCGCCCGCGCGCGCTCGGACTGGGATTGGCCTATCTCAACGCGCTGCCCTACTGGGGCTATGCGCAACGCGCATTGGAAGATCTGCGCAACGAGATCAATGAATCCTGCGCGCTCGCGGTGCTGGATGAAGGCGAGATCGTTTATGTGCTCCGCCTGCCGGCACGGCGCATCCTGTCGTCCAATCTCGGGATTGGAAGCCGCCTGCCCGCGCATCTGGTCTCGCTCGGCCGTGTTCTTCTCGCCTCTTTGCCGCCGGAGCAGCGCGCGCACTACCTGAACACAACGGAATTCAAGCCAGTAACCCCACGCACGATTACGGATCCGCTGGCTCTTGGTCAGGAGCTCGATCGCATCAATACGCAGGGCTATGCATGGATCGACGGCGAACTCGATCCCGCCATTTGCGGCATCGGCGTGCCGGTGCGCGATCACAGCAACGCGGTTGTCGCTGCCGTGAGCATCAACACAATCTCCGGCACAATGACTGAGGAAGAAGCCAAGCAACGCTACCTGGTCGCCTTGAAGCGGACGGCGCAGGATATCCGCACGCAAACAGCCGCGAACGGTTCATACAGACGCTAGTGAGGTGGTTCAGAAGTTCGCTACAGAGCGCGCCGCACGATCAGGCGAACTTTGGATTCGGGACACTAGCTCGCTTTGCCGAAAGCCTTGCGCAGTTCGTCTTTTGCGGCCTCAAGTTTGCGCTTGCGGGTCGTCGGCAAATTCTTGCCGGCGCGGTTGATATAGAACACCAGCATTGACATCGCCGAGCGATATGGATCGCTCTTGCGGCGATGACTCTGTTCTGCCGAACGTTTCAGGGAGCGTGCGATGGCCTTCGGGCTATCCAGCTTGAAGACATTCTTCTTGAGATCCAGCGCATCGCTCGTCTCAGTGACCCGGCCCGACCATTTGCGCAGCGGTCGCTTTGCGCTTTTGCGTGCGGTCGACGCCTTGCGCGTCTTCCGCAAAGCGGACCTGCGCGTCGCCGTACGGGTTGCAGATTTGCGCGCGGTTCGTGCCATGCTAGGTCTCCTGCACCTTCTCTCGCGCGGTTCGCGCGGATTCTTCCTGACAGGACAAAGCATGAGCATCGAATCGGTTCGCGCGTTCTTTGCAGAAAACGCACCCGACATTTCCGTCATTGAATCGGACAAGAGTTCCGCCACCGTGGTGCTGGCGGCCGAGGCCTTCGACGTCACGCCTGCGGAAATCGCAAAGACATTGTCGTTGCGCGTCGGCGACCGTGTGCTCCTGGTGGTCACGTGCGGCACTGCGCGACTCGACAACAAGAAGGCGCGTACCGTGTTCGGCGGGAAACCCCGCATGCTCAGCGCCGAAGAGGCGCTCGATGCGACTGGACATCCTGTCGGCGGGATATGCCCGTTCGGACTGAAAACGTCTTTGCCGGTCTATTGCGATATCTCGCTGAAACAATTTACGCAGGTCGTCCCCGCAGCCGGTTCGCTCAACAGCGCGGTGCGCATTTCACCGCAGCGCATGGCCGAACTGACGAAAGCGGAATGGGTCGACGTCAGCGAGATTGCCGTTCCGGCGCAATCCTGATCCTTCAAGACTGCGCCGAAAGCCCTCAGACGAACTTGTTCTCGATCCGGCCGATGTTCGAGATTTCCATTGCTACAACGTCACCGGATTTCAGGAATTTCGGCGGGTTGAAGCCGATGCCGACACCGGCTGGTGTGCCGGTCGCGATGATGTCACCCGGCACCAGAGCCATACCTGCGGAAATCGTCGACACCAGTGTCGGAATGTCGAAGATCAGATCACGCGTATTGGCGTTCTGCCGCAGCTCACCATTGACCCAGCATTTGACATCGAGATTTTCCGGATCGAGTTCGTCGCTCGTGGTGATCCATGGTCCCATCGGGCAGAAGGTATCGAGCGTCTTGCCGAGGAACCATTGCTTGTGATTCTTCTGTCGGTCACGAGCAGTCACATCGTTGACGATGGTGTAGCCAAAGATGTGGCTATAAGCATCCGACTTTGAGATGTCGCGGCCGCCCTTGCCGATCACAAGCGCCAGCTCGACTTCGTAATCCACGCTCGAAGTGATCTTCGCGTGAAGTTCCACGTTATCATGAGGACCAACAACCGTGTTAGGTCCTTTCGAAAACACGGCGGGGTATTCGTCGATCTCCGCACCCTTCACGGCACCGGCCTCGAAGCCGCTGTTCGAGAATTCGCGCGCATGCTCGCCATAATTCTTGCCGACGCAAATGATGTTGCGGGTCGGCGTTGCGATCGGAGCCAGCAGCTTGACGTCGGACAGCGCGATATCCGCGGCATCCGACTTTAGCGATGATTTGATCTGATCATAGCGCGCGATGAGATCGACCATACCGATGACGCCGCTGATCGGCCACACGCGGCCAGCCGAGACATCAACCACGCCGAGATGGGTCGAGCCTTGATGGGAGAACGAAGCAAACTTCATTTTGGATTCCACTCAGTGCTTAACAGGGAACAGAAGACTTAGGGCGATCGAGTATCACTCGACCTTGCCGATTTTCTTGACGGCGGCGATCAGGCGCGCGCTGTCACTCTCGACGAACTTGGCGAATGCCGGTGCGTCCATATAGGCAACCGGACTTCCGGCCGTCTCGAAGGTCTTCTTCACTTCCGGCGCCAACACCGCTTCGCGCATGCCGTCCCGCAGTTTGGTCATGATCGGCTCAGGCAAAGCCTTTTGAGCAAACAGACCGGCCCAGATGTAGAATTCCACATCCTTGTAGCCGAGCTCCTGGAAGGTCGGTGTATCCGGGAAGCTTGCTACGCGCTGCGCGCCCCAGCATGCCAGCACCCGCATCTTACCGTCATCGACCTGCGCGCGGAGCGTGCCGGGCGCCGATGCAACCGCCTGCACTGTACCCGTGAGCAGTCCGGTCAATGCAGGTCCCGCGCCGCGGAAGGGCACGTGCAGCAGCTTGATGCCGGCACTGGCGGCGAACATTTCCATTGCGATGTGAAGCGTGCCGTAGGGGCCCGACGAGCCATAGGGAATTTCACCAGGCCGCTTTTTGGCGTCGGCCACGAATTCCTCCACCGTCTTCCAGGGAGCGGAAGCAGGAACGGCAAGCATGGTCGGATCGGCCAGCACACGCGCAACCGGCGCGAATTGCGAGACTTCATAGGCCACTGGACGATCAAACAGCCGATCCGCTTCCGGCAACACAGCCAATGAAGACAACGTCATCAGCAGCGTATAGCCGTCCGCCTCTGCCCGCGCGGCGGCGGCATTGCCGACGGATCCACCAGCCCCGCCTGCCCGGTTGTCAACGATCACCGGCTTGCCGACGATCTTTTCCAGTGCGGCAGCGACCGGACGCGCGGCAAGGTCCGCCTGGCCGCCGGCCGGAAATGGCACAATCATGGTGATGTTCCGGGTCGGCCACGCTAGCGCCTGTGCTTGCGCACTTCCGGACAATGCAGGCCACGCCAATTGCGACAGCGGCAGAGCGGCCGCAGCCTTGAGAATCTCGCGCCGATTCATTCCTAACCTCCCAGATTTTATTTTTATGCGGTGTGACTAGCACACTCTGGGAGGCGCACAAATCGGGCTATTCCCCGCGTAAGCCTATACCGCAGCGGGCCGCGCAATTCATCGAAGGCTTTCGCGACGATCCGCTTATGCCGCACGGATGTTGGCGAGGAAGCGATCGACATCCGCGCGCAGCGTTGCAGCCTGACCGTTCAGCTGCTCGGCGGACACGAGTACCTGCCCGGCCGCAGCGCCGGTCTCAGTGGCTGCATTGTTCACGCCGACAATATTGCTCGACACCATGCTGGTGCCTTGCGCGGCTTCCTGCACATTGCGGGCGATCTCCCGGGTCGCGGAGCCCTGCTCCTCGACAGACGATGCGATGGCCGTGGCGATTTCGTTGATCGTCCCGATCGTTCCGCCGATGCCCTCGATGGCCTGAACAGCCTCGGTGGTGGCGCCCTGCATGGCTGCAACCTGCGCGGAAATCTCTTCCGTCGCCTTCGCGGTCTGGCTGGCGAGCGACTTCACCTCGCTCGCCACCACGGCGAAGCCCTTTCCGGCATCGCCGGCACGGGCGGCCTCGATGGTCGCGTTCAAGGCGAGAAGATTGGTCTGCCCGGCGATGTCGCTGATCAATTTGACCACGTCACCGATTTTTTGCGCCGCCGCAGACAGGCCCTGAACGGTCACATTGGTGCGGTTGGCCTGATCCACTGCTTGGCCGGCGATACGGGTGGATTCAGCGACCTGACGTCCGATTTCGGAAACTGACGACGACAGTTCTTCAGTTGCCGCAGCGACCGCCTGCACATTGGCCGAGGCCTGTTCAGCCACAGCGGCCACGCTCGTAGCTTGATGGCCCGCTTCCTCAGCGGCGGCCGTCATGCCGACCGATGTCGAGCGCATATTGGTGGCCGCCCCGGCAACCGCGTCGAGCGAACTGCGAATGCCCATCTCGAAGTCGTCAGCCATCTTGCCGAGGAAAGCTTTTCTCTCGGTTTCGGCATGGTTCTTCACATTGTCCTGTTCGCCGCGCAGCCGCATCGCCTCGATCATATTATCCTTGAAGACCTGGACCGACTGAGCCATCGCGCCAACTTCATCCCGGCGCTCCTGAGCCGGAATCACAGTCGCCGTGTCACCATCGGCGAGTTTGCGCATCGCCGCAGTCATGGCGGTAATGGGTCGCACGATACTGCGGCCGAGCAGCAGACACATCCCGACGACCATCAGAAGCGTGACCACAACGATCGCACCGATCTTCATGACCTGGCTCCAGAAGATCGCATCGATATCATCGAGATAGATGCCGCCACCGACGGTCCATCCATAGGGCTTGAACTCGACGGCATAGGAAATCTTCGGCATAGGCTGATCCGAACCCGGCTTTAAGAAACGATAACCCACAAAACCACCGCCCTTGGCGGCCAGTTCGATCTGCGAGCGGGTATAGAACACGCCATCCGAGTCCGGCACGGCGTAGAGGTTCTTGCCCTCAACCTTCGGATTGGGATGCGACTGGAGAACGCCTTCCTTGTTGAAGGAATAGAAGTAATCGTCCTTGCCGAAACGCAGCCCGCGCAACAGAGCCTTGCTTTTTTCAAGGGCCTGCTGGTCCGACAGCCCGGCCTTACGGGATGTCTCGTAGTCGTTTTCCAACGTCTGGCGCGCGAGAAGCACAAGGTCCTGAAGCTTCGCTTTGCGATCCTCCAGCAAGTTGTCCTTGAGCTCCGAGAGGCCGACGCCTGCCACCACAACGATGCCGAGGATTGACAGGCCAACCATGATCAGGAGCTTGGAGGAAATTCGCAAGTTGCCGAGCATGGAGGACCTTCCTGGACAAAAGAACGAAAACAATAAGCGGATACTATGCTGTCCAGTGTGTTAGCTCGAATTGGTGAAATAGCTCCTAACAACGCACGATTCCTCAATCGACGGGCCGGATCGGTGGCCCTCCATGAGTTTTCGTCGGTTGCTTGTCCAACGTCGCCGACTAGTATCCGACACCTCAATTTACCTGGATGGATGACCGAATGACGATCAAGGCAGTTGTATTTGACGCCTACGGAACGCTCTATGATGTGCAGTCGGTGGCCTCAGTCACCGACGAGGCGTTTCCCGGCTATGGCGAGCTCATCAGCCAGATCTGGCGGCTGAAGCAGCTCGAATACACTTGGCTGCGCTCGCTGATGGGACGTTACGAAGATTTTTCCGTCATCACCCGCCAGTCACTCGTCTTCACACTCCGCACGCTCGGCCTCTCGTTCAACGATGCCGTCTTCGATCGCATCATGGACAAG
>Ga0247779_1000653_pt1 | contig 19801 bp, 17 predicted proteins | sample UWRJL221509R5_FD_179925 | JGI IMG/M metagenome (GOLD analysis project Ga0247779, IMG submission 179925) | Plant litter microbial communities from Arlington Agricultural Research Station in Wisconsin, United States - UWRJ-L221-509R-5 | ecosystem: Environmental > Terrestrial > Plant litter >... | reverse complement strand
AATACACTTGTAATTGGGCAAGCGATGAAGTGATTGGTTTTCAGCTTCCACCTTCCCATTCACACACGTAAATGATCGTTTTCAGCTAAGCAGAAGCCTGAACGATGTTCCAAAAAAGTTCGAGGTTCAGGGAATAGTTATCGAGAGTTATTCACAGATGGATGAACGCAGACATAACCAGGAAGAGGACTCGGAGTCCTTGTCTAGAAGTCAACGCGACTTTGCCTGCCCTCAGGTCATCCCGTGATCGTGGAACGTTTAGATCTGACGTAGCCAGGGGTGTTCGCCTAATTTCGGTTTTGTTCTTCAACTACGGTTCGGGGCTGGCAAGTCCTTCTTATTCCGCGACCCTAGTCTTTGTGGCTAGGGGAAATTGACATCATATGTACTCCACTGGGAAATTTTTGGCAGCTTCAACGGTTGAGAGTCTTTTTCTAGTCATTGCAACTTTTCGTGATCTTTTTCAACACCTGCCACAGTTCGTGGCAGGCAAGTTCTCAGCCCAACAGCTCAGCGCTCAGTATTTGTCACTCGGAGAAATAGGCAACGTGCGCATTCCATTGTGATACTTTTGGTAGCTTCAATATAACCTTATGTTATCTAACTTGCAAATCGAAGATCGCTTTTGGTTTTGTTCTCGGTTACACATAGCTATAAATTAGCTGCCCAGGTCTCCCAACTCTCTGTAAGTCCTCTTTCGCAATCATGCTCTACACCTCCGCCTTCGGTGGTAGATGATATTTGGATGATATGTAAAAACATGCATTGTCTCATTCAGCCGTTGGCAGTGGCAGTACACCTGTAAAGCCAGGATCGGTGCGCGATAATCCGACAAAGCAACCTGTCGAGGAAACATATTGTGATATGTCTGAAGAACTCGAGGGCTACTGGGTCGGCCCCATGCCAGTAGGAGAATTTACCGAAGAATTCTTTTCTACTCCACCAGAAAGACAAACGGACAAACCTCAGTTCAGCAAATCTCACTTTGATTCAATGCTAAAATTCCTACGAGAGACCCACATGTATGATTCTATGGTAAGCATTTTGCGAGTTGTTAAGCACAACCTGCCTGTAGGTGTACTCGCACCTCTTTTGTAGGCTGAATATATCACCGATTCGAGCTGCATTTCAACACATCAGCTAAAGCGGATAAAGAGAGTTATAATTTTTCTGCAAAATCAGTCTCCTCATATTATCAAGTCATAACACTGAGTAATTCTATTAGCGGGTGTTCTGTTTATGATGCACAGCCCTACCGACAACTATGTGGAAAATAGAGTCAACCACTACCAACATGTGCAATAAAGGTTTCTGATAGGAATAGGTCTACTTCCTTCGCTTTCGACTTTCTTCCGCACGGTTCGACAATTTGTCAGACACAGTCGAGGTTTTTTTTCGACACTTTTGATTTGTTACCTTTAAGTCTCTTCGTGGCCATTCCTCCTTCTTCTGTGTCTTCCATTTCTGCAAGTTTGCGCCTCAACTTCAAGGCTTTTGCATAGTGATCGAAGGCTTTGTCATTCACTGGCCATTTGTCCCGTTCTAACGCATTTGCAAATATCTCTTCGATCGCTTCGTAGTCACGGATCTTGAGTCGTTTGAAGGAGTCCGTCAATTCTAGTGAGGCTGCTCGCATAGCATCTGGCATGCTGATATTTGGGTTCTTTCTGTAAATGGCACTGACTGATGCGGAAACAATATGCATGTGGAGATGGAAAGCGTCGATAATGACAGAAAAATCCCATAGCAAGTCATCCAGGGGGGCGTTATTTAGTAGCTTGGGCATTGAGCATTTGTTGAACGTGAAAACCAATTTTCCCAGCACCACCGGAACTTTCGCCACGTCGAATTGAATGTTGAAAAAAAATCTCGTCTATAGCTTGCAGTCGGTGTTCGGGTTCGACGTTATACCTCACATAGCGCATGATAACGTACAAAAGAACCCAGAAAAAGACTCAAGGTCGTCCTGTAAGGTGTGCACTTTGTCTGGTATCAACAACAGATAGGCGGAGATGAATGGCCATGTGCCCTATGAGAAGTCATGAGAAAAATGACCATGTCAACGGCGGATAAGACATTGCTACATACAGTACGACGTTGCTGTCGACGATCTTTCTGCATATCGTTGATGTTAATTGCGAGATCCCAATCATTGAGAAACCCTCCTTCTTTATTAAGATTCATCAAGATATTTGCAAGACTGATATCTCTATGAAGTATCCTGCACCTTTCGAATGCGTCCTTGTGAGCTGGATAAACATAATCGTAAGAGGGAGCGGCATATATGAATGTAAAATAATCCATTAACCTATCAAGGCGTCACATATGGCAACCACCATAGTCTTTGACCTGGAAAATGAGCCTAGAGGAGAACCTAGTTTATCCGTAGCGAATTGGGTATGTTGCCGTTGCTGGAAGGACTTCTTGACTCTGCAAATATTCCATGGCTCGTTTGTGTAGGAATGAGTGACGGTCCGTTGCCATTCACCTTGGATATCGTCGCCACAAAGAAGTATAGGTATACTTCTCACAGAGGCGTCATTGAGAATGCGGAGCGTCTCTGTTTCCTTCGGGTTATCAGGAGCAAGTGGACGCCAGACATCCTTAACGAGTACAATTTCCTTTGAAACCGGATCGTATCCTGGATAGACACGAGTAGCTCGTCCCCTGACTGATTCGGGCTCTGCAAAGGGGGCCCATACCAAGACTTGCCTGATTTTCCTTCGGGGTACGAGTGGCGCCGGGGGCATATCTTCATCGTCGGGGGCGTCCTGGGTAGTCATTTCATAGGCGGTGTGGAACTTGTCTTCCCGAGGTTTCCAACGAGCCAGCATGTCTTGCGCTAAAGCTGATTCCGTTGGGTTAGCGCGCCGGACACTCGGATCCTTTCCTTTAGAGGATTCGGAAGCAGTGGAATACCGCCAAAAAAATTCGAGGAGCAAGTCGCTTCGTTTGCGATAATTAAAACGGGCAGAAACAATGCCGCCATCCCGATCTATTCGAATGAAACGAGCCCAGGGGTCTCCCATCCAGATGACGAAACAGTGAGTACGATGCTGTCTTGCCAGAATTGTATTGGCGTAGTTCGCGATTTGACCCCGACATTGCATTCTGAATATTTCGGGTGCTTCAAAAATGGGTAAAGTAGACGTTTTGCGTTGCTCGATGTCTGGGACGCCTCCGTCCTCTTCTTGATCTTCATTGATTTCATACGAGTTTTCTCCGGGCTTCTCTTCGCCTTCGCTGTTGTTCTGATCTTTGTCCCCTTCTTCATCTTCTTGTCGCCCTTCATCGGTGTCTTCGTCTTCACTTTCTGGTCCTTCATCCTCTTCATCCCCCTCGTCCCCCTCGTCCTCCTCTTCGTCCTCCTCAACCGGCGGGTCCTGGAAGGGGTCACAACGTTTTCTAAACGGCTTGATTTCAATGGCAATCTCTGCCTCTTCGAATTGAGTAGGTTGGGTGTTAAGATTCACATCGCTTTTGTAGACCATCAAGTCAGGCCTGCTCTTTCGGTGATTTGTTTTGTCTGGTCGATTTGAGGTGTTGAAGATCCTGAATCCTGGAATCGCTCCAGAAGCGTTGATAGCTGCGGCCTGCAAAAATAGGATGGAGGGGAATAATTCATGACTTAGAGCTTAGGAATGCTTACTATGGGATCATATATTAGGCGATCACGGGATGAACTGAGGGCAGGCAAACTCGCGTTGACAAGCTGCATTCGTCCATCTGTGAATAACTCATTGATAACTATTCCCTCAACCTCGCAACATTTACCTTGTACGCAATGATAAATTGCTTTACATTATATCCGATGCAACAATGAGCAAAACAGAAAAACAGAAAATGAGTCAAGTAGACAGAGAAAAGGAAGATGGAAGAACAGTAAGAAAAGAGAAAACGCGAATGTGTCTCACAAGCAATAAAAAAGCAAGGAAAATTGTATAACAATTCTATATCTAAACATCTAAGATATACATGCAAGAAACATTAATAACTAGCAATAGAAAATATAATGTCAATAGTTCATATAACAAAGTAAAGAAATATCAGAAACTAATCGACAATTCAAAAAGCAACGAAAAACACTCCAGCAACAATCGAAGTTACAACTGAAGCAAAGATTCCGTTATTCGTCGATATCACAGCACCGTTGCCCATCTTCATTCCGCGAAGGACGAAGGCTGATTGAGTAGCTGACTGAGTTTCGGTTGCTGTTGAAGTTGCAGTACTTGTTGATTGCGACGAAGATTCGGAACTTGAAGACATCGAGGATTGTGATGAGGATTCAGTAGAGGACATCGAAGATTGAGACGACGAATCAGTTGAGGTTGGCATAGATCCGCCAGCGCCAACACCTATGGGAGCGGTCTCAGTAGTGGAAATCGCTGCTTGAGAAGTGGCGGATTGATAGCTAAACACGCGAAGTCGAATTAGTAATGCTTATAGAGCAAATGACATGTCATAAAACACATACGCAGATGCTGCTACATCCTCATTATCATCCTGAGAAACTAGGACGCGGTTGATGACATGGGCGACACCATTATCCAACAGGACGTCAGGACGAGTGATCTGAGCAGTGTTGTTCCCGACGGTGACAAAAAGACCGGTATCGTTGGTAGAGAAAGACATGTCCTCTCCTCCAGCAGTCACGATACGAGTGTCGTTGGTGATTTGGGTGGAGTAGAGACTAGTGCCGTTGATGTACTGTTAAATCGAAGGAAAATAGGCAACGAAGACATTAGAGAAAGCACAATATAAAGAACAAGTAGGTCAACGTACGTGGTTGGCAAGTATGTTTGCCTGAGCATCGGAGTCACCCTGAAGACCCGCTAGAGTCTGGTTAACGTCACTGGTAAAGGAATTATCGTTCGGAACAAAGACGGTAATGCCCTTGGCATTCTGTAAGACTTCGAGTGCGGTCATGTTCATCGAACCGTCGCCACCGCCGTTATCGCCTTCAGTACCATTGCCACCTTGATCTTGTCGAGCAAAGAGAGCAGCCGTGGATGAACTCGTCTCGGTCGCGGATGCAGTGGTCGTGTCAGTTGAAGTGGCAGATTCGGTCATTGTGCTGGTCTCGGTCGATCCGCCGCCTCCTCCGCTTTGAGATGAGTTGCTACCAGAAGATAATTGAACATTGGAAAGGAGGTTCCTTGCGGCGTTGGCGTCGACAGCTGTGAGGGCGGTAGAAAGGTTACCAGGAGGGATGAGCACACCGGTGATACCGTTGATGAAGAGGTTATTCCAGCGAGTGCCGTTGGTGACGGTAATGTTTTGCCTAGGTGGATAACTTTAGGTCAGCGTCAACATTGAACACTCAAAATGAAGAGAGAAAAAAACGAAGACGAAAAGGCAAAGGAATTGGAATTGGAAAAGGAGAGGTAAAAGAGACATACGCTTGGTTCCAAATCGTAACGTTGCCATCCTGTCCGCTTCGCGTCCAAACCAAAACCTGACTCTTATTACCCTCGAGGTTGACCAAACTGGACGCATTCAACAATGTTCGACCGATAGTAACGTTGGGATAAACTCCGCTAAAGGGTTGAGGATTGTCGGTAGAAGAATTTGATTGGTCTTGGCGTCCAAACAACCTCTCAAAGATGGCAGCACTTCCGACAGTCGCTGTGGCAGTTTCTGTGGCGGTAGAAGTGTCAGTACTGGTGCTTTCGGAAGAAGAGGTCTGTGTAGAAGTTTCGGTGGTTGATTGGGTTTCGGTGGTCGTTGCAGATGATGTAGCTGCGCCGCCGCCGCCTGAAGAAGAGGTGTTGGTGTACGAAGTGTTGGTAAAGTCGCCGTTTACGAAGTGATAGGAAATCAATTCGGCGAGTAACGACGAGTTGCCAGTGATATCGGACGAAACATTCTGGACTGCAGCAACAACAACAACAAAAGATTGTAAATATGGGGGAGAAATCGAAAAAGCAAGCAAACGTACATGCAGCATCGTTTGGAGCGAACACTGTATAATTCCTTCCACTCGATAACTCGCTAAACAGTGCTTGACCTTGCTCCGTTTCGTTGATCTTGGTCAATGTCTCTGCTAACTGGGTGAAGCCAGCTGCCTGTAATGCACTAACGCAATCTTGTGCATAAGTCGAAGAAGAATTGGACGAAGACGACGAGTTGGAATTCTGATCCTGAGCAACAGCCAACAAAGGCGCTGCTAATGAGATCAAGATAGAAAGAGGCAATCCACAGACGCGCATGATGAATGAAATGAAAAAAGAAGAAGGAAGGAAGGGAAAATCCAAACGGCTTTCACAAACTGAATTGGATTGAAGATAGCTTATATACGTATAAGGTGTTTGAGACCTTGTCGGCGGATTGGAGTGGCTGCCGCTGCGATGTTTTGCTCCAAAAGCATGGCAGTGTCCGTAGTAAATCGATTGGTGCGCAAGTTACTCCATAACCCTTGTCGCGCAAAGTCTGTCGTCTAATTTGGGAAGGACATTCGTTGCGTAATGTTTTGCCCAGGAAAATGACAGATTTATTTCCCTAAAACATCGATAAATCCCAAGTAAAATGGATCCAGACAACTAGGCGTAGTGATACAGAGGATGTTTCTCGATCGGATAGAGAAATTGAGGAGCCGAACCAATAACAATCTCCGATATTCCTGGTAATGTAAGTATTTAGTGTTGTGCCCCCTTTCCAGGCCGCTCCCTCCACCATTTTCGGTTGGTTTACAGCAGCATGGAGCGAAATGGTGAGACATACCCTGATACAACGGAGAATTTCTCCACATTCAGAGACGTTTATCATGTGAGTCAGAGATATCGTAGACACACAACATTCGCAAATATGACGGGTGAAATGTTTCTACAACATGTATACTGAAATTTTAAGTTAACGACGCGATAACGAGGAATAAGACGAGAACTCACTTGGTATCAATGTTTATGGAAGTGGTCCAAGTTAGAAAGGCGCCAAAAATAAGTTCGGCGTCAGTAAAACCATAATTTTATCATTACGTAATTTCTTACCCTCAGCCAGCGGCGTTTGTGCAATGACAACTCTTTCAACTTTCTCTTTATAATTTCAAAAATGGCTCGTCGTGGTGCACCTTCATCCCAGTCAGCATATTTGCCACACCAGGCTCACGACGAAAGGGGCCTTGTTGACCCTAACGAGTCAGCATTCTCGAGGTTAGCCTCCGTTTCTCCAAGTACGCGTATGAGTGGCATGAAAGCTGACGTTTTTGTTAAATGTTGTAGATTCTTGCGCACTGAAGTCTTTGCGCCTGAAAAACTTCCAGGAAACATCAGCATCGCCTCAGCAGTTGGCGTCTTCGCTGCGGGAATTGTCGTGTTCAGGACGTGGGGAGACTTGCTGGTTCCAGCGTAATGTGGAGAGTCGATTCGGGAGGCTTCATTGACTCGCCGGGGTTTGCGGAGAGATGCGATGGTTCGTTTCATTGTCCTATGTAGCTTTTCCTTGTTAATTTTGCTGGACAGGAAGCTAATACGATGCACATTCTTGTATTTCTCATACTACCCCATCTCAGTATAAGTATTGTTATATCAATTCACCTAATTTTCTTGGATCACGAAAACGAGAGAGAGTTGATTCCACGCGAAGCACCAACCCTAATTCTTGGAAATGCTCATAGTTTGGAGTTTGTTCACTTTTCATTCTTTCCCTGTGCAAGTGGAGTCCGAATACAGAAATTGTGAAAGTGAAATGAGTGTGTGGAGAGGAAGTGCGCCTTTATTTGTCGAAGCAAAGAATATCAAAAATTCTGTGCATTGATTCTCTACCCAATATGGGTATAACGTGCTCTTCGAGGGCGTCACCCTATTTCAATCCAGATGCACTAACACTTCATACCTTCAGAGGCGGAATACGAGAACAGCAGCTTTTGTCTTCACGTCGTCACTAAAATCCCGGTACGTTTTCTCATTGCTGACCTGGCTTTTCTTCTTATTCCCATTTTCAAGCTCAGCGCGATGCAACATCATAGTAGCCTTGTTGCAAGTCGAGGTTAACCACCTAGTATCTTGGATCTACGGCAACAGAAACCCCTTATCTCTCGAGTTAGAGAGATCCCATCTTTACCCAAGGATATGGCATACCCCGGATATGGGTTCATGAACGCGACGATTTAAGCTTGATTTCGGGTTCCTGGAATCGGTACGTGCGGCTCAATTCAGCCTATTTGTTTCTCTGCATTCTTATTTCTTACTGGTCGCAGGGTTGCACTGTCCTTCACCCAATCTATCACCCCACCTTATGCATACATCTTGTCGGGATATTTATATCGTTCTCCCATAACATGGCTAGCCCCTGTACAGGCTAGGAGAGGTTGAGGGCGGAAAAGTTTCGTCGATATCCTAAGCAGTCGTGAATAATGGTGTTGCAACAATAAAACTTGCGGCTTAGTGTCCTCGTCAGGTGTCTGTCGCAATCAATAGCATTCCAGGTGTCGTCATATGCACATACTATTCATTTTAGTTTCTCGTCTTACATTCGTTTCTCGCAAGGATTTTCTCTCTCCCACGTTTTCATTGGCGAGATTCCTGTCTCGCAAATACATGCCTATACCACCCCGACCACCAACGAGAAAATAAGAATAAAGCTCATTCCCGGATCATTCCTTCTCGAAATCTCTTTTCCCCACAAAAGCATCCATTACATCGGAATATTGCGGGAAGAAATCTTGACTTCAGCTGCTTCTAATGAGTTGCTAGTTCAGCTGGCCAGTCAGGAGTCTGGAAAGCAGGATGTCAATGAGAAGGAAGCGCAAACCAAAATAAAGTAAATCAGCCGCGAAGACCTTAAAACTTCCTGGTGCTTCTATGTGGCACCCTAAACGTGCTTAAATGTCTAGCCGCCTAATGTGAAACGGTCTGCTCACTCGTGGAGCGGGTGTCGGTTGAAGGGCTTCTGGGAAATGAAGCAAGATGGTCTGGCGGGGCATGTAGCTGATGCGAATGTTCAAAATATTTTTGGATGTACAACCTTTTAGACACCGAAGGGTGGTTTTTCGAGGATTTTTTAATCATCGCTCTCGTTAGGAGATAAAAGATCTAGCCATAACGTTATGGTGTGTATGTGTTTAATTTTCATATCGAGTTATATTGTTTGATTCTGACAATTGTTTTCTCCAGGCGCCGCGCGGTGGCTTTATAAATCCATCTAAACAACCGCTTTAATAAAATGTGGTGTAACTGTCCGTCCTATTTCTCTTCATGAGACTGTCTGAGCAAGGACTGATAATAGAACTGACAGTTATGCGAATCCGCGCACGTTCATGCTATGTTTTCTGTTGTGCTCCTTAGCGACTTCGCTCTTGCGCAGGTTGAAGGTCAGCTGGTCACAGTAATACCACGTTTTTCTCGAGCATATCCAGTTTATATTAAGCTTTAAGGCCCTAGGAAAGTTTGGCACACAGTTCTTGCCTCGTCGAACAATCGCGTTAATTTGGCCGTTCGGAAGTCGCCCCTTACCAGTATATGCCTCAAAACCCAACCTTATATCGACCTGGAGCATGGGTTGGTATCACGAGAGCACGTTTTTCATGGGGCTCTGAATTGCCGTGAGTAGCCATGCAAGTTCGAGCCTGCCGGAGTCAATAAAATCTAACCACATGTCTTTCTCAGCTCTCAGCGAAAAGGCTTATTCTGCTTTTGGCTTTTTGCTCCCTTCCTATTGGACTAGCTGTCATTGCTTAAACGTACCGAAGGCGATACTCTGAAGGTGGCAAAGAATGCTGTGCAAAAACCCCCCGACGAGCCAGGACGAGCCCCATATGTCTGGTTCTGTTTCTGCCCAATGCCAATTCGGTTCAGCTGTTGTGTTTGTTATTCTTTGCTGCTGCATACCCACCTTCTACTGGGTTTCGATCCTCTTCTCATTCAGGGTCGCAGTCGATCGTTCCCTTGTGCTCCATACGATGCTCGATACAAACTCAAAGGTCCAAACCTCATCTCAGAACCGTCGTCAATATTTACAGGCCGATAAGGACTTCTACAGCATGCGAGTTCGCGGATAGAAACAACATTTTGCATCAACCATCACTCTTTCTGCTCGTCGATTGGGGATGTGGCGCTGACCGATTTACAGAAATCCTATTTCTTGTTATTCTCTTATCATCCTCGTCGAAAGTTTGGAAGAACTTGGAAGAATAGTGCAATGAAAACGTTATTTTCGCGCATCTCTCACACATCGTACTCAATCCGGACGATCATGCCATATAAGGAAATTTCCAACTTTCCATTCAAATCTATTCAAATGCCTTCGAAGTCAGAAACTTTCAAGCTCAAACATTATACAAAATGGCATCATCAATGTCCCCATTCAGGTGTCGAGGACTTTCTTTCTATTATTATTTCTAATTCAAATGCGTTCAATATATAGTTGCCTGTTACTCGCGTGCTTTTGTTCGTTCCGGAATACGTATGCATGAGTTTAAAGCTTGGATCCCGCATGCAGCGCAAGTGATATGTTTACTGAACCTCGGCCAGTACTTACTACCTGGAATTCCGGAGAAAAAATAAAGTGTATCCGGTTCTTTCGAGGCCCGGACGGACAGAGACGCCTATTTTTCGGTCAAAATAATGATCAGAAAATCTATATTTCCCGTACGGTGTCTTCGGTTTCGCATATTGGAAGGGCTTTATCACTTGTATGGTGACATGTTGCGTACAAGCTGGACAGAGGGGGCCAAAAGATTAGAGAGCACAGCATCAACCTCGGCAAACTATGAAAATGGAGACTTGGAAGGATTTAGAAGGTCCAGGAAGCCTGAGCCAGCCTGAGCCTCATGTTGAGCACATGATTCTGCCCGATACCTTGATGAAATAACGATGTTATCACGATGATAAAAGTCGTACGCTTGTGGATCGACGGCGTAAACGCTGGATATGGCAGGCTGAGTTGACCGGACTCTGGAGTAGGTCGCTCTTTCGTCCCGGTTTTCCAGTGATGAAGCGATTATGGATTCGAATTTGAAGACCTCTGGAACTGTACAACTGTCCCATATACGAATATACTGCGAAGATTCGAAGAACGAGACACTGCAAGCCACATACGATCCCGAAAGATGCGATAACGTCTTGTATTGACGTCTTGAACAGCCTTGAACTTTCACTTGGTTGTCCGCCTGACCTTTCCTGACCTAGCAAGAGACCCCAAATTATCTTGGACATTCTAAGTCTAAATGATGCAGGTGATATCCCCACTTATTTGATCTCTTGATTTTTCCAGATCGCTCGATGTGCCTATACATAGAAGCCCCAGATTTTTTATCTATCGACACGCGTAGTGATGGACGACGGTTATCAGTAACCTTGATAAGATGGTTAAGTGCTCTGATAATGATATGCACAGTGCACCACAGAGTAGAGCTTCCCGTCCTAATGACGGGGGAATGATTTCTACCGAAAGGGACGGGCTTTGGATTAATGACCATTGACAAGCTCGTTTTAGCCACTCTTTTCAACACGACATATGGAGGAAAAACGCGAACTCGTTGCAGCTATTACCATTGAAATCTGTCAAAGTATGTCCATTTTGATGGAAAACTTCAGCGCTCTTTAATATTGAGGTGTGATGACTTTGCAACTTGCTTTGACAGTACATGTAACATAACTCGGACTGAGGTGTCCTGAGTGGCGCATCATGTGCATGCGTCACGCCAACTGCAGTAGACACAAAGACAACTCCAGGCAGTTGATAGCAGTTGTTGCAGGTGGACCTCGTTGCAGTGCTACTCTTTAACAACCAGACTAGTGCCCATAGTTATCAAAGCATTCTCAACTATCGATCTCCATCACTACAGAGCACTAGTCTACTGTCACCCGAACGGGTCAAAAGGACTCCGCCTACTCGCTTCTGCGTTCGGATCGTTAGCTATCCTGAAGCTTCCAGGATAATTAACGCGTCTCGACAAGAGACTAGCAACTACTCGCGGTGCCGGAATGGAGTAAGGAAGAAATATTCTATTAACCCAATTTCCATACCTCATAAGTACATTTTTTGGGTGTTCTTTCTGGCACAAACACCCAAAACCACTTCATCATGATAGCACGGCATGGACAATACTCTTTCAGAGTAACGATGACGTCGTATGTTGTACGTTATAGATCTCTGGTATTTCGAATAATTTTATGATGAAAATTTGTTCTGGACTTGAGCTTGAAGCTTCGAACTTCGAAGGCATAACCTTTTCTCATCCCGCTTTAAGTATAGAAACAGCAGCGACCGTCGCGTGAAGCCCGAGTCTGATTGCCCAATCCTTTGCTTCCTTGTGTCTTGATGCCTTGGAAAATGTGTTCTGTATGATTTCCGACAATCAGCGACTGCCAACTGGAATCTCAACACCAGCAGTTGAGCACTACTCCGTACTACTTATGTACCAAAGCAAACTAAAATATCACGACTTGATTGTCGGTGAATCATCGGCGTGCAGCGCACTTTTTCGACATTCGAGGACATCGACGTTACGAATTTCCTATGAATACACCATAAGAAGCAGCTGTCTTCGGGATTTTGTAATGCTGCCTGGGACGAATGAGAAAGCTTCAAGGTCTTGGCATTACATAGTTGAGAGATCATGACTCGCCGGTGTGCGCATCCTTCGGGGTTCTTGAATAAATCTATCAATAACTTCAGCACATTTTTACAAAACGAACTGGGGTTTTTATTGCGAAAATCTTGTCTAGGAAATATCCGAAGCATGTAAAATCCTTTGTTACTTATAGGTAATATATCTAGTAAGATCTGAGAATAGCACTTTGGGCTAAATCTGTTGTCGATACGAGATTGCAGTCGGCGGGGAGACTGCGCTGGGATAGTATTTCCATGGTAAGGTAAAAGAGATATTTGTTCGAAAAATGATCATATTCTATTTGGAGAATATGAACCAGAGTCTTGCAGTAAGTCTTAAACGTGTAGTATCGTTATCATCAGGCTTCCATTGGAAAAGGGCAGGGTGGGCGAGCAAAAGGCTCATTCTCTTTAAAGGAGCACACCTGTATACGGCAACTTGTTCCTCTGCCAAAATACTTCTGACTATTTACCCGGAGTACACGGTTGCTTTCAGCTGTTGACGCGTACACGTTTATAAAAATGAGTCCCGGACAGGTAATTATAGCAAGGTTTTATTCCGCAGAAAAAGAAAAACAACATGTGGATAAACGTTACAGGTACTGATAACCTTAAATAAATAATCTTACTATGACAACTTGGACTTAGAGCCTTGGTTTGATTAGATGAGCCACACTTTGAGGATCGATGACCGATTGTGGGTAAGGGAAGAAGGTAGTTTGCATATGCATGGTGCCGCCATCCACCGGTAAAACCTGTCCGGTAATGTATGATGCAGCGTCGCTAAAGAGGAAAATAGTAGCATTTGCAATGTCACCAACAACGCCCAAACGACCAGCTGGATAACCTGGACGCCCGGAAACTTCGCCCTTGGGAGAAAGACGATCCATGCCTTCGGTACCAGCTATTGGCCCTGGAGCAATAACGTTCGAACGAATGCCATTGGGCCCTTCTTCCACTGCGAGTACCGCTGATAACGCGTCTACTCCTGCTTTTGCAGCAGATACATGAGCTTGGAAGGGTGTGCCTGCGGAACATGAGAAAAACTCCTCGGATATCAAACGTTCAACTTACCGTTGTAATGGAGTGTAGCGCTAACGTGAATGTAGGCACCTTTAGAGGCACGAACATGAACCAGAGTCGCTTTAATCGTGTTGAAGCTTCCAATCTATTGACGGGTCGTGTATAAATGGGGATCTCGTAAAAAATATAAGGACAGGGCATACGGTATCAATCTCCATAACAGTTTTGAACGCGTTCTCTGACATGGCAGAAATGGGGACCAAGAAATTTCCAGCAGCGCCTGAACAAGGTTAATATTAGTTGGATGAATTCGCATGGATACGCTCGGTTCGTACCGCAAATGACATAGTCAATTCGTCCGAACTTCGCAATGGTTTTGGCCACTGCCTCCTTCAGAGTTGCTGGGGACCTAACATCTGCCTGTGTGGGTATACATTCACGACCTGTTGCTTCCGATAGCTCCTTGGCAGCCTTCGCTAAGCGTTCGAGGCTAAAGTACCGACGATTGTTAACCAACATGACATATTTTATAGTTTATTATAGCACGTACTTGCGCCCAACGATGGCTGCGTTCGCACCATGACGCATCTAGGCAACAATAAGTATGTAACACGTTCTCAAGGATAATAAATAGACAAAATACCATGGCTTCTGTCATTCCACGACATATACCGGATCCTCCTCCCGTACAAAAGAGAACTTTCCCTTTGAAGATATCGAGCTTGAAAACAGACGTTGAATCCGCGATAGGAACCACATGTGGAGAAGGCGGCATTATAGCTGTGATTATGTGCGCGTACGGATGCTCTTCAACAGCTTTGGAGTGCCTTACGAAGTTCGAAGGGTGCAGTTATGAACTAAGGAGTAGGTTATCAACAAACCTGGAGCGACATGCCAGCGGCATCTTACGCCGGCTATCGGCATATTTTTATACCGGTCTTCCCCAGTTCTCCCCCGCATTCCCCTATTTTTCATAAATCTCATGCATCTTGTCGAGTTTTGGATGAGCGATCCAGGCGAGGCCGAGGTCAAGTCTTCATAATTATGGTATGAAACCACGCTTTTGCTTTTGTAAATCGGAATTCGGCCCTACCAGTGGAATTTAGTGAGTAACACGGATGGTGTCATTGGGCGGATACTTATGATCCATGGCATTTCGCGAGATATTTCAGGGCCATATTTAACCTTTGAGCAAACGTTAGATGGGAGTTTTGGTGCTTGTGGGGTTCTGTGGACTTATATGTCATACCACGCAGTGACGAGCAAAAATAAATTTTCAGATCTTTTCGGATTGAACAATCACCTCGGTCAGAGGAGCTGCGTAATTCTTTCGTTGTCAAAGAGTAAAGAGACTGAAAATACTGCGGAGTCGTATCAAAGATATGGCCTGGGCTTTTTAAAAAAATATTTGAAACATTTTCAGAGCTTGGTTTGGTCTGTGTCCAGTGCGTTGAAGTCCAACTCAAAGAACGGTTTCTCCCACGCTCAATTTTAGCGCTGTTTGCTTGAAATGTGGCATAGGTTAACGCAGATAATTTGTTGCATCGTCGTGATTGGTTTTATGAGAAATGTTCTCCGAACATGTGCGTGTCAGACAATGTCCTGGCAAGCTTACATTGCGTCAATTGGATTGGCATGAGTGCGGTGAAGAAACCTTAAGGCTTTATCGGCCAAAAGCCGTCAAATCAAACTTGATTGATAATTTGAAATGACTACAAGCTGCTTATTGAATAGCATTCAATGGTACAATGGTACTTGCTTACCGCCGGCATCTTGACGCAGATCCAATATATAAAACTCAATATAATAGTTAGGCTTCAAACTGAATTGACGAGGACATTATCAATTCAGTCCTGTTCGACCAGATAAAGTCCGCAAATCAGGTGTATTAAAGATAGACTTGTATCGAAGTAGACGTAGAATATGCAGGTTATATAACTGGTGATCAACACACGCGCAGGTGGATCGAACGCGCCCGATAAGACTATAAACAACAGGAAAACAAACATGACTATAAAGTGGATACATTAGGGAAGAAAAAGTGAAGCGTATCGACTATGAATACCAGTACGAAATGGAGACGAGAAACAACAATGAAAACAACGACAACAAAAATTTTTGTACAGTGAATATTCAAATCCGCCAATTAATCATTCCTCCAGAACGAAGTTCCGTTACTGTGTAGGCCGTCATGGGCAGACGATGGCTGCGGAATTACCGGGTAGCCTGAGTTAGGATGCATTTGCTGACGACTCCGTTGAGGGTAAGAAGACGCGTCCAGAGGAGATATTGGTGGGTATGAACCTCCAGGAGAAATTGAGGGATCATATCCTCTGGGCGTGAAGTTCCTCGACATCGACGTAGACGGTAGAGCGCTGAGGGCATCAAAAGATGGGCTCTGGTGATGAGAAACCGGACTAGAAGAAGTTGCAAGATTGGACTGGAAAGGTGCAAGTTGATTTTGGTTAGGGTAAAATGGGCTATTTAATGTAGGGAAAAAGTTGGGCGATGAAGGTGAATGATTGGAATGTGCGCTAGAACTTTCGTTGTTCGGCCAAGAGCTGCCAGACGTGTATGAATTCTGTCTCTGTCCTGATAAAGATGCTGGAAGTCGTTCCTGGCTACCACCCAACCACGAACTAGACGTCCTATCAACCCTCGTCTGCCAGCTGGGGTCTGTACCGAAGAGAGCCGATGGTGATTGGCTTTGTCCTGTCGTCTGAGCGTATGGGTAAAGCCCGTCAGAACCGATTGCCATGCGAGGCGATGTTGACGTGGGTGGGCCCATACTGTTTGATAGTCGGTCTGTAACAGGGTACTGGTTTAAACGCCCATCGTGACGGTGCTGGCCATTAGAGCGAAACATTGGGTCCCCCGAAAGGTGGTTAGCTGAGCCACGAGGATAATTGCTAAGGGGAGGGAGGGAGTTTTGGGCCATAGGGTAATTTGGGCGCGAATGGGAAGTGTGCGGTAGACCATTTTCACTATGCTCGTCGCCGTCTATGGGAGAAGGTTCGAAATCAAGGCCGTCATCACCATCCGCTGACATTTGGTCTACGGGTCTGACTGTCCCACTTTCTGAACGGCGGCGTCTCCTCGTGTTGTTTGGTCTGCGACGATAAACATAGTCTGGGTATCGCGTATTAAAAGTTTCTTTTAACTGTTTGGCTTGCTCGAGATAGAATTGCTTTTCAGACTAAACGCCGGAGAATTAGACAAAAATAAGCAGTCGATAACGTATGTGCCAATCACCGAAGGCATTGTTACCCACTCCTTGCTGAGTATTTTGCTGATTTCTCCTGTGCGCATTGCTTGGTTTTCTGCAGAAACCTGTGGTCGTCTACGCCGAGCGAATATCATGAACGCGTTCATTGGCCGCTTCGGTGTTCCGTCGGCGTTGAGGGTTTGTGATGTTAACGCAGTGTTCGGATCGTCTGGGCAGACGGGTCAATGACGAACGCATTGGAAACCAAAAATACACGTACCCTCCAAGTCCTCTGCCTTTGGCACATCACCATACAAAGCATAGTTGCCATCCTCTGAACCTGATTGAGAAGCGCGTTCGTCGTGTCGTTCAGCCCTGAGACTTGAATTGTTGTGAGCGGTGGAGGATGATTTTGAAGTCGATGCGGGGCCATACCTGCTCATGGCGGTGGACGAAGAGGAAAGTAGGAGGACAGTGATAGAGGGAGCCAACCGATTTGCGGGATGATCGGTTGGGCAAAAGTTGTCTCAGATAAAAGGTTAAGGGCGGAACGAGAAATGCGGATACAAGCAGAGTTTATGGACAACCGTATGCTTGCTGTTCGCTACCACCCGACACCCAAAGCCCCCTTTGTTATTCCCAACTTCAGTGTTGTTGACGTATTATCCCAGGAAAGGGTGCTTCGCAAAACAATCCAGTTTGATCTTCGAGCGAATCTGGTTCGAGGTGCTCATGACACCGCTTGATGAACCCTTGTAACACTGGCTCACAGGCACGGTCAGCGGATTACCAGGTTAACGAATCTTTTCCGAGAATTTTGGCCATCTGAAAATGTGTTGCCCGGTCCAAATAGGTTGGTATTCTGAAATCTATCCAGATGTCCGGAACTTGGAATTCCTCATGCGGCTAGGTTTACGAACAAATAGAGCAATGAATCCACCAGCGCATAAAACCCCAAATGATCAGAATAAGGGTTCTCGTGATGTTTCACGATCAGGTATGCCTCCACGGCCTTTTCCAGTTATTTTCTTTGTGGCGCCGTCGTATAGGAAAACCAGTAACCTGAGAACAAATACCAATAAATATACATGCAATCTATAAATTTCAATCAGCGCGAACATATTGCGGGGTTTCAACGCTAGATCGCCGATTCGCAAAGGAGATCTGCTCAGATCACTGATATTATACACATATGTAAACTTTCTCCCTTGGCGTTGGCGAGAATCATGAGGTCCTCTCTGCCAACTCCTCCAGACTTCCTCCAGCCAGCTGTGTGCTTATGGGCGTCAATGCCAGATTCTAATGAGATAAGTCGTGCATGGGATTTCTCTGGGATTCTCTTCCAGACGCATTACCACATGACACCTCCCATTTCGTACGATCTGGAAACCCCGTATCTGGCTTAAATGGGGAAACATATCGCGGTTCCGAAACCAGCGGGGAGTTCAGGCATGCGAGGGTCGACATCCTGCTCTGTGTAGTAGTCACCATCGCTCATGTCAGTTAAGCTTCATTCGCACCTTTTATAAGGAAAAGCGCCCAGGACTTGCACTTCAACTCCACGAGTCACGTTGATATTCCGCTTGTGCTAGGGCAAATGCGTGATCCGAACTGTCCGTTAGGCGATCCTACAGACGAGTTAATCGAAATATTTCAAAGTATATAAGAGTATCCAACCAGGGTTTGCAATTCCAAAAATTAAAAGGTTCAAACAAACCGTTTCTTCGCGTAATGTCGCGTATAAACTAAATAAAAACAGGTCCACGTTTTTTTTGCACGTTCATGAACCTCCACAAGGAGTCGGATTTAATCGTTGGATGACTTCGGTTCGGCATGTAAATATAGTGTCGGGTAGGATACTGTTTGAGGGTCTGATGCGTTAAATACCCGGGTTACATATCAGGGATCAAAAAATACTGGAGAACCACATATGCAACAAACGTCCCAGGGCGTCTATGTACGTACATGTGTTCATGCAACAACGGTAACGTCTAAAAATCGTTCAAGCGAAAACCATAGGGATGGATGTTTAAACTGGCCACTTACGATATATAGGTTTGTTACGCCCGTCGCCAACGCGGAGGATATATTTGGACGCTCGACGCACGTCGGGGGTGCGGGTTTACACGGTTGGGCGCACCTGCGAAAGAAGATGCACTCTAAGAGTCAGCGTAGGAAACTAAATGATAGGTGATCCGCCTATTGAGTGAAATACTTAGTACCTAACCATACATCAACAGCAATAAATTTATCTACGTAAGAAAGTTGAAATGGACTAACAAAAAACGTTGTGCGCTTATTTCTTTGCTGTACGAATGAACTTTAGCTTTTTGACTTTTTATACCCTTTTCGAGTTCTTTGTCATGATGGATCAAACCTATCAACTTGAACCTAGCAAGGGGGTGCGCGAAAGTATGCCTCGAAAATCTTTAGAATTTGAAAAGCGAACGCTTCGTCGAGAAAATCAGAAAACTCCAGGCCAACCAATTAATTAAACGTTGGACACCTTCCATCAGGTAGAAAGAGACTAAAGGATATCAAATGGCATGTTGGCTGTGTCGATCTACGGTATGACCTCGAGTCAAAGGCTGGCAGACAAGGTAAAACGCCATATTTTTCACTAGCGCCGAGTAGTGCCAAGAAGCTGAAACCACAAGAAGCAGACAATTTAACCCGAAATGCCGGTTTGCATCAGAATTCCCGGCAGCAGTGAGCTTTTCGATAACGATGGTGGAAATAGAACAGAAGTTTCCTCAATATCCAATACTTTATCCACCAGCCGAGAACAGTCTGCAGGAATTCGACCGAAGAAAGAAGTTGGAAATAATGTGAAGAAAAAGTACTATTTGGCCAGACCCAGATCTGTGGTTTTCATTATTGTGTCGCCATTTCAAACGATCCAAGGAGGTGAGGTAGACTACTACCCCAGGAGACTTTAGGTAATTTTGGACAGGGGTGGACTTGGTGAGGGTGGCGCTAAGAGGCAGTGCTTCCTGCCACTGGATTACGGGAGCCATGTGTCTT
>Ga0247779_1000652_pt1 | contig 19835 bp, 17 predicted proteins | sample UWRJL221509R5_FD_179925 | JGI IMG/M metagenome (GOLD analysis project Ga0247779, IMG submission 179925) | Plant litter microbial communities from Arlington Agricultural Research Station in Wisconsin, United States - UWRJ-L221-509R-5 | ecosystem: Environmental > Terrestrial > Plant litter >... | reverse complement strand
GCTCTATCATGAGATGTTCCGGCCGGGTCATGCGGATCCCGTGGCGGCGTCGGAATTCATGCTGCTGCATGTCGATACCACGGATGACGCCAAATCGGCGCCATTTCGTCCGGAGATCGCCGCCAAGCTGCAGGAAATCCAAACCATGCAGGATGGCTTGCCGCCATCGACCTATAGCAGCCGTACGATCGGGCTGAAACCAAAAGCCTGAAACGGCCAAGCCCAGCAGACCGAGGGGAGAGATAGATGAATTTCGGATTGACCAGCGAGCAGCAGATGCTCGTCGACAGCGCCAAGGCCTTCGTCGAGAAGGAATTGTTGCCCTACGAGAACGAAGTCGAGCAGACCGACGAGGTACGCCCGGAGCTGATCAAGCAGATCCATGAGCGCGCCCTGCATTCCGGTTTCTACGCCGCCAATATGCCGGAAGATCTTGGTGGCGGCGGCCTGGACCATGTCGGCCTTGCGTTGCTGGAACGCGAGCTTGGCCGCACGTCATTTGCGCTGCAATATGCCGTCGCACGGCCGAGCAATATCCTGCGCGCCTGCAATGACGAGCAGAAGGAACGTTATCTTCTGCCGGCCATCCGCGGCGAGCGGGTGGAATGCCTGGCCCTGACCGAGCCCAATGCCGGTTCGGATCTACGCTCCATGCAAACCCGCGCCGAGCAGCAGGGTGACGATTTCATCGTCAATGGCAGCAAGCATTTCATCTCTTATGCCGATGTCGCCGATTTCATCGTTCTGTTTGCCGCCAGCGGTGTCGAAGAGACCAAGCGTGGCACGAAGAAACTGATCACCACTTTCCTGGTCGACAAGGACACGCCGGGCCTCACCGTGCGTAAGGGCCATAAGTCGGTATCGCATCGCGGCTATCATCATTGCGAGCTGTTCTTCGACAATTGCCGGGTCAACAAGCGCCAGGTCCTGGGCGAAGTGCATCATGGTTTCGATGTCGCCAATACCTGGCTCGGTGCCACCCGCCTCACCGTGGCGGCGCAATGCGTCGGCCGGGCCTATCGAGCACTCGACATGGCCATGGGATGGGCAGCGACCCGCAAGCAGTTCGGCCAGACCATCGGCAAATTCCAGGGCACATCCTTCAAGCTCGCCGACATGGCAACCGAGATCGAGGCGGCCAATTTCCTGACCCTCAGCGCTGCCTGGAAAAGCGACGAGGGCACGGTGACGGATAGCGATTACGCCATGGCCAAACTCTATGCGACGGAAATGCTGGCGCGGGTCACCGATCACACGGTCCAGATCTTCGGCGGCATGGGCTTGATGGAAGAGGTCGGCGTTGAACGCCTCTGGCGGGATGCCCGGGTGGAACGGATCTGGGACGGTACATCGGAAATCCAGCGGCACATCATTTCGCGCGCCTTGCTCCGCCCCTATGAGCAATAAATCCTAGATTTCATCGATTTATCAAGGCCATCTACCCTAAGTCGCCCGACCTTCAGCCGGGCGGCTTTTTGCTGTGGCATGGTTAACGCCATGTGAATTTGCGCAACAATTTATCAAAATGCAGGGGGACTGCCCGTATCAACACACCCTGATGTATGGCGCTAAGCTTAAGGATAGGTAGTCGCCGGAGGGTAATCGCCTCAAATTTGAGTCAAGCAAGCGATACAACAGGACACGTCCTCCGCCATGGCTCAGACAATTTCCTACGGTGCCTACACAATCCACATCGACGGCGGCAAGCTCGCCGTCGCTGATCCGGATGGTCATGTTGTTGCAACTGCGGATCTCTCGGCCGACGCAGCCGCGAAGATCCCCCTGCCCGATGGCCGGGTTCTGGACATGGGTCAACTGGCGGACGCGCTCGCCTCGGATCACATCGCCGATTTCGCGACCGCCGCGGGTGGCGCCAGCGGCGGTGGTGCCAGCGGCAGCGGCATGTTCTTCACGCAACTCCATCAACACTTCCTCGCTGGCTTCGACGAAGTTCAGGTTTTGCAACCAACATCCCTTGCCCCCTCTTCTTCAGCGCCGGAAGCGGCCCAACAATCGACCACGTTTATTGCCCAACAAAGCTCGTCGCCGTCGACCGCGGATGCGCCGGTAACGCCGCCGCACCACGACGAGCCCCCTGTCAACCACGCGCCCACCGTCAACGATGGTGCACTGACAACGGCGGAAGACACTGCCGTGGCCGGCCAGGTATCGGGAACCGATCCGGATGGTGACGACCTTGGCTATCAGCTGGTCACCGGCCCGGCACATGGGTCGATCGTCTTCAACGGCAACGGCACCTTCACCTATACGCCGAACGGCAATTACAACGGTGCCGACAGCTTCACCTACAAGGCCACTGACGGCAGCCATAGCAGCAACACCGGCACCGTCAACCTGACCGTGACACCGGTCAATGATGCGCCGGTCGCTGCTGACGAGGCACTCACCACCAAGGAAGATACGACCCTGCATGGCAGTGTCACGGCAATCGATGTCGACGGTGACCATCTGAGTTATAGCCTGGTCGACGGTCCGCAACATGGCACCGTCACCTTCAACGCCGATGGCACGTTCATCTACACGCCAGCGGGCGACTATAACGGCGCCGACAGCTTCACCTACAAAGCCAATGACGGCACAGTCGACAGCCAGCCGGCAACTGTCAGCCTGACCGTGACGCCAGTCAATGATGCGCCGGTCGCCGCTGACGAGGCTTTGACGACAAAAGAAGACACCGCCATTTCCAGCAGTGTCACGGCGACCGATGTCGATGGCGATCACCTGAGCTACAGCCTGATCAATGGCCCGCAGCATGGCACCGTCGCGTTCAACGCTGACGGCACGTTCGTCTATACGCCGACCGGCGACTATAACGGCACTGACAGCTTCACCTATACAGCCAATGACGGGACCGTCGACAGCCAGCCGGCAACCGTCAACTTGACGGTCACGCCGGTGAACGACGCACCGGTTGCGGCCGATGACAATGTCACAACAGCCGAAGATACCGGCGTTCAAGGCCATGTGACAGCAACCGATATCGATAGCGATCATCTGAGCTATAGCCTGGTCGATGGCCCGCAGCATGGGACTATCACCTTCAATGCGGATGGCAGTTTCTTTTACACGCCAAACCCGGATTACAACGGCGCCGACAGCTTCACGTTCAAGTCGACCGACGGTAGCCTTGACAGCAATACCGCCACCGTCAATCTCAACGTCACACCGGTGAATGACCCACCGGTCGTCAGTGTCGACAGCAGTGTCACCGAAAACCATATCATTCAGCTCACGCAGAGCCAGAATCCCCTCGGCAGCACGAAGGTCGGTGACTATCTGCTGCATCCGAATGAAGGCCAGGCGATTTCCGACACATCGATGATCAACGGTGTCGACCCGTCCAATATCTCGCTCACCCATCAAGCGCCTGTTACCGTCAGTTTCGTGGCTGAAGGTGCCGGTTACCAAAATATGGTCGGCGTCTATAGTTTCGACAGCAGCGGCCAAGTTATTCCCGGCAGTGTGCAGTTTCTCTGGCTGAATGCCTCATCGACCAGCGACAACACCATTGGCGCATCCCTGGTTCAGGATTTCCTGGGTAATACGCAGCAACATGATATCTCGCTGGGCAATCTTGCGGCCGGTACCAATCTCGGCTTTTTCATGATTGCCAATGGGGCGGGCAACTCAAGCGACGTCGATCTCTTGAAATCGGTAGCCGGCGTCGATGCCAATGGCGATAATGACAAGAGTGACCTCGCCGCCATCAACAGCCAGCTCGGCGTCAATTTCGACAGCAATGGCAACGGACATATCACGGTGAATGGCGTCGCCATGAGCGGTGACACCTATTTCAGTTCCAATCAGAACTGGAATACCGATGCCAACTCAAACGATATCCAGCATGCCATTTCCGGTGTGACCAGCAGCAACGACGGCAAGCTCTATGTCGGCTTCGAGGATCTCGCGGGTGGTGGCGACCGGGATTATAACGACGTCGTCTTCAGCGTCGATATCGGCGATTACAATCTGAACAAGACATCGATGGCGACCGTTCAGCCGCATGTTCAGATCGGTGATATAGACAGCACCCATTTGACCGCCGCGACACTCGACACCCATGGCTTCGTCAGTGGTGACAGCCTGCATATACCATCCTCGTTATTGTTCGATGTAAACGTCACCCAGAGCGGCGACGACTACCACATCTCAATCACAGCAAAGTCCGGCAGCGAGGGTGTTGATGATTTTCAGAGCTATCTGAATTCGATCTATTTCACCAGCACCAGCGGCCATGAAGGCGCGCGGACGCTGGATTACACCGTGACCGACGATCAGCATGCAACCTCGTCGGTCGGCGAAGGAACCATTACCGTTCACAGCAGCTATGACATCTCAGCCAGCACGTTGGCTCCTGGCCAGACCTCGCTTGGCTCAGGCGACGATCACCTGCATCTCGATACAAGCCTGTCGCATATCCTGAACATGGGCGATGGCGACAACACCGTCAGCCTTGAGCAGAACAATGGCAACTTTACCCATAACCAGGCGCAGTATCTGCAGAACGTCGATCATGTCGATACGACGGGCTTCGGCACCAATACCGTCAAGCTCTCGATCAGTGATGTGCTCGATATGACCGACGGCGGCAACCACCTGACGATTGTCGGTGACAATGCAGATATCGTGAAGCTGACAGGTGACGGATCATCCAACCACTGGCAGCAAACAGGCAGCCATGACGGCTTCAATGTCTATACCTGGAGTGATCCGAGCCACCATGCAGTTGTCGAGATCAGCAACATGATGCACCAAACCGCGAGCTGATCCAGGAGTCAGCCCGCGCAAACGAAAGGCGCCGATCTTCCCCGGATCGACGCCTTTTGTTTTTTCATCTTTTATCGACGGAACGACGGGTTTCAGCGCCCGGTGAAGTTAGCCTTGCGCCGTTCCGCAAAGGCCCGAACCCCCTCTTTCGAATCCTCAGAGTTGAGAGCCTTTTCATAGGCGGGCAGCGTGCCGCTGCGCGGCAGGTCGAAAGACTTTTGCAATTTCAGGGTTTCGATCTCGCGCAATGCTTCCTTCAAGGCCTGAATCGTCAAAGGCGCGCCATTGGCGATGGCATCGGCCCATTCGCGGGCGGCTTCCATCAGCTTATCGGCCGGAACGACCTTGTTGATCATGCCATGATGCGCAGCTTCCTGTGCCGACATGCGGCGCCCCAGCAACAGCATCTCCATGGCAATGTTATAAGGCAGCCGACGCGGGATACGCTGAATGCCGCCGGAATCCGGCAGGATGCCAATCGGCAGTTCCGGCATGGCAAATTCGGCATGCTCGGCGGCAATGATCAGGTCACAGGCAATGGCGATTTCCAGACCGCCGCCCAAGGCATGGCCATTTACCGCACAGATCACCGGCTTATTGAGATCCCAAAGTTCAGTGATGCCACCGAATTTGCCGGGGCCGTAATCGATCTCCCACCATTTCCCGACTTCGCCATTGGCATTGGCTGCCTTGATATCCCAGCCGGCGCAGAACACCTTTTCGCCGGTGGCGGTCAGAATGGCGACACGCAGCTCGGGATCGTCACGCAGTTGCACAAAGGCAGCGCCCAATTCACGGCTGGCCGTCACGTCCACCGCATTCACTTTTGGCCGGTTCAACGTGATTTCCAAAACATGACCACGTCGAACGACCTGCACCTGTTCGCTCATCCTGCCCTCCCCGTCCTTAAAATCGGCAATTCCAGCGGTCAGACATAGCATGCGGCCTCGCTGCAACTTGATGCTATTCGACAAGCCGGGGTGCAATTTCGACGCGCTAGAGGAGGAACTAATGTTAGACGCCTTAGTCGCCGTTTCTAAAAATCGGCCGGAATAGCCGAACAATGGCATGTCGCGCGGCCGCCAACCTGGACCTCTCCCGGCAGTTCTTCTAATCTTGGGTTACATCAGGCGTGGGACGCCATGACAGCTATCGGGGGAATTCTTTTATGGCGACGGAAAACAATCTGCCTTGCGTGGCAGTCATTCACTTGCGGGCAGCGGCTATCTACGCCGTCATCGGCATGGGTTTTGGCATCTATATGGGGATCAAGCAGGACTTCAGCCTGGTACCGGCACATGCCCATTTGAACGTGCTCGGATGGCTCTCAATCGCCATCTATGGGCTTGTCCTGGCGAAATTTCCGGAAGTGGCCAAGTCTCGCCTGGCGCAAATCCAAGGAATCGTCGCGCATCTCGGCCTGTGGGTCTTTGTGCCGGGTATCGTCGTTGCCATCCTGACCGATCATGGCATCGAGCAATTGGTGATGATCGGCTCGCTGCTGGTTTTGCTGGGGGCTATGCTCTTTATTCCGCTTATCTGGCAGGCGACCGCGCGGCGATAGAGGCTTCTTTCTCACTTGGGAAAAGCTCACCTATTTATGTAGATTAAAGGGATACCGGCGAGAATCCTTTGATTTCCGCCGGTTATCTTTTTCACATATTTAACACTAAATTTTAGTTGTTATATTTTTTTACACATAAGTGAGATGTTTTATCTTGCCGAAGAATTCACAGGATGACATCTATCCACAAGCAAATCTTGTGACTCCCTCAATGAAGGTGCCAGGCCAGCCTGTAACCGTCCGTGAGGCAGGCTTAGCGTATGGGTATGTGATGTCCTTTCTCGGCAACCAGGTGCAGACGCCAACTCTTGCGACAGTGAGCCGCGAGACACAGCCGTCTTTGGACAGGTCATCGCTGGAACAGCTTGCCGCCGATCTTAATGCCCGCTGGCAGGGTGCCAGTGCTGCCGAGATCCTTCGCGACGCCATAACCGAGATTTTTCCGGGAAAACTGGCCGTGGTTTCCTCCTTCGGCGCCGACGCCGCAGTTTTGCTGCATCTGGTCGCCGGGGTTGATCCGCAGGTGCCAATTCTGTTTCTCGAGACCGGCAAGCATTTCGTCGAAACCTTGATGTATCGCGACATCCTTGTGGGCCGGTTTGGCTTCACCAACGCCCAGGCGCTGGAGCCCGATGCCGCCGACCTGCGGGATCTCGATCCGGCAAGCGACCTGTGGTCGACCAATCCCGATATATGCTGCCGCATCCGCAAGGTCGAACCTTTGCAACGCGCCTTGTCGGGTGTGGATGCCTGGATAACGGGCCGCAAGCGCTATCAGTCCTCGACACGGGCCGGCTTGCCCTTCGCCGAGGTTGTCGATGGCCGCATCAAGATCAATCCGCTGGCGAGCTGGAGCGAAAGCCATATCCGCGAGGCGTTTCGCGATTTCAAATTGCCGCAACATCCGCTGTTCGATGAAGGCTATCGCTCGATCGGTTGTGCGCCTTGCACACGGCGCGTCGGCGCCGAGGAAGACAGCCGTGCCGGCCGTTGGTCAGGCAGCGAGAAAACCGAATGCGGCATCCATCTCGGCATGAATATCTAACCTCAGTCATTCAGCATAGTTGATCGATTTCCAAAGGGGTACCGATCGTGAGTCATCTCGACGCTCTGGAGAGCCAGAGCATCTACATCCTTCGCGAAGCCTATAACCGGCTGAAGCCGCTCGGCATGCTGTGGTCGTTGGGCAAGGATTCCAACGTCATGCTGTGGCTGGCCCGCAAGGCATTTCTCGGCCATGTGCCCTTCCCGGCCATTCATGTCGATACCGGCAAGAAATTTCCGGAAATGTATGAATTCCGTGAGCGCTATTCGAAGGAATGGGGCCTCAACATGATCATCCGCGACTGCCCGCCGGTGGAAAGCGTCGATCCCAGCCTGCCGCCCGCTGCCCGCTCTGCCGCCCGCAAGACCGAGGGCCTGAAGGGCGTCATGGCCGAATTCGGCTTCAAGGGCATCATCGCCGGCATTCGTCGCGACGAACAGGCGACCCGCGCCAAGGAACGCGTGTTCAGCCCGCGTGCCGATAATGGTGCCTGGAATTTCCGCGATCAGCCGCCGGAATTCTGGGATCATTTCAAGAGCGATCTGCCGGAAGGAACGCATCTGCGCGTCCATCCATTGCTGGCCTGGACCGAGCTGGATATCTGGCGCTATATCGAACGCGAAAACATTCCCGTCGTCTCGCTCTATTACACCAAGAACGGCAAGCGTTATCGCTCGCTCGGCGATCAGGATATCACCTCGCCGGTCGTCTCCGATGCCAGCACGATTGCCGAAATCATTGAGGAACTGGAAACCACCAAGACCTCGGAACGCGCCGGCCGCGCCATGGACCACGAGCGTGAGGATGTTTTCGAACGCCTGCGCGCCAGCGGCTATATGTAAGCGGGGGAATTGAGATCATGACACAGACGACCTCCACCGCCCCGGCGGCGAATGAAAGCCTGATTGCTTCGGCGCAGCCACCAGCCAATACCAATGATGACAAGGCGCGTTTCCCCTTCGCCATCGTCGGCCATGTCGATCACGGCAAGTCGACCCTGATCGGTCGTTTGCTGCACGATACCGGCAGCCTGCCGGAAGGAAAGCTCGCCGAATTGAAAGCCGCCAGCGACAAGCGCGGCGGCACGATGGAATGGTCGTTCCTGCTGGATGCCTTCCAGGCGGAGCGCGACCAGGGCATCACCATCGATACCACGCAGATCTTCTTCGGTACCGCCAAGCGGCGCTATGTCATCATCGACGCGCCGGGCCATAAGGAATTTCTGAAGAACGCCATTTCCGGTGTCGCCCAGGCCCAGGCAGCCTTCCTGGTGATCGACGCGGCCGAAGGTGTGCGCGAACAATCCCGCCGTCACGCCTTGATCCTGCATATTCTCGGTTTGCGCCAAGTTGCCGTTCTCATTAACAAGATCGACTTGATCAACCATGATGCCGAGCGCTACGCCACGGTCGCAGCTGAGATCCGGCATTATCTTGGCCAGCTCGGCGTAACACCGCTTGCCCTGGTGCCGATTTCAGCCCGCAATGGCGATAACATCGTCAACCGGTCTGAACTGACGCCCTGGTATGATGGGCCGACCGTTGTCGATGTCCTCGACAATTTCGTGCCGGCGCCATCGCCAGTCGATCAGAAGCTGCGTTTCCCCATTCAGGATGTCTTCAAATTCGATCATCGCCGCATCGTCGCCGGTCGGATCGAAAGCGGCCGGCTGCGGGTCGGTGATCGACTGGTCTTCTCGCCTTCTGGTAAAGAGGCCCACATTGCCAGCCTGGAGACGTGGAGTGCTGCGCCGCAGATAGCCGCCGGGGCCGGGCAATCGATTGCCTTGACGCTTGATGATGAGTTGTTCATTCAGCGTGGGGACATTGCCTCGCTTATCGGCGCACAACCGCATCTCTCGCATCAGGCTACCGTGCGCCTGTTCTGGCTGGATACCGATTCACTTCATGCCGGCGACCGGCTGAAGCTGAAGGTGGCGACCTCGGAATATCCCGTCACCGTCGAGCGCATCCATGCGGTGATCGATGTCACCAATCTTGCTGCCACTCAATCCGACCGTATCGAACAGAACGCCGTCGCCGAAATAACCTTACGCAGCCCTGCTTTGATGGCGCTCGATCGCTTTGATGAAGCCTCCAAGACCGGGCGCGGTGTGCTGCTGCGCGACGGTGATATCGTCGGTGGCGCCATCGTCCTGCATGCCGGCGCTGTCGATCAGAGCCGTAATCTCTATAGCCCCACCCAGACCATCGGCAGCGCCGCACGCGCGGCCGCCAATGGTCATCGCGGCGCCGTCCTGTGGCTGACCGGGCTCTCCGGTTCGGGCAAATCGACACTGGCCGGCGCTGCCGAGCATCGCCTGTTCCAACGCGGTCGCCAGATCGTCGTGCTGGATGGCGATACCCTGCGCCAGGGGCTCAACAACGATCTTGGCTTCAGCCCCGAGGCGCGGGCGGAGAATATTCGCCGCACGGCCGAGGTTGCCAAGCTCTTGGCCGAAACCGGGCTCATCGTGCTGGTCTCGCTGATCTCGCCCTGGCGTGCCGACCGGGACAAGGCCCGCCGCATCGTCGGCGACAATTTCGCTGAGATCTACGTGAAGGCCGATCTCGAAACCTGCAAGGCGCGCGATCCGAAGGGTCTTTACAAGAAGGCCCTGCGGGGTGAAATCAAGAACTTCACTGGCATCGATCAGCCCTACGAAGCGCCGGAAACGCCGGAACTGGTGATCGATACGGCCCAGCTGACCGAGGAACAGGCCCTGCAACGCCTGCTCGATCTGGTCGATGAGACGACCGGTCTGGACGGATCCGAAAACCGCAATCCGACCGATTCCTACGCGATTTGACCTATCTGGATATGGGGCCGGCGCCAACGTGCCGGCCTCATGTTCCGGGTTATTATCGTAACAACTGTCACACAGCGTTACTTTCTGATACTGGCAATCCCAGCCCGGCCCGTTAGACTGGTCGGCATCCTGCAACGAATGGGAATGCCGACCTCATGGCGCAAACCAACATCGCTCATCTCACGGCAGCGCAGCAGCGCAGTTTTATCTCAAAGCTCTGGGCATTGACGGCCCCTTATTGGCGCTCCGAGGATTGGAAGCTCGCCTGGACCCTGAGCACGGTCGTCATTGCGCTCAATCTTGGCCTGGTCGGCATGAATGTGCTGTTCAACTACTGGTACAATGATTTCTACAATTCGCTGCAGAACAAGGATTTTGCCGCCTTCAAGTATCAGATCGGCAAATTCACGGTCCTGGCCTTCATCTATATCGTGATTGCCGTCTATTACCTCTATCTGCGGCAGATGCTGATGATCCGCTGGCGTCGCTGGCTGACGGAAAATCTGATGCAGCGCTGGCTCGGCAACCGCGTCTACTACCTCCTGCAATTGAAAGATTATGGCACCGATAATCCGGAGCAGCGGATCGAGCAGGATATCAATGGCGTGACGCAGCAGACCATCGCCATCGCCATGGGCCTGCTGAATTCGATCGTGACGCTGTTTTCCTTCCTGTTCATCCTGTGGGCCTTGTCTGGTCCGCTCAGCTTCGTGCTTGGTGGCCTGCATATCGTCATTCCCGGCTATATGCTGTGGGTCGCACTGATCTACGCCGTCATCGGCAGCTTCATCACCTATTGGATCGGCCGGCCCTTGGTGAACATCAACTTCATGCAAGAACGCTACAACGCGAACTTCCGCTTTGGCATGACCCGCTTGCGCGAGAACGCCGAGAGCATTGCCTTTTACGGCGGCGAAGCAGCCGAGAAGCGTCGCCTCGACGGCACGTTCAGAGATATCTGGGAGAACTGGTATCTCTATATGAAGCAGAATAAACGGATCACCTGGTTCACGTCGTTTTATGGCCAGGCCGCCGTCATCTTCCCCTTTGTGGTCGGTGCACCGCGTTACTTTGCCGGCGCCATCCAGCTGGGTGGCCTGATGCAGATCAATTCCGCTTTCAGCCAGGTCCAAGGTGCCTTGTCCTGGTTCGTCGATGCCTTCACCAGCCTGGCCGATTGGAAAGCCAGCGTAAACCGGTTGGTTGTCTTCGTTGATGCGATCGATCAGGCGCAGATTGATGCCATCAATATGGCGCGTCTCAGCGGTCACGATCGCAGTGACAACACACTGGTCGTCAACGATCTCAACATTCTGTTGCCTGACGGGCGACCGCTGCTGAACGATGTCGACTTCACGCTGATGCCTGGCCAGCATGTCTTGGTCAGCGGCCCATCGGGCAGCGGCAAAACGACCCTTTTCCGCGCGTTGGCGGGGCTCTGGCCGTTCGGTCAGGGCAAGGTTCACTTACCCAAGCAGGCCAATGCGATGTTCCTGCCGCAAAGGCCTTACCTGCCCATCTCCACCTTGCGCGATGCACTGTGCTTCCCCTTGGGAATCGATGCTTTCCCGACATCGGCCCTGACGGAAGTTCTGACCAGCGTCAATCTCGGCCATCTCGTCGCGCAACTGGATGACAGCAACAACTGGTCGATGGTTCTCTCCGGCGGCGAGCAGCAGCGCGTGGCGCTTGCACGGGCCGTGCTGGCAAAGCCCGACTGGCTGTTTCTCGACGAAGCAACCTCGGCTCTGGATGAGGAAAGCGAGCAGCAGATGTACCGCTTGCTGACGGAACGCCTGCCGCAAAGCTCAATCATCAGCATCGCGCATCGCAGCTCGCTGGCCAAATATCACGACCTCCGGCTATCGATCGATGCGCAGCGCCAGCAAGTGGCTCTCTCTCAGCTCCAGCTGGCGACGTGAGGCTATGACACGCTAGAGCGCGATCGTTTTTGCTGGAAGCAGGTTTGCTTCCGTCAAAAACGTGAATCGCCCTCTATCTCATTGAGAAGAGCCGGATCGTTTTAGACAAAATCGCGTAGCGATTCCGTCTAAAACGATCCGGCTCTAGGGTCGGCGGGGATCGGAACGGGACTTAAGCCAACCTGCCGATTCCCGCGCCACAGCTCAAGCAGCCATCGGTCGAAGTCCGCCGGCTCGATGCTATTCAGCCCAGAGCCGGGATAGAACGTCATTTCGCCAAACAAGGGCTGGCCCGCCAGTTCGTAGAAATCGACGCGGACGAAGGGAATGTCTGCCGCAAGAGCTTCCGCGCCACGGATCATGTCATCAAGCGAGGCGGGTTTCGGTATGTGGCGATGTTCAACAGCAAAACCCTGGCCGCAGGCAAGCCGGTTCCAGTCACGATCGAAGAAGGCCTGTTTTTCATCATCTTCACGATCTGTGACAACATGGATGACCTCGACGCGGCCGTGGAATGTCCAGAACTTGTAATCCAGTGGTAATCGCTGATCGAAGCTCATAAAGGGTTCGATCAGGATCTGTGGATCGATCCGTCGATACAGCCATTCCCCAGTATGCATCCCATACGTCTTCGCCATCCAGGTTGCGCAACGTTTCTCAATCTCGGCCCAATTGCAGTCGGCTTGAGATCTGACAAAAATATTCCAGCCGCAACCGTTATTCATTTTGATGACGAACGGGATTGGCCAGTTACGCTCAGGCAGCGGTGGCAGCCGCCTTCCCGACCAGAGCGTCGGAATGATCCACGCGGCTCCCAGCTTGTCGCTGACATAGTCCTTGCTCTTCACCTTATCGGCGAGCATCGGCAGTCGCGGATCGCGATCGAGAACCTTGCGACGCTGGATCATCTCATTGAAGGATTGCGGCCGAATTAGATTTGGCCATTTTCCGAATCTGCGTTGATAGGTGCGTGACGACCAGGCAACGATCTGCAGCCACTCGGGCAACATTTCGATGATCCGGCGTTTCCAGCTCCGTTCGACGCTGCCCCGCGAAGACAACATCTTTTCCCCATCACTACGACGACAATCGGCAATTCAGACATGTAATAACGTAAAGAGAGCATTAGTCCATCGCGCACAACTTGTCATCTGCGGACTGAACAGGCGAATGGGCGCTAACTCATCCCTGCCGTTCCGCGTTCGCCTTCCTCTTCCAGCCACTGGCAGAGGCTGCGAATAGCCGGGTCATCCGCCAGTCGCTCCGGCACCACCCAATGATAGGCGCGGCTGGCCAGCCGCAGATTGGGCAGCGGTGCCACCAGCCGCCCGGCGGCGAGGTCATCGGCGATCAGCGGGACAGGACCAAGAGCAATGCCAAGTCCATCCTCAGCCGCATCAAGGCAAAGATAGAAATGATCGAATTGCTGTCGCCCGACGAATTGCATGTGTTGGCCGCCGACAGCACGTAACCAATCCTGCCAGGCATGACGCCGGGTCTCTGCCTCCAGAAGAATGTGTCGGCCAAGATCGGCCAATGTCCTGATTGGCAGCCGCCGCAAGAGAGCCGGACTGCAAACCGGCAGCTCCCATTCCGCCATGAAGGCCGCCGCCCGGTATCCTTGCCAGACATCGGGCCCGCGCCGCACAGCCAGATCGAACGGCTCACCTTGGCGGGAAATCGGCCGATCCGAGGTCACGAGACGCAATTCGATTTTCGGATTGAGTTGCTGAAATCGACCAAGTCGGGGGATCAGCCAGCGCATGGCAAAGGTCGGCAAGACATTGAGCGTGAGACGCCGGGCGGATGCCGCCTGTCGCAACTGCTCGGTCGCCACCGATACGTCATCGAAGGCCGCCGTGACAACACGCTGGTAATCACGGCCGGCATCGGTCAGGACGAGGCGTCGACCGCGTCGTTCGAATAAGGGTGTCCCGAGATCGGTTTCTAGATCACGGATCTGCCGGCTGATCGCCCCATGGGTGACGAACAGTTCTTCGGCGGCGCGGGTCAGATTTTCATGACGAGCCGCAGCTTCAAAAGCGCGCAAGGCAGTCAGGGATGGCAATCGGCGCGACATGTTGTGACTATAGATCACAAAGCCCTTGCCGAAAAATGGTTTGTTTCCGACGGGGCATGCCGGCATTCTGTGCCTGAACGACAAGGACTATATCGTGCAAGACGCAACGACGGGCGATCAAGTCGCCACCCAGGAACCTGTGACACTAGGTTCCCTTTTCATGACCTTTTCGACAATTGGCCTCTGCGGGTTCGGTGGCGTTGCCGCCTGGGCGCATCGAATTCTTGTCGATGAGCGTCGCTGGTACACGGACCGGCAATATGCGGATCTGCTCAGCATCGGCTCAGTCTTGCCCGGCCCCAATGTCGTCAATATTTCCGTCATCGTCGGCGATCAGTTTCGCGGGCCGCTTGGCTCCGTCACGGCTCTATCGGGGCTAATGGCCGCACCGCTGGTTATCCTCGTCGGATTGGCCAGCCTCTATGAACTCTACGGCAATCTCCCCTTGGTTCAGGCCGTGATCGCCGGTGTGGCAGCCGCCTCGGCCGGGCTGGTCCTCGGAACCGTCATCAAGCTCGCCCGGCGTTTGCGCCCGACCTTGGGCAATATCCTGGTGGGCCTGCTTGTCTTCGTGGCGGCCGCCCTCCTGAACTGGCATGTCCTTCTCATCGTCCTGGTGATGATCCCGCTTAGCCTGGTACTGACGGCCTGGGAACGGCGGCGATGAAATCCGGCCTGCTTGGCCAACTGGCCATAACGTTCGCCACCATGTCGCTGGCGGCGATCGGCGGCGCCAATGCCGTTCTACCAGAGATGCATCGGCAGGTCGTCACGGTTCATGGCTGGGCGAACGACGCGACCTTCGCCAATCTTTTTGCCATCGCCCAGGCAGCGCCCGGCCCCAATATCATGATCGTCAGCCTGATCGGCTGGCAGCTGGCTGGCCCAATCGGTCTGGCTGTTGCCACGCTGGCGATTTGCCTGCCCTCATCCTTGCTGACTTTCGCCATTTCCCGTGTTCGGCGACGTTTGCTGGAAGCGTCCTGGCTGAAGATCCTGCAGATGGCTTTGATGCCGATCCCCATCGGCCTGATGGCTGCCAGCGGCTTGATCATGGCGCGCGCCGCCGATAGCACCACCCTTGCCATCTTGCTTACCACGGCAGCCACCGTCTTTGTCGGGTTCACCCAGCGTAATCCGCTCTGGGCCCTGGTCGCCGGCGGGCTGGCTGGCGGTACCAGCTTCATGATCCTGGGCAGTTAAGGCAAGCGACGCGCCGGTATCCTGCGCCGTGCATGACACGCATGCTTCTGGTCACGCCCGCATTGCTGGCGTGACAAGAGCCGGCCCGGCATACTGGCATCAGTCATCACCTGAAGCTGGATTACCTGTATGTCAGATCAAGAAATGCTCACCCTCCTCCGGTCGATTGCCAGCAGCCTCGATCGACTGGCGCCCGCCGCCGGCAAGACAAGTGACCTGACGGTCGCCGATGCTTTCGTCTGGCAGGCCGATCAAGCCTGGCTGGAACCTGTGCCGAGCGTTTCGCGGGTCCATATCAGCCTGTTGCAGGGGATCGATTCGTCGAAGGAAACGCTGCTCGACAATACCCGCCGCTTCGCCCGCGGCCTCTCGGCAAACAATGCGCTGCTCTGGGGTGCTCGCGGCACCGGCAAGAGCTCCCTGGTCAAGGCCGCCCATGCCGCCATCAATGACGAACTCAAAAGCAAGGTCGCCACGGAGCGCCTGGCCCTCATCGAACTGCATCGCGAGGATCTGCCGACCCTGCCCCGCTTGCTCAGCCAGATCCGCAATCAGCCGCGGCGCTGCATCCTGTTCTGCGACGATCTCTCCTTCGATGCGGCGGATACCAGCTACAAATCCCTGAAGGCGGTGTTGGAGGGCGGCATCGAGGGACGGCCGGCCAATGTCATCTTCTATGCAACCTCGAACCGGCGCCACCTCCTGCCCCGCGACATGATCGAGAATGAGCGCTCGACGGCGATCAACCCATCGGAAGCGGTCGAGGAAAAGGTCTCGCTCTCGGATCGCTTCGGCCTCTGGATCGGTTTCCACAATTGCGATCAGGATACCTTCTTCGCCATCATCGACGGCTATGCCAAGGCACTCGATTTACCGATCGACAGCAATGCCCTTCATGCCAAGGCAGTAGAATGGTCGGTGACGCGCGGCGCCCGTTCCGGCCGTGTTGCCTGGCAATTCATCCAGGATCTCGCCGGCCAGCTGGGCCGACCGATTAATCTGTAGCTCTTGAGGTTTGCTGAAATGCCAAATACTTACAGCGATGATTTCATCAAACAGGTCCTGACCCAAACCAAGGTTATTGCCCTGGTGGGCGCCAGCGAGAAATCCACCCGGGATTCCTACCATGTCATGGCTTTCCTGCAGGGAAAGGGATATCGCGTCATCCCGGTCAATCCCGGCCTGGCTGGCAAACAGATACATGGCGAGACCGTCTATGGAACGCTGGCCGATATCCCTCAGCAGCAAACCGGCCCCATCGATATGGTCGACGTCTTTCGCAACTCCGAGGCAGCGCTCGGCGTCACCGAACAGGCAATAGCCATCGGCGCGAAAACCGTCTGGATGCAGCTTGGTGTGATCAATGACGAGGCTGCCGCCAAGGGTCGCGGCGCCGGCTTGAATGTCGTGATGAACCGTTGTCCGGCAATCGAAATCCCGCGGCTCGGGCTCTGATTGCACCCCGTCTTCCGCTCAGGGCTTGCCAGCCATCATCAGCAACCAGATCGATCAGCTTGAAATTATTTAATAATTCCAAGTCCAACAGGCTTACCGGCGGAACGAAGAATCAACAGCTCAACAAAAACCTCAAGATTGCGGTTTATCCATCTGAATATTAATAATAGTTGGAAGAGCTGCGACTTTGCGTTAAAGTAGTTGGGAAACTCCAGCTGGGGGCAGCGATGTCGGCAAACCTCTCTCTCATAAATATACCCGCCGTTACGGCACCACATCCCTCGGACATCCAGCTTGCCTGGTTGAAGCGTGGCCTCAATCAGCCGGGCGGCAAGCTGCCGCTCTTCGATGAATGGGGTCAGAAGGTCAGTGAGCGCACGATCCGCAGCTGCATCGATCATGGCTGGGCAGAGCCCTGGTTTACCAATCCATTGAAGCCGGACTGGCTGGTCTGCAAGTTGACGGAAGCCGGACGCGGCCTTGCTAGCGCGGGCTGATCGACCCATCCCTCAAATAAAAAGGGCAGCCACCGGGCTGCCCTTTTTGTTTTAGAAACAAGATCGCCAAGCCGTTACTGCGACTGACCACTCAAGCCTTCATCAGGCGCAGTCGGGCTGCCAATTGTCCACCCGCTGTCATTCTGGTCCGGCGCAATGATCGAGAAGCCACCACTTTGGCCGCTCGTGTCACTAGCCTCATCGGGATCGGCCAAAGGAGCGACGGCATCCGGATTACCCGCGCTGTCCGTGACGGTGACGGCGGATGCCGTTTGCCAGCCGATTGTCAGGCCGAGACCTGAACCAAGTGCGATAGCCAAAGCTGCGTATGCAATGGATCTGAATAGCGAATTCATTTCAGCCTCCGATTTTTCCCAACAATATATGAGTCGGTTACGGGCAGGCGAGTCCTTTCGAAATCTTAACAATCGGGAGCTTCCCTAAGGGCCGATTACCGTGTCCAAAATGAAATGCCGGCGGTCGAAATCATCCAGGTCGGCCTGGATATCAAACCGCCAATGACCTGCCGGAACCAGATCCAGCGGCTGCGTCACGTAAGCGCCCGCCGCCTTGTCATTGGTCATCTCCCGGGACAGCGGTCCGATATGCGCATCCAGGTTGGTCAGCGCAACCGACACGTGCTGTGGCGTCAGTTGAGCACCATCGGCCATCGACATCAAACTGGCGGTCAGCCGGTACTGCTTCTTCCCCGGTTGCCCGGGGCCAAGTGGTTCAAGGCGAATGGATGCCATCGCATTGCCAGCATGTATGGTTTTGGCAATAGCCTGCATCGCCGCCCCGGCGCGATCACGCGCCGCTGCCAGCAGATGACGGGGCGGCGTCAATTCGCCGAGCGTGGCAGTCAAGCCCAGGGTCAGCACCAGCAGGCTGACCTGCGCCAGGACCCAACAATGCAAGGTGCGCCCGGCCCCTGGCGCGGCCGTCGCCGCTCTCGCCGAGATCCGCCGATTAACGAAAATGGCAATGACGAGAAGCATGACAGCGGCAATCTTGCTGCTGAGCGTGAGACCATAGGCCGATACCAGCAACATGCCTGGTGCGACAATCTGCCAACAGGCTAGGCCGGTGCCGGTGCCGATCGCCCCGGCAATCACCAGCCATGGCCACCGCCGGCGTGGTGACGCGGCAACGGGGCTGATCCGACCTCGCCCCAGACGCTTCAAGAGCGGTACCAGCGAGGCGCCCCACAGCAGGGCAAACAGCACGTGGATCGTCAAGACCGACATCTGCAGCCAGCCGAGTGCAGCCACATGGCCAGCCGTCGACAGCGCCAAGATCAGCAGGGCGGCGCAGGTTCCCATCAGGATGAAAGCGAGCTGCCGCTGCACCCGCAGGGATTGCGCCAACCAGCCGATCGCCAGGGCAGCCATGAACATGACAGCGACACGGCCCTCCGGCGTTGCCCCACCACGCGTCCAAACGTCGCTCGCCATAAACTGCACCGGCGCGAGCCCGGTCATACCGGCCCCCTGGAACCCAATCGACAGGCAGGCCGCCAGAATGACCGTGAAACTGGCGATCGCGGCCAATCGCGGCGCGTCTGATCCGTGGCGGACGGAACGATAGGCCAGCCCCCAGAAAGCGAAGCCGCCAAGGTACAAAAGCAGCCGGGTGACGATCTTGCCCCATTGCCACCAAGCCAGCCGTTCCGTCTGCACCTGCCAATGTGCCGTGCCGTCGCCGACCTGGAATTGCACGGCACCGGCGACCGGATGGCCATCCGCCGAGATGATGCGATAGGTAATCGTGTAGGTCCCGCCAACAAGTGGCTCGGCAATCGCCGCCTGCACGATATTGTTGTTGGCTTGTATGTTCAGCTTGATCGCCTTGCCGGCAGCATCGAGCAGTCGCAGATCAGTCACGCCGACGGGTTCGTCGAATTGCAAGGTGAAGCTGCTCGGCGCCACCGCCTGAATACTACGGTCTTCCGGCGCGGATTGTTCCAGAACAGCGTGAGCCTCGGCAGCCCTGATGCCGCAAAGCATCAGGGCCAGGACGATGGTGACGGCGGCCAGCAGCGGTGCGCCCACCCGTTTCTGCAACCCAACGATCATCTTGTCGTCCGATCTAGGGGGCTGCATGGATGCTTGCTATCGGTTCTCGTGCAACGGCCACGTCAGTTACCGGTCGGGGCCAGTGCACCTGCTGCCTCGACCGGCACGTTGATTTGCACCTGACCAGCCTTTTCGAATTGCAAAACGAGGGGGAAGCTGCCGCCTTTGGTCAGCGCCTGGGTCAGCCCCATCAGCATGATATGATTGGCCTGGGGTTTCAGGAGGACCTTGCCGCCAGCAGGAATCTCCAGGCCATCGACCGCTTTCATGCTGGCCATATCGCCCTGCATCTCCGTGGTATGAAGATGCGCCATCGCTGCAATCGGACTGCTGACAGCCGTCAGGCGATCGGCCGATTGGCCGGTATTGTCGATTTCCAGATAGACGACGCCTGTCC
>Ga0247779_1000651_pt1 | contig 19866 bp, 26 predicted proteins | sample UWRJL221509R5_FD_179925 | JGI IMG/M metagenome (GOLD analysis project Ga0247779, IMG submission 179925) | Plant litter microbial communities from Arlington Agricultural Research Station in Wisconsin, United States - UWRJ-L221-509R-5 | ecosystem: Environmental > Terrestrial > Plant litter >... | reverse complement strand
TACACGGTACCAAAAAGAGAGTGAGTGTATGCGATATATAATCAAGTAGCCATAATAATAAATACTATTCCGTATGGAGAACGATGAATAGCATCAGGTGCTGTAAAATCAACGTGTTAACTGCAGATTAAAAATATGTCCTTGGTTGGCTGAGTCAGGGAACGGCGACAGAGATGTGATATTATAAGAAAAACTTACCAAGTTGACTGTGCACCACCTTGGGGAATTACTTGGGGAACATAAGTCGTGGTGATATGTTGACGCGCGATCTTCATGGGAGGGACGCTGGTAACGAACTGCGTTGAAGGAAGAGGGCCGTATTGGAAGCAAAATTGCTGGGAATGTGTAAAATTGTCTTTCGGAAAATAGCAGTGCATTTCGACATGAGAGAACGACAGGCCAAGTGGAGGTCGAGCTGGTTTGCTAGGCATAACTGTACTTGTCATGCTAGTAGCTGGTAGTTGGCTCGGGTGGGAAGGAATTTCAGGCAGTGGTTTCGTTTTGAGATAGTTGGAAAAGTCTTTACGCGTCATTCGCGATTTTCGATTGGTAAAGACAGATCTTGAAGGTCTCTTCTTTATCTGTGCATTATACATTGAAGAAGGGGTCCGTCTCTTCTCCCTCTCCATTGCCATCTTTGCTAGGATCTCCTGTTTCTCGCGTTCTTTAATGAACCTCACCGCTGCGGTGGCCCTCTCGTCCGTCACTTTATACGTACCCATGCACTTTTCAGAATTTTTGAATATATATGTACAGTTGAACGTTCCGCTGGCAGCTTGTGGGGCATTCAGAAAAGTGCAGAGCTTGTTCGAGCAGCTCATGTAGAAGTCCTCCCAGACGAGTGGAGCCGGGTCCTTGGGCTTGAAGACTACAAGAGAGCCGACTGAGGGATTTATATTTATTAAGCCTAAAAGCACAGACGGTGACAAAAGACGTACCGCAGTTAAAGAAACGTCTCATTATTTCTGTATAGAAGCTACCGACAAGGAGCGAAGATTGTATCAAACAATCAGGTCAAATATAAGATAATTACGAGCAGTCGGAGAGAGGTACATTGGGGAAGAAGGAATTCCAAGGAGAGAAGACGTCAAGCCTTTTATACTGCTGTACAGTGGTGGCATTGATCGATACAATGGTAAGAGGGCCTTCAGAGCCGAACAAAGAATATCATTATGAAATGGCAAGTGACTCTCGGCGGCGCGCGAGGATGGCCACACACAATAGGTCACAACAAGTGGGGAAAATAACCGCATTGATAAAAGGTTATGTGACCGCATTATGAACCATAAATAATACTGCTCAGAGTCCAGCGAAAGATATCGAAATCCAATGGGCAGAAGCGACCGACACCTTGGAGATCCCCTGGGCGAGAGGAGAACAATTTAAAGCAGTCAAAATTCATCAAAAAGATCGGTGCATTCAACATACGAAAAAGAAAACATTACAACGATACCCAATTCGGGTCGTTTAAACCATCCCAAAGGCACGGTCGATTGCGCGCCCAAGGTTGGTAAAAAAGCCACCGAGAACGCTCTTCGACTTCAGTTCCTCGATTTGACGGATCAAACTATCCCTGTCCGTATCGTTGGACGTTGTCTGGTTCAGCTTCTCCGTGAGGGAAGAGATCTGGTGCTTGTATTCTTCTGCAACTTTCTCGCGCTCTCGTCGGGAAGCTTCGCTTTCTTCCTTCATACGTTCTTCGAGTTTGCGCATGTCTTCATTGTATGCTGAGGCCAGGTTCTCCGCATCGGCCCGCACTTTGTCCATTTTCTCTTGTAAAAATTTTCTGTCCTCTTCGAGCTCTTGCTTCGTCTCCTCGTCCTTGAGACGTATCGCCTCTATTGTCGATATTGTTGACCCCTTTAGCATAGGTGATTACATGAGGTGCAGAATTCGGACAAACCTTTCATTTCTTCCTGTAGTTTCCTCATCTCTTCGTGGTGTTTTCGAATCTGTTCGACCAGTTCCTTGCTTAGCTCCGCGCCAGCAGCGGTGTCCCTGATATCCTTGTTTTGATCGACCAATTCCTTTTGAATTTGGAGCGGCACTGGATGGTTTTCGGTGAGATGCCTGAGGATGTTAATCGCGGTTTCAAATGTGTTGTCGTGGCGTAGAATCTGTGCTCCTTTATCAAGGACAGGTTTGAAGAAGAGATCTTGAGTCTTCAATTCCGCTTCGCGGGCTTCGCCCACTTCCAAGTTCACTTCGCCCCACATGTTAGTGAGAATGACAACGTTCTTCAAGGTGCTCTCTCCGCAGAGTTCTCGGAATAGCTTGAAGTTCCTGGTTGCGATTCCAGACATACGGAAGTCGGAAATACGGTGCAGGTAAATAACACCGGCAAGTTTCTTGCCATGTTTGTACCTAGAATCGAAAGAACGTTAATCAGTGAAGACTGTACATCCATCAGGGAGATGTCCACATTACGTTTCCGCGAGGAAGGCAGCAATCATGCGCAGAATTTCAGCATCGCTCCTCGTGGTGTCGTCAAATCCAGGTGTATCAATAAGGGTAACGGATCTTCCGTCGAGCATAAATGGCTCAGCGATCTGTACAATGTTGGTACAAGATTTGAGGCCACGTCCAACTCGCAAGTTGGAACCGCTCGCGAGGTTAATGAACTAGTCGTGGGTGTAAAAATTAAAGCCAAAGGCTCTTATCTTTAGAAAACTCACAGTGGTTTTTCCGCTTCCTGTGGCTCCCATTACTCTGTAATCACCGTGATTAAAATATGATGATGATGACAATAATAAAAATAGTAATAATATTTAGACGTACGCAATGGCAACATCGGAGTCATCGGCGATCAATGTCTAGCAGCCTAGATGAGCAATGAAAGTCTGGCAAGCATTAAGAAACTTACTCTTGCTGAGGTAGACGACGAAACTGCCCACGATCTGATAGCCAGTGAGCACAGGAACGTTTACCATTCAGGATTAAAAACTACTAACGTTTTTGTTAGGATTTGGTTCGATGGATTTTGGTAGGCAGAGAAGTTCTCCCGAGGAGGAAGTTGAGGCGCGACATGAGCTGCGAACTGCATTCTGGAAGGAAGGGTTGTGGTTGTGGTTGTGGTTGTGATCGTCGAGACTTGCTTCTTATATCTGAGCCCACATCACGTTCTCGATCATTCCGAGAAGAAGGCTGTTGCTCCTATGCAAGAAGCAAAAGATACGTCCAACATATACAGATAATTGGGGTCGAAAGGCTAAGTGCTTGATTAACGCCCGTCATCCCAAGAATAGGATGCTGCGGGTGATCCGGATACTCCAGATACATCGATATTACACCACTGGGTAAAGGGTTTTTTGGCACCTACTTTTAGCGTCGTATACTAGTAGCCTGTTGACCAAGAGTTGAGTTTTCGTAGCAAAAGCCTATCACCTGCATGGTGAAATATTGGAGAGGTAAATGATCCTCGAAAAACGAAGCGTTTGCTTTTTTTGAAGAATGGGTGCTGCGCAGTGTGCACCGAGCATCTGAAGTGGTCAAGGGTTTCTGCAATCGATCTCTAGAATACAGGCAGGGGATTAAATGGTGTAAATGCCGGTGGAGAGTTTTAAGTTCAACTTATGAACTTCACATTCCGCAGTAGTGATTTTGCGTCGAGGAGAGTTTTAAGTGACTGTGCCCAGCATTCTCTAGAGTAATTCTTCTGCTGCGCCGAAGAAGTTAACCCAGGACCCTGCTGAACGATTTCTTCATGTCCCCAATCATGCTACATTGAACCTTATGGTGACAAAACATCCTGTATACCAGTGGCATAGTAGACGAGTAGGGCATCTCTCCAAAGAGGAATTGAGACGAGCAGTTTGAAGTGACCATGAGATGCCTTTAAGAGCCTTGAGGACTTGGTGCTTGAAGCTTTGAGTGAGGTCAGACTCGAGGAAGAACCTGGAAGAACTTTCTCAAAACAGGGAACTCTTCCCACGCGATCTCATTAGGTGGATTGGACGCTCTCGAAATTCAAAATTAATTGACTAACACATCACAAAATGCAACTCAGAAATTCTAACTAAATAGCGAACAAATGGTGCATTGTATAATATTACACTCAGACCAGATAAGTACATCGTTGGCCACGGCTACGGTAAAATGTTTATATGATTTGAAGCCTAAAAAAAGGTGGTTTTCGATATGTTCGCTTGATCACGTTAGTTTATAGCCGACTATGGGGTCGAAATAGTACAGTAATCTGCATACGATTCACTGTGTGAAAAAAAACAAATTACCAAGGTCCTTTGAGATAAGATCCCCCAATCCGGACACATCTGGGCAAAAAAAACACAGGTCTGGAGTCTGAACAAAAAGTTTGAAAATTTGGCACATGTATAATGTCGGATACAATCCGGACAAAAACTGCAAGGTGTCGCCCGGAAAAATAGTCGATTTTTGGGACCAGACCGTTAGTGGTATTGTCGGGGTCCTTGTAGTATAGCACGCGTAATGTCATCGCATGTCTAACATCATGTCATATTTGCCATCCAGCTTTCGCCAAGGGTGGCACAGGCGTTGACGTTGAATTTTTATTCATACGCTCAGCCGGTATCGCGTGTCTTTCACGCCTGATTTCATCCCAATACCATCTTGGCAAAAAGCCTACACGATCTTCACCATTGGCCACATCGTCGACTCCTGCAGCATCAAGACGCTCCACGTTGATGCCAGAGCCAGGAGCGAATTTTGCCCGCCACACAGAAGCCACGTCTTCCTCGCCGCTGTCTGCGTGTCGTACAAGATTCTTCAGGGATGTCAAGAAGTCGTAACCCCAATCGAGGCACACCAGTGGGTCCCATGCCCCCGGTTTTCCGCGTACTAGCCGTGGCAGCTGGATAGTCTTGAAGGATTGAACAGTCGTGACTACGCCAGCTGGCGTCCGAAAACCGACGATGATCTCCTGTACGGATGAACGGAACGTTAACTACGTCTCTGGTGGAAACATATTACAGATATTCTCACCGGCACGCCAAGTAGAAACGACTGTATATAGAACTTGAGCAATTTCCTGATTTGAAACATCGCGAAAGTTCAGCGTGGAAAGGATGCTTGGACGCGTCGTCCAATCATACCTTTCGAATTTTGTCTCATCATGTTGTCCCCGAATTGACAGCGATGTTTTTAGTTCCACAAAAGTATCCGTCTGTCCCGTGTATTTCCCTGTCAAATTCCCAAGTTTAGCAACATCCAGACAATAATTACCTGTGAGTAAAATTACCTCTAACGCAGTCAACTTCACCCCCGATGATCATACGCGTATCACCGAGTTTTGTCCGCACAACGCTACACCATTGGACATTAGTATCAACGTCGCCGCCCCAGCCTGGAGGTACGCCAGGTGATGGTCTTTGGGATGGCCTCTGTCCGGGAGGGAACTCAGAAGTGCAATACGACTCAAAGGCATACCCGTAATAAGTCTGCGATCTTTGCCTGTCGTCCATGTTGTTCCTTAACAAAACCCAGGCTAATCAGCTCGTCGTATCCAAGCACAGTGGGGCACATGCATAGATGGTGCATCGTGTGGCTCACTTTTGGTCTAGCTTGTCCTCTGAAAGATGCTCCTCGAGGTATATAGTCCCATTTACCATCATCACGTTCAATTCCCAGCCTTCAAACTTTTCGTAGGGCGCTAACAGGACCCTATAAATCGATTTAACCTGTCAGCCGAGAACAAATTAGGTAAATTGCAACGCGTACTTGGACATGACCCCTCTCCACGAAACAAGCCCTATCTCTGGCAATCCTCCGTTCTGTCTCGCGTCATTCTTAACTCTCGATACTGCTTTCAACAATGAGTCGATTCTGCCTCGCGTGTCGGGTTTCCTGATCCATCGTTCATATCCATACGAAAGGTTGGATCCAAGAGGAGGATCGACATAATACCGTAGCGCGGAATCCGTGAATTCTTGGACATGGTCGGGGGTATACGAGAACGAAGTTAACGGACTGGGTTGTTGAAAGGGGATTGGTTTGGGCTTTACGGTGCGGGGGTCGGGAAGAGGGACGAATAATGTAGGTCCGTGCGTTTTATCTTCTCCCAGGGGCGAATCAGCTTCAGGGATACTTTCATGCTCTCCTCCGGTACTCAATAGTACAGCCTCAGTCCCATTTGTGGTGAGCGGATGAGCGTTCATGGGGTCCAATACCACAGATTGCTCGGTCTCCCTTGGCCTTTCTTCTTCGATTCGGCGGCGCGTGGCCGGAGGCTTGTCTGTGGAAAGTAAAGTACTGTCTTCCCTACGTTCAGAACCAAGGTCGGAGAATCTTCTCTTGTGCGAAGGCTGTCCTGTCTCCATCTCTGAATGCCTATAGAAGGAATTGATTAGGTCAACATTTATGTAAATTTCTTCCCAAAGAAAGCGTATACTAAACGTTAAACTGCTCATTTCATGTGTGAGAATCTTGAGATGCGAAGTTAAACCTCATTTGAGAATGTCCTGTTGTGGATGCTCGAAATAAAGGCTAATTAATGTTCAAATGGCCGATTGCCAAGGGACAATTCGGAGTTCAAAAAGTACTGTGGCCACTGGCGCCACCGCAAAACTCTTCAGTAGTCTCTGCTCGAAACTCTTCTCCAGAAAACTGGTCCTCAGTCACCAAAATGGCCCTTTTGTCCGAATTCCCACCCGCTGTTTTGGAGAGAGAAATTTGTCAGGATCCCAATTGAGGCGTTACCACCATTGTCGGGGTCCTACCGTACATATGCATATGGCACGTCGAGAAAGGCATCAGAGCGCAGACGGACAGATTTATCCATTGGTTTGGTGCTCTGAGGTCAGTGTGCGGAGTCATCTGATTAAGGACCTGATTGAGGCCGAGCTAAGGATTCTATTCTTGATGGTAGACGTGTTCGCATTAGTGTAGAATCCCTACGTACATTGAATATTGTAATGTAGACATACTCAATGTGACTCTGATTCATTCTGACGGTCGCGGCTGAACCGGCAGGTAAGGGGATCATATGTAAAGCCGAAACCCGGAGAATGCCGATAACGCGTCGTCGCGTTTCTCGCAGGGACCTGTTCCTGCAAAGGTCTCTCTACTCTCACCACGATCTACAATAACGCGCCCCTCCCTTTCCCGCCGTCCGCAACTGCGACGAGTCCCTCCAAATATCGTATACATATTGTAAAATACTTTCACGCGTAAATGACGACTCCGTCGTCCTCAGCCACGTCGCCTTCTCCACCGACGCCTTATCTTCATCATGGCCCATCTTCTCAGCAGCTCTCTAACTCGTCAGGAACGGATGTTGTGGATCAAGAATCTAGGAAGAAAGCGGCAGTAGACAAGTTTATGGCCAGAGCTGAGGTAGCTATGGTATGTGTTTCCCCTCTGCCCCGACGCGTTGTGTGGTCAGAGTCGTGATGGATCATCCGAGCTGCGCGGATGCGTGATATCCTTGCATCCGAGCCAGCTGCATGACACTCTTAATTTAATGTCAATGTCGCCGACCACTCTCCTGCGTAGCAATCTGAAACCATTCGTTCACCACTCACGCATCATTCCCACAGGTTACCCGCGCACTGCGAGCGCGTCTAGCCTATGCGTCGTACAAGGCGACGAACAACATCCCTCACATCCCCTTGCGCGATCTCGAGGCACAGAGTCAGAGCCAAACGGCCTCATTCAACCGCACCATTGCCGCCAAACGCAAAGCAGTTGGGGCTTCCAATTACTACAACAATCCTGCAACCCAAGGGTCCAGCAGCTCAGGCTCAGGCAGCCTTCGACGGAGTGGTGCGGGCTCGATGGCTCCTCCCACATCAGTTTCTTCTCCTCGGACACATCCTTCAAATGCACCTGGGACTCCAGGCTACGCGAACTATAACGAAACCGTGTCTGCGCAAAGACACACCCCTCAAGCTCCGAGCTTATATGCATCCATTTTGGCCCCTCCAGCGACCAAACAAGCGCGAACGATACACAACCCGAGCGATCCCCCAGTCCCGCCTCCTTCACGGCCGGAACCATCCCCAAGACCACGCGCTCCGAAGGCATCACCGAAGACTGAAAGTTCGCGTTCACATGGGAAGGCTAAGCAATCATCAAAACCTGTTAAAGCTCCGGTGTCTCCTAACAGACGGCGTGCTCAAGGGGGATCTATCGACAAGGGCAAACGAAAACAAAATGCAGAAGATATGAGCGTTGACGGCGACGGCGATGTTGATATGAAGGCGGCGGCGGCATTGACCTCGTTGCTCAGGCATCATAACCGACCATCAATAGGTAGTGCATCATCGCCTAGGTCGAGTATTGATGGTTCCGAAGTTAGCTCCGCGTATTCTTATTCACACTTTACACAATCATCTACACGTTCGTCAGCCCCTAGTGTCCCAAATCATCTATCCGCCGTACCATCCTCGTCGAACATTGCCGCGGAGCCTTCAGCTCGCACTCAGACACCCCCACCTTACGCTTCAACTAATCCCGCTCAACATGCGAGTCCTCGCGCTGCACCGACAGACAGCGAGGCTGCAAATTTGATGCTATTTCTTGCTACATCGCCATCACCAGCAAGACCGGCCAATAAAGACAGCAAAGATATGGCAGCATATCGCACCCTTGGAGGTAACACTGGCTTACGATCGAAGGGCAGAGTTCTATTCCCTTCTACTTCCGCTATGGAACTTACACACGAGGATAACGTAGCGGCTTCAGGAGGAACATCTCACAGACCTCCTGGCTTGACGCGAGGTGGGGAGTCTAGTTTTACCTCTAGTATATCTAGCATAGGCGGCGAACTTGGCGGTGGGAACAAGGCTGGTTCTAGTGACATTCACAGCCCGAAAAATAGATCAACGCATACAAGGACAGGTTCTTTTGGTGGCGATGGTATTCCTCAGCTCCTTCCTCCAGCGCCTTTGCCACTTCCATCAGGATCAACTAGTCCGGCTGGACGAAAGGATCCAGCTTCTAGGAATAATATTTTCGGGGTTTCTGGTGGCAATGGTCCCCTAGAATTCAATATCCACGAGTTCATTAATGCCTCACCATCATCACCTGCACGGTCGGCTCATCATGCGCAGGGAACCGGTACTCACAAATCCAACCTTGGTCTTCGGGCCGACGTTGGAAGAAAGCTCTTCGAGGAAGAGCAGATGCGTCATGCTCACGCAATACAGGCTGCTACGACAACCGCAAGCATAGGAGTCCCAAGTCAACGGCAGGAGGATAGAACACTGGGTGCAGGAATCGACTTGATTCATAGCTGATGACATTACCCAAGACTGATGACTCCTCAATGGCGAATGCATAAGCGGAATGATAACTATAGACTTTTCCTCCAAGTTTCCGAATCCTTTCTGTTTGAGAACCCTAGTCTCTCTTCTCCGAGTTTCTTTTTTGTTGTACTAATAAGGGACTTGTCACAACAACGCATGCTGTATCACCAGTCGTCTCAATTCAAAAACTCGCATTTACATTCCAACTCAACGACATCAACGCGAACCCTTTTCCCTTTTTTCCCGCGACTTTCAATTTGCGTCACAACCACCCAGCCAACTACTTTCCCATCTCTTTCATAATGATTCTGTAACACAATCGACGCTTGCGAATGACCCAAATATGATGCCAACAAACGAAACCATCAACGGCGATGCAATGTTTTTTCAGTTTATATATATTCAACGTCTTGTCTTTTTATCACACTGAACCTCCTACCAGACACCCAAACGCATGGCTATTCGATGATTCATCTCACGATACCGGATTTGCCGAGCTTTTTTGAACATGATTACTGTTTTCTCTCTTTTTCCTTCCAAGGATGGACGGCTTATATATCTCGCGGTATCCTTGTCTCATTTCTGTTTATTCATCTAGCTTTTCTATTCGCTGTTTTTATCATCGTGTCTATTTATTCAACATCTCCTGCCCTCCTACCAATCATTGATCGTGTGTCGCTCGTCTGATATATCGCTTTGTTTGCCAAATTCTTTTCTTTCTCTCGCTCGCTTTTTTTCGTTCATACATCTAAATTTTATTGTGTAGCAAAGCCTCGAATTACCTTTTCTTCACCTACTTATTTTTTTTGTTATGCATCTATTTTTTTCGTTCTATTTTATTTTTAGTCATACAAATCGATACTGAATGGAAACATCTCTGCCTCGTCCTCGTTTCTTGACTTTGTACTTTTACCACCTGTTAATTCAGACCGTCTGTTGCGAATTTGTCTCATGTATCCTTTCTATTTGTTTGTTTTTCGCTCTTGCTCGGATTGTATGCTCTCACGATTACTTATGCGAAATCCTGCGTCTTTCAACTTGTCCGATTTTTTCCGTTACCTTCATGTCATATAGAAACATATTTTTTCCGCTGTCAAGTCTCTCTCGTAATATGTAACTCACAGTAATCAATTATATGTGTCTTGCCCCTTGATCTCGAGGTTCGCCGGGAAAGTTGGAACAGAGTATGGTAAATAACCCCTTTAAGAAAAGATATCCTCTTTTGGCTTAGCGTTGAAATTGAACCACAATGCATGCACGACTCGTTTCTTCTACTTGATCCACTTCGTCGTTGGGTCTACGTTTGTCCAAAGCTTGTCTATGGACATTCCATTTGTATTTTGAAGGGTTCTCTTCAACTCAATTGACGAATTTGAGCTCTAGAACTCTTGTAAATCGCAATAACGACTAATTGACGACTAAATCATGATCATCTACGCCAATCCTGCTTTCTACGTCTTCCTGGCCGTAGTGACTGCGTTTATTCTACTGTAAGGCTTAATTTCTATCACTCACATTGTCAGATTGACTTGATGAGATCGACTTTTGTTTGATAGGCTTCTTCCTGCGTTCTCGATGCCCCTAGTATCGACATTGTACTTCTTACACTCGGATCAAGCAGATGGAGTGAGGTTTGGCATGTGGGGATGGTGTTTGGACGAATATTTAGTGTGCTCCCCTCTCCAGTGAGAACATCTCCCCTTTCGTTCAGTTTATGGGCGCTTTTGCGACTCATCTCGGAATATCGTTTAACAGATTGGGATATACGTGGACGCCCGAAATAGCTGTTCCTATCACTAAAGCTTTAGTCTTGTATCCAGTAGGTAAGATTTTGGCTCGGTTTAATCTCTACCGGTACCTCGACTCTTACTTGCATTCATCTCAGCTGCGGTCTTCACTTTCCTCTGTCTAATCTCGACTGTGCCGATTCTATGTGCGAGAACATCACAGCCGACCAATGTGGTTTTCAAGGTCCTGGCTTGGACGTCTTTCGCGTGGTCTTTTCTTGCCTTCCTCTTTATGATAGGCATGTTTGGGACAGCCAAGTCTAGGTTTCAAAAGAAAGGATTCGGCGCGAGCTATGGGAATTTGGTTCGTGTTTCTTTTTTCTCCGTAGCGAGCATGTTAGTAATGCTGATAATAATTCTACACAGCCTTGGATGTCACTAGCTGCAAGTCTGCTGTTGCTCCTTGTCGCTATCAGCCCATTCTTTGAAAGACCGGCTCCCAAGCAGGTTCCGAACAACCGTCGCCCTTCTACTCGAAACCGAAGTGATATTGAGGCTCGGCCTTCTACCGGACGTCGAGATGAACGTCGTCATTATCGATCCCACCGTGACAATAGTCGACAGCCAGCTTCAAATAACAAATGATAGACCGATTAACCTGTACTAACGGGAAAATATGTGTAAACTGTAAAGTTCTGGAATAGATTGGGATTAAATCTTGGAGAAAGAAACGCTTCAACTTCGTTCAATCAAAGTAAGTACAAATTTGGCAAGAACCAAGCAAACCACAACAAGAAACTCGGCAATGCGGACGATTTGATTCGATAATGACTCGTTCATGTCCTTACCTCGCGCTTCCACTTACTGCTCTGTCTCTTACCATCATGACTTCTTACCTCCGTAGCTGGCTCTACAATGGTACTACACAAGCAGAACCCACAGTACCTACTCTCCAGACTATATCACCTCCCGCGTCTGACGAAGAGGAAGACGGTGAAGCAACGGAAACGGAACATGACGCTGATCTGCCTCCTGCATTTCCAAGTCTGAATAGTGCCCAGAGAGTCCAATCCACGCGTTCTCCTGTTTTTTTGACCGATTCACAACTTATGCCTCCACCTCCCGTACCGTCACTTGCAGTGCGGCAGCCTGGTGTCCCAAATACAAAAGGAAATTCGTTGGCTGTCCCGCCAACGACAACAAAGCCACCACCGAAGCCTTCAAAGAAAGCGGGGAAGGTGGCTCTGGCGCCAGGACACAGCCCCTTGGATTGGGCTGCTCTGAAGTCATCCGGTGCAGACTTGCGAGTGAGTTAGATTGCTCGATGTTTAACCCCGAATCACGGAAACTAAACTGCGGATCTCTAGGGCGTCGATTCTTTAATGCGTATACCGCCTTCTGTACTAAAACAACATAATAAACGGGACGATGCATGGGCAGCGTTCAATGGAAAAGTTTACAATATGACGGCCTATTTGCCCTTTCATCCTGGAGGAGAGAAAGAGTTAATGCGTGTTGCAGGGCGAGATGGCACGAAATTATTTGGTATGCACCAGTTCCTCTTATTGCGCGCGATACTGTCTTATCAAGTTGTATCTGACAGCATCCACTCATGCTTGGGTCAACGTCGACTTTATGCTCGATTCATGCCTCGTCGGGTTCCTCATACCGGAGCCTTCATCTTCGTGAATTATAATGTATTTAATAAGAGCGAGGTTTGATATACCATTATTCTCAGCAATGTACTAATAATACAATATTACATAGATAAGCATACACAGCATACACGCAACAAGTCCCAAACTTACACTCTAAACGATCATGCTAATGGTCTAACGGTTACAATTGCAGGTTCAATATACATAGGATCTTTTGCTTTCACCAGCAAAGGGACTACAGCGGGTTGCGGATGACTGACATTCGGTTTCTCTTTTGCATAGAGTGCAAACATAGTATCAGGCGTTCCTGACAACTGAATGAACTCAATCTCGTTCATTCCCTCATAAACATTGTTTTCAATCATCACAGGCGGGGATGTGGGTTTCTTTCCGAAAATTGAGACGCTAATATAAAGAATGACAGCAAGCAACTTACAAGTTTTTGAGGAAGCAAGGTCTTCTGCTTCTCCGTTCCTGGATTAACCTCAATAATTAAGTCTCCAACAGGTGGCCAACGTTTATCAGTTGAATAAATAGCACGGGTTAGTTGCTCGGGAAATGGGTCCGGCCCAAGTTCTTGCACGACTTCCTGAATAAGTTGTTGTGAAAATGAACAAATTTGGAGAGAGATCTTGGGTTTCAAGTCATGGGTGGCATCAATGTCTGATCTCGGTGTGGGCGGTTCACTTTTTTGTGGGGGGGAAGAAGTGTTATTCAGCGATCTCCCAGTCCAAATTTTGTTTTGATAGACTCACTTGACTGCGGAGTGCGGAGGTATATTCCATTTAATTGCTGTTTCGTGGTCTATTTCAAATGTGCACTTTAAAGTTCCCAAGTCTGAAAGGCCAATCTTAAAGAACCAGAATCCTGGGACCAGATGACAAGGCAGCATATGTTGTTGTTCCTCCTCAGGTTCTTCCTGTTCTAAGAATTCCGCTTGGTCCAAGAATTCTTCCTGTTCAATATGAACCTCCTGTTCTGCAGGTCCTTGTTCAATGGACTTATCCTGATCCGTAGGCTCAAGGCCTTCAGCTACGCTCTCCTCCTCTTCCTGTTCAGTAAGAGGCGGAGGTGAAGGAGTAGGAACTCCAATTTGCATTGACTCAATAACTGGTTGCGGAGATGGTCTCCGTTTTTCTTCTGCCACCTGATCTTTTGATACAGAGGTTTCTAAAGACATTGATCTTGAAGCATATTCGTAGGCAGTATTAGTGTCCATATCCCTATTCAATGATAGGGACAATCTATCGTCGGATATGTTATGACGCGGAAGTTCCTCTGGTGGTTTGTACGGCGAGGGTTGTTTAGGACTAGGAACATGCGATGGCCTTCGAGGTCTATCTAGAGAACTTACGCATGGTGCAAAGTCGGATGGATGTTGATCCCGCCTTAGAGGCGAAGCGGATCTGCGCATACTTTCGTCGTCGCGACTTAGCCGTCTTCCAGGGCGGTCAAGTGAATCATGTCGATTTGTCGAGCGCTCGTTGTAACGGTGAGGAGAGCGACGTCGGTACGTATTATGGTGATAGCTACGTGGAGGATAATCATATTCTTGATGTTTATTTGCTCCTCTTCTGTCCATGGGTGACCTTGATCTAGATCTGCGGGCCTCGAAGTCCCGATAATCATATTCTCGGCCACGTGAAAACTTCGAATATGACGTTTGCTCAAGACGATTACGATAATACGATGATTTGTCCTGAGGGAGGCGACTGTAGGGTTCTGGTGAACGACGCCCATGACTTGAAGTGGTAGCATAGCTCGCTCGTCTATTATGGTGGTGGGGTGGATCTTTAGCTAGATTCCGTGGTTCTGGAGAACGGCGGCTGCTACTTGACGTAGTAGCATGACTCCCTCGTCTATGATGATGATAGGATGATGAGTCTAGAGCCATGGGAGTGACTGGAGAAATTGAGCGAGGTCGCTTTCTATATCTTGACTCGGATATTTGAGATGAAGGACTAGTTCCTCTAGGGTGCTCACGCTTGTACCCTGCGCTACGAGCAGGGCTTATGGAAGGTTGCCGTGTGCCATCTTTGGTTCTTCGGTGTGCAGAAGATGACGAATGGAAATCTTCCTCGCGGACCAGGTCCCTTGATGGGGATTTTCTTTCGATCGACTTCGCATTCTCCTTTTCAATGATCATTCTGCGTCCTGGATCTATATATGCGCTTCTTTGACTTGGGGTTTGTAAGTCCTGTGCGGGAAGTAGTGATCTGGAAGGGCCTGCAACCATTGTGGATGACTGTGGGGTAGTCAAAGGGCCTGCTGTAGAGTCAGATGCAGTGGGGGCGTGGCTGACTTGCAGCGTGGCATTAATTAAAGACACGGGTGGTGCACCTTCTAGACGGAGTTCTGCATTTTTTAGATCTTTGCTAACTCGTCCCATATTCTTGTAGAATGCTGCAGAGTCTTCCTTTGTTATCACGTCGGGATTCAGTTCCACGATAGTTTCTCGAGGTATACCTTCAATTTCTCCTTGCTTTAAACGTTCTTCTGCATTTAGTAAGATGAGAGGTAAAAGGAGATTCCGTACTTCAATCGAAGAAGGGGTAGTCTTTGAACGCTCTGACAATTCACCATCTTCACGTCCTGAATTCTGCGATCGTGAATGGGAGAGGGAGGGCATATTAAGAGGGTTTGATGGTAGACCTGTAAGGCTCGAAGGTGCGACAGTATTTGAATCTCCAGGCATTGCAGCCTCTCTCGTTGGTGGATGTGAGCCATCGTGATTTGGGTGATAGTCGAAAGTCGTATTGTGGGTCTGAGCAGACCCGAAACCTATTACGGGATTCTTGACAGCCTCGTGTCCGGACGCTATACCGTTTGTTTGGACTTCGGGGACCTATCGCAAAAGAATTTAAAATCAATAATTCATAGCATACATAGGATACAAAGATATACCATCTTCATTGTCGAGTCTCCTTTGATGGATTCTGGTGTTATGGTAGGCTTTGGATGTTGAAAACTATTGTCTTTGTCGCTGTCTATGAAGATAGAAGGACTTTGACTTCTATGTGTTTCCTGATTCCTTGATCTGGAAGAAGATGAAAGAGAGTCCTCTTCAATTGCAGGTCCAACTCGTTCTATCAGAGACTTTGACTCAGATGTCTCCCGCATGCGCTTCAGGAGCGTTGGTAAATTTTGGGATGGATTGTCGTTGTCCCAATGAGAGTTATGCGACACTCCAGGGTCTTCTTCGCTGGTCGCACTGGTGGAGGTGTCGCTATCGTTATGTCTTGAATGCCACTGGTTGTGCTCGGAAGATTGTGTGTGCCTTTGTGAATTCACTTGGTGACCTGGTCGTACCCATGACTTATTTCGATATCCTCCCGCCTTAGGACCGATTCGCGACTGTAAATCAGCCATTCGTCGATTATTCTCGTTTTTAGTTTAGCAAAGCACGCATGAGATAAAGGTGGTAGGGATGGGAAAGTTCACAGTTTATGTATGGGCTTTGTCTTTCCCCAAATGGCATGGAAGGTTGTTTGATGTTTCAATTTCACCGCCACCACTGGCGGCCCTTATTCTGAAATGAGTGCCGGCATTATTGTGCTCGAGTCGACTGTGTCGGTGACCTTTCTTTTGAACCGCCACGTCCGTCTTACGAATTGCACGATATCTTCCAACATCTGAGCAATCTCCGGTATTTTGACATTCTTCAGCGCCAACGGTTTTCATCCATGGATCCGATGTAAGTATAAGTACTACATGTACGAGATTCACGGTCGTGTTCCGACCCTATCGATCATTTCAGGCCTAGCATGCATCGGAAACTTCATTTGACGGTCTTCTTTATTCCATATAGGGATTTTGATGACCATATAAGCTGGTGGATTTGAACCAATACTGATATTCAAACTTCCTGAACTGCACTGAAGTTGCTCGAGTAAATGGCGACGCCGGCAACTTTCTTGGCGGGACTCGCTCTTTTGGTGTTCATAATAGACTACAAGCTTCGCAAAACCAAACATTGTCGTCCACCAGGTCCACCGGCTCACTTTCTCCTCGGCCATGCACTGATATTTCCTAAGGAATTGGCTTGGGAAAGGTTTCATTCTTGGTGCAAGGAATTCAGTATTTGCATTTAATTCTTGACCGAAGACTCTTTTACTGATTTATCGTTGCTAGATAGTGATATCATGCAACTGAGCATGCTTGGGACGAACGTAGTGATCCTGGATACCCTACAAGCTGCTAAGGAGCTACTGGATAAACGCTCGTCGATATACTCGAGCAGGTCAGTGGTCATTTGAAGTGTATTTATTCGAGAAATCCTGGTCGTTGAATCGGACATTAGGCCACGTATGCCCATGGTAACAGAATTAATGGGCTGGGATTTCAATCTCGGGACTATGCCTTACGGTAAGACCATATTTCAGATTGATATGAACCGTTCTGATTTCACGTCTTCAAAACTAGGCCCGCGCTGGTAAGAATTCGCCAACTCCTTTAACGACGGAAGTACTACCCAACATCCATTTTTTGTAGGCGTGCTCATCGCAAGCTATTTGAGAGATCATTCCACGCAAACGCCGGTGCTTTGTACGAGTCCAAGTCACTCAAAGCAGCCCGAGAGTTGACCGAAAGCCTTCATCGAGAACCGGAGAAATTTCTGGACCACTTTAGACAGTAAATTTCTCGATATATAACTTCTAGAGTTTACAACGCTTACGTTACTTTTTATTCGCAGCCTGGCAGGTTCTGTAATCCTGTCGGTCACGTATGGCATTGAAACAAAGCGAGAAAACGATCCTTACGTGAAGCTCTCCGAAGCGGGGATTCAACCTGTTCTCGAGGCCGTCGTCCCTGGGACTTATCTTGTGGACACATTCCCCATACTCAAATACATCCCCGACTGGATGCCTCTAGCAAGATTTAAAAGGGTAGCAAGAGATGCAAGACAAGCGAGCATAGCTATGGTTGAAATGCCTTTCGAGTATGCCAAACGCACCATGGTGATTTCAATCTCGATAAATGTTTGTCTTGTTAATTAACTTGACCTTCATAGGCCGAAGAGAATGTTGCGCCTTCCTTTGTTTCCACTCGGCTGCAAAATATGGAAAACTCCAACAATAAGACGGAGGAAGAAATCATAAAGAACACAGCTGCAACGATGTATTCAGGTGCGTCTTGAGTTTTCTGTGTCTTCATTTCTCTCTCTAAATAACTACCCTTCATATAGCTGGTTTTGACAACGTGATGCTTTCCTCCTTATTTTATGATATATGCCACTACTAATAAACTTATATGAATCACAGATAATATCCACACTGACAGGCTTTATTATGGCCATCTTGCATAACCCTGAAGCGCAGAAGAAAGCTCAGAAAGAAATAGACTCCGTTCTATTAAATGGTCACTTGCCTACTTTCGATGATAGAGAATCGTTACCATACGTCACAGCTCTGACCATGGAGGTCTTTCGCTGGGCTATTTCGAGTCCCATAGGTAATTATTATTTGCCTTTACTGTTTACGAGCTTCCTAGTTTTTACCCTCTACGTTTTTGAACTCGCTAACTAATTTACTGTGCAGGCGCACCGCATATGTTAGAATCGGACGATGAATACAATGGCTATGACTTGAAGGCTGGTACTCTGGTTTTTGCAAATATTTGGTAAAGACACTTTTTTTGGGTCTTGAACCCTGTTGATCCATCTAAACGACATTCGTCTTCTTCTTAGGGCCATTCTTCATGACGAAAAGACCTATCCAGAACCATTCATGTTCAAACCCGAAAGATTTTTGAAAGATGGTAAACTCGAAGTGACGAACGAGGCCGATTTAAGTGCATTTGGATTTGGTCGCAGGTAGGTTATTCTCATTTATGAATGCCTTTCAAGTTTGTCTTGTGTTTATCTTGAGGTTTGCTCCCTTGTAGAATCTGTCCCGGAAGATACATGGGATTCTCCACGATATGGATATCGATTGCATCCATCCTAGCTACGTGTGAAGTCTCTAAAGCGGTCGATCAACATGGCGATATCATAGAGCCTGTTGCTAAATACACTTCTTCAACAAGCTGGTGAGCTTTTTTTCTTTCTTTCGAACTTCAGGATATTCTGAACAACCCTTCTTGCAGTATGCCCGCTCCTTTCAAGTGTTCCATAAAACCGCGACGACCCAATACAACAATATAATCACGGCAATAGACGGTAGGTAACCCACCTAAGCATGTGTGCTTATCAGGCAACACACTCCCACCGTCTTTAATAAATAAAAATACAACGATGGATTCCAGTCCAGGTGTATGATACAAAAAATAATATGAAGTGTGCATTCAGAGGGAGAAAAGAAAGAAAAGCAGCCCATGGATGTTTGTAATCCACAAAATGATACCTAAGATCTATCTGGATCCTGGGACCTTCCTGCGCGAGGATTGGCTGGCAAGCCACCTTTGTTCTGCTTAAGTGACATCTTGCCGTTCGAACCATTAGTCGAAGTCGAATCTCTTCGTGTATTGAATTGGACGGATGATATATCTGTCATCGAAGTTGTGGTAGACGACCGAAGTGCCTTGCTCTTAGGACCGGTAGAAATATGAAGATGTCCTGGAAAGCTGACCGGTGGTGCCATCAGAGTGGCTGCGACACTTCCTTGACTGCCGTTCCCGCCTTTGTTGAGACCTGAAGGGATGGACAATGTCTTCAGAATTTTAGAGAAACGTGAATTAGTACTCTCTGAGTCGGTAGAGGGTGGTTTGATAGAGGGTGGTGAAGCGGAAATCAAGATGGGTGACGTGTTCGGGTCGGAATAAATGGAGGATCCCCTTGCTCTTGCCTTGTTAACCCCGTCCGACATGTAGGTTGGTACAGGGAACTGGGGATAATGTTGGGCAGCAGAATAGGGCAAATCATTCCCATACTTCCCAAGAGTAGGGCTGTCGCAGCGCTCATCCACGTAGGGTTGTTTCTCAAAAAACACGGGAGTGAAATTGTCGTCTTCCAGCGCCTCATTTGCACTGACTGTAAATTTTATATCAGCATACTAGAACGCCGACAAGCACGAATGAGTCGAAGCTCACGGTACTGCGCAAGACCCTTTCTGAAATTTGCTCTGCACAAAGCACCAAGAACCACGGATCCGGCCAGCAAAATGAAGCTAGTCACAGTAATAGTCGCAAAAAATGGCCAGTTTGAGAAGATGTATCGGTATACTGTGTCGAATTCATATCAGTATTGAAAAATTTGACGATTTTTTGTTTACAAAAACCCACTGTCACTGCAGAACATCAAGATCGAAAACGCGATAAGTATTG
>Ga0247779_1000650_pt1 | contig 19873 bp, 19 predicted proteins | sample UWRJL221509R5_FD_179925 | JGI IMG/M metagenome (GOLD analysis project Ga0247779, IMG submission 179925) | Plant litter microbial communities from Arlington Agricultural Research Station in Wisconsin, United States - UWRJ-L221-509R-5 | ecosystem: Environmental > Terrestrial > Plant litter >... | reverse complement strand
CTTCTTTGTATAAAAATGTTGTCCCTTGCTAACTCAAGCTGGAAGAGGCGTTCCGACACTTCGAATGTCGTATACGAAAGGCCGCTCGGTACCACAGAATTCTGTTTCTATTGGGATAGCATATTCGAAAGGACGGCGGATACTCTTCAACATGCGGAAATTGAAGTCAACTACACCATATCACGCCAATCCATGGACCCTTCTAACCTCAAGAGAATTTGGGTCGTTCTCAAGCAACGGTTTCCCCTCCTTGGAGCACAGCTTGAAGAACGGAATGAAGACTCCATCTTCTTCAAGGTAGATGAAGAGAATCTGCAGAAAACGCTCCCCGGAGAATTCACATTTCGAAAGATCTCGTCGTCTCAAGAAGCTTCTGACCTTGTATACAGTTTAGTTACCAAAGAGAAAGCACTTTCCAACGACCTTTTGGCGTGTGTTTTTGTTCTGGAGCGAACGGATCTACTTGGCTGTTTCCATCTCATCGTTCAAGTTGCTCACTGCATCACTGACGGAATGTCCAACATATCAATCTTGAAGTCATTCCTCAACCAACTTTGTAACCCATTGCCGCCTATGCCAAATTTACAAGAGCGTTTGGCGCTATCAGTCTCTTCTGAAGAGTTGGTGCGTCACCGAAAACTTTCCGAGGCGAGAAGAAGATGGCGCAGGGCTATTGCCGCTGTATTGGCTTCTAAGAGCCTGTTCAGAATGAAGGTAAGCCTTTCTATTACCAGCGGTGTTTCCGCCAAACGGACTGAATTGATCAGGGTGGGCATACACTTCCTCGCAAACTGTCGCAACTTACGCCACATATTCCCGCTCAATCAAGGACACTAAACTATTCTTTCGACCCCCACACTTCAAATCTCATAATTTCTATCTGCCGTAAAAATCATATTACATTTGGCAATGCATATCCTATCATCGGACAAATTGCCGTGACTCGCGTTCTTCTTCGGCGCTATCTTCGCGGAGAAATAGGAGAAGAAGAATGGGAATTTAGAAAAACAGAACCTATGGTTTCAGCGGGACCTCTGAATATTCGACACATGCTCGACGAAGACTGGTTTAAGGCCGGCGGGATGGACAATGTCTGCGTCTCCATAGGATTTTTTGCATTCTCCCTCCCATTTATGCCCCTAGGGAAGGCAGCGAAAATAAAGCCAGGCATGCCAATGCCGCCGTTCGAAGATATTCTTTCGACAAAGAGATTTTTACACCGAGCCAAAAGGGTCAAAGTGCAGGCAACTCAATACATTAAACACCCCCTCTTCATGGAGATCAATGCAGCTGGCGCGCCTGGCAGAATACAGCGAGTTAGATCGGCCGCCCTTCAATGGAGAAGTGCTCAAAGGCCGCCGAATGGTCTCAGTGATATGCAAGTATCCCCACAAGAGCAGGCAGCCAATGGTCTAGTGTTTTGCAATGGCGGATCCAGCATGGGAAATGTAGGTTTTCGCGTACCTAACACGGAAAAAAAGTGATTGATACTCCACATCCATAGGTTGATGCCTTGCTTCCCTTGCAGTACCCATTAGGAGACGAAAGCATTGCGAAGACACCTTTGGTGAAACTCAAAAAGAATACGACTGTCCTTCGATGTCGCCCCTCTGAATTGTATCTCGGTGCCTCGACTTCGCGCAAAAGCTTACATGTCGGCGTTTACTGGGACAATAACGTGTTTGAAGAAGATATAGTAACTGAGTGGCTGGAAGAAGTCAGAGCGGCGATTGACTTTTATCTTGGTAGCGGAACTCAAGTTCAAGTAAAATTATGAATAAAAACTGGTATACACATACCGAAATATAGCAGATGGAATACAAATTTAATGTTTAAATTCTATACTACAGTGGGGGAGGATAATGACCATGACCCTCCACACACGCAACGAAACTGCCACATCATCTCGAATAGACGCCATTTGGAATGTAGATGTGGACCTGTAGTATATGTGTTCTGACTCGTAACCGTCCTCCCACCACACCGCAAGCACTTGTCCTTTGGACCGTGCATGATGAGCGGACCTTTGTTGATGACGTCCTTTTCGTCGCCTTTCTTCGATTTAGGGGTTGATAACCGTGCTATGCCGTCCATGAGATCATATGACTTGATAAACAAAGCCGATTTGTTCAAAAGTGCTTCTGATTTTGAGACCTTTTGCAAGAGTTCTCTAAGGTAGGGTTTCATGGCATCTGTCGGGTGGCATGCTGCCAGAGCTCTTCGGCAGTCTTCAACTACAAAGTCCATGTCCAATTCAGTAAATTGTATTATAATCGGTTAATCGTCCTTACGCTTCAGCTCCTTTAGTGAAGTTCGGGTTTCTTCGAGGAGGGATATAAGATTAGAAAGGTCAAAACTTGAGCAGTCGACAGAATCGAGTAGGACACCCTGAGCAATGTGAGCATTTTCACTGCCAGCAGGTAGCGATCCTATATAATCCCGGAATGCTTTTACGTGGCTTAGTACAGCTATTAAGTTCTGTAAGGCAAAAGGATGTGCAAGGTGAAGCAAAGGAGGATGAATCTCAGGGTCCGGTACTTCTATCACAAAAAAAGAATAAGAAGAAAGAATCGGTGTATAAAAATCAATGATGTTTACCGTCTTGGTCGCCTCTAATTGCATTGTTAGATAGGATGCAGACTTTCATCAACTTTTCTGTGAAGTTGACCAGCCAGGTACATATCCCTATAAGTTGCCAAACAGCATCTGCAAAAAAAAGTGTTCAAGATTCCTCATACTCTTTGAAATGAGAGATACGAACCAAGGTCATAACCATTCTTTTCTTTGCAGCTTTCAAACGCAAAGTTACAAGCGGCAATAGAGCATATATCATGTGCAGTTTCCCAGCGGGACTTCAATGTTTCTAGGTCCAACACTTTCTTTGTGGTAGCCCCTTTCGCCCTATTATAATTATCATGAGAATCAATGGGATGGGCAGCTATATATTCTTACCTGTAGACTTCTGTTGATACTCCGACAATATCCCATGTGGATCGGTCTGGTAAATCTACATTATGGTATTTGTCCAGAATTTCCAGTGTATGATATAGAATATTGGTTGCTTCTGATATCGAGATAGAAGGTGCAGAAATTGCGTGAATTATATCTGCGGTAGATGAGCGCCCCACAATCGCCGTTGCAAGTGCCAATGCGGTGCGCAAATCTGAAAGCAGTCACCGAAGCGCTTTAGTCGAAGACAAATTGAAGTAAAACAAGCAACGCACGTGTATCCTCATGTTCCAAAGAAGGAAGTGCATAGATTGCCATGTTAGGCTGCCATAAAGAGAAAGAAAGGGTACAAAACATTTTTTTGTTTGGAGACAAGACAGCAAAAAGGGGTACTTTAAAAGGGGGTTATCGATATAAGGTAAAGGTACATCATATAGGACTCACAATCTCTTCCAACGAAGTCTGAAGAAGATCTGATCACAGTAGATCCCCATGACTCATTGTCACTTAGGTTCGTACTTCGTTCGGGAAGTGAGAAGGGGTAAAAACGTAGAGAGGGAAGGAACACGCACAGATGTAAAACTTTGAGGTTTCCTATCGGCGTTCCTTTCCCTTGAGAATGCGGTTTTAGCTTGGAAAGATCACCTGATGTGTCCAACACAGATGCATATAATAATGCAGTGGTAGGACCCGAGAAATCGATAAAAGGTTCAATGTGGGTCACCACTCCGTCGTCTATGACACGCGTCGTTGGAATCTGAGGAATGGTCTACAGCGGCAAGATTTAGCCAAATTGTGTATTAAAAGAAAAATGACATACCCATATAGTGACTTTAGCATTACTACTGGTGGGTATAGGTTTAACGACGGGTGTCAAATGATATAGCACAAGAGTTGAAGTAGGGGGTTTCAAGTCTTGACGGAGGCAGTGAGAACGTGCGTAATCAAACTTATATCCGCACTTACAATCGTGAAAATCTGTGAAGTTTATAACTAAGCTGACTCTGCCTTTATCTGTGGGTGTCTGTCTGGGTAGAGGTTGGGAGGCGTCTGATTCAGGGGGTGGGGTAACTGGCGGACGCCAAGGTTCACTAACAAATGTAAAGCTAGTTAACGATGGATTCGGAAAATCTACCGTGGATATATGATTGACAAAAAGAGCTGAATATTTCGTCAGGGTCAAGCCTAGGTAAGAACACAAAATACCCACAGAGAAGGAATCCGTCAAACCGAACCTGGACCTCATACACATCCAGGCTCCGCTCTTCTCCCCAGTTTTCCCATTCAATGGCCTTTTGGTCCGGAGTGACCAGAGTAGGGATGTCAACGTTCACAGATAGATCCATTGAGTTGAACGTAGAAACAGGTGTCGGTGTTGAGGTGGTTGGTGGTGGCGGAAGACGGCGGCTGTGTGTAGCTATGAATATGGAATTCTCTGGAGTCGCAAGTCAATCATTAGACCCTTTCCAATATATGGAGACAAATCTTACCATTATACGCCTGACCGATGGTAGCATCTATGCATTGCCTAGTGCCATTCAGTTGTTCCCCGATATCGAAAGTGGCTTGCTGCATTTCCTTAGTTATACCCGAATGTAATAAAGATCGTTTCAAAGTCTTCAGTCCTGGGATATATTGTCGAACGTAAACGATTTGAACATAGTTGTCCTCTGTTACTAGCAGCATTGTGGGGTCGGAAACATGCATAATAGGTCCTCTGGCAGGAAGGCGCATGGGGACGCCTGAGAAGCCAATCGACCACTGCACATCATTGAGTTGGACTATGCGGAATCAGAAGACACGATTAATACCTCTCTATGACTCCCGAGCCATGAAGCGGCCACAATTCCTCCGCCTTTAGGCAGTGACCAACATTCCTTGACCTGCCAATTGTCGATTTCGAACCCGCGTTTCCACAGACAACCTATCCCTTCGCCGTCACTCCTTGGAAAGTAAGCAAGAAGGTATTGATCCCCAGGAGAGACAGAGATTAAGGATGGAGGATCATAAGAACCTAACGATGTCACGATGAGAGACGGTGGTGGGAGAACAAATTGTTTGGAGGACGAGAAATGACGTCCGATAATCGAGGGCCGAGTAGGATGTGCGGTAAAGATGATAGACGATTGGGACCACTGCAACGGTCTTCCGAAGGGACCAAGCACATTAGTTGGGTGCTTAGGCACATTACAACGGAGGAACTCACCGTTTCGGACGCTCAAGCAATGGATAGAAGTCCCACCAACCAGCGCGCCAGTTCTTGGGGGAAGTTTCTACGCTCTTTCCTTTCGAGGGAGACGACGGTAGTTTTGAGGGAGACGCTGGACTTGTGTTTAAGTCGTCCATGCTGAACAAACACTGCAGAGACGCCAACAATAATCACTGAGGGGCGCCTTCGGCTAATTAAGTTCTCACGGCACACAACGTATTAAGGAGTTATTATCGCGGTCAGATTGTTACAATAACAATAATGGCTGCTTTGACCCCCCGCCAAACTTCTAGAAATCTCAATGGCAAAGACACCCAGGTTTTTGTGCAAACTTTCGCAGATCGTATTCTTGTACTCGTCACTCAAATGGGAAAAGTGGGCAATCTGGTGCTGATCCATTTCTTACACCCAATCCTTGCAACACTGAAGCGACATAGATTCAAGCAAATTTACCAGACACCGCGCCTCTTCTACCTTCTCAACCAAATTCACTACAACCGAACAGAATCGAACTCCCTGAAACCTCGCCTGCAATTCAACTGACCCCACTTTTGGGTGGCTCTCCGTCGCAGTACCTTCAGACGCTATATTCCTTGTACGCCTCTCAAATTGCCACAATTATTTGGACGGAAGAATCAAAAACTGGACTGGATAGTTTCCGAAGGAGTGTAGTGGTTGGTCTGGCACTGAAAAAGTCCGACAGCCATCAAGAAACCGTGGCAGGCGTAGAGGATCGTGCAGTCTTCGAGGGCGTCATGGAGATGCTGTATGACCTTCTCCATTCGGATAGAGGATAAGACCGGCAAATTCACCAGACAAAAGTTGGAGGATAAGATGTGGGATTCATATTGCAGGCATGACTGTGGATTATAAAGATGTATCCGATGCTAAAAGATTCTCTCGCCTCTTTTCTTGCATGCTCCTGTATTTCCATTTCAAGAGTTCTACTAATCGATCCTCATCTTTCCTTGCCGTCCTGGGATGGTTTTCGTGCATATAATATGCTAAAAGACCAGTGAACACACCAAGGAGTGGGTCCACACGCCTTGCAAAAAGTCAACGAAAAATCAAAGAAAAAAGACAGGAGAACAAACCGAGCCAAAAGATATGAAGGCATGTGCTCTTGAGGTAAAGTTTCAGGGTGTTATATCTATGTATGTATAAAGAATGGCGTAAACATACCTGGCAGTAGAGTAAAAAGTAAGCAAGGGAATCATGACGCGCGCGAACGCGCCTAAGTGCAACCGGTCCGGCTCATTTTTTTTGAGGTCGGCCATCCTCGGCAGTGTTCTCGACTCTCAACCAACCTACTTACTAGCCACACCCTCCCAATATTCAGACGCATGTCCTCCGCTTTAGATCGTCAGATACGCCCCATCTATGGTTAGTACAGACTCCTTCTAAAATTTGCGTACGTTCTCTGAATTATAACTTTCTTTTTCTAGATGCGCTGGACACTGGTTCAAACAAGTCCGCAATTGTAGCTTGCAACAAGCTTCTCAAAAAGCACCCCAAGAACGAATTAATCAAGGTTGCTCCTACTTATTCACCATACTCTTCGTTTCTGAGACCCTACATATTCAGTCCCTCAAAGCTCTCGCGCTCATTCGTTCGCAAAAGGTCGAAGAGTCACTCGTATTATGTGATGAAGTTCTCGAGACGAAACCTACAGACGATGCTGTCCTGACCGCGTTAATGCACGTCCTTCGAGGATTAGGAAGACGTGAGTTTGTACTCTATGCATAGTTTCGTGGTCTGATCGTTTGACAGACAACGACACTGTCACCATGTTCGAGGAGGCCTTCAAGAAACAGCCAACGAACGAAGATCTCGGGTCACAAACCTTCTTCGCCAATGTCAGAGCAAACCATTGGAAGTCTGCCCACCAAGTGAGTTCTTTGCTCAAATGCAAACATACCGGATTTTGTGTTTATCACGCGCCGGGCTTTCTGTTTAGATCGCCACGCGAATGTACAAGCAATTCCAGGACGAACGTTACTTGTATTGGAGTATCATCAGTGCCGTTCTTCAGGTCCGTTTGTCTATAAAGATTATGTCCTCCACTCCACTAAATCACGTCGCAGGCAAAAGATGCAACAACACCTGCTAATATGCGCCCCATTCTTTACAAGCTTGCTCACCGTCTTCTAACATCTTCTCCCACACCGTCATACCTCAACGCCGACCGCTTCTATCTTCACTTGTCAATACTCCTAGAATTAGAGATCTACGACGAAGCAGATAAATTACTCGACAGCGAAGTCGGTAAAAGTATATGTGCTACAAGCTTATCATGTAATGAACTCCGACGAGAAATTTGGAGGCGGCAGGGCAGGGCTGCACAAGAAGCAGAACGCGCAGAGAAATTGATCCTCGAGAAGAAGTAAGTAACTCTTTAGTGGTATCGACTTTTACTTACGAAGGAGCTTAGGGACCGCAATTGGCTGGAATTCCTCGCTGTCCTCGACGGCGCACTTCCTTCCGATATTGAGTCAAAAGTTGTTGAAGCAGACGTAGCCCTAAAGATCAAACATGCTGAGGAAGTCTTTTTGAAGATTGAGGAAGAAGATGGGCTAAAGGATCGCTCTGGTTCATTAGCTTTGCTGGAACTAGAGAAACGCGCGAGGGTGCACGGAATCTCGCAAGGTCTGTACGCGTGTTGTTGTTGTTTTGGGTTCTTGCTGATATTTGAATAGACTCGAGTAAAATGTTGTCTTTGCTAAGAAAATACTTCGAAAAATTCGGAGATAAGGCATGCTGCTTTGAAGACCTTAAACCTTACGTAACTCCGGAAGATGACACCCTGACCCAATTTAAATCTTCTCTCGAGAGTGTTTCCTCCGACTTTGTAAGTAGACTGCTTGTCTAAGGTGTTTTATATCCTCTTACGTGTCGATTCAAGACAACTGTCTCCCAACTTATCCGCCTCATCAATTCCTTCAAACTTCTCCGTTATACTTTAGCCGACTCCGAAATCACAGCAGAAAAAGAGTCCGCTCGCGTTGCGGCTTACGCGAGATACTACTTTGAGGCACTGTCCCTCGGCGCTGGTTTGCCAGCAACCGAGCTTCAACCTGCCGATGACCTAGCGCTTCTGGCAGGAAATGCGTTTGTGAGCCTCTGGAAACTGACAAGCGATGACCGACATCTATACGATGCTGTGTATCTCCTAGAATTTGCTCTCACCAAAAGCAAACAATCATTCTTGACCCGTTTGATTTTGATCAGGATATACCGATTGCTCGGTAAACAACTTTCTGCCCAATGCACAACAGCCATTTCACTTACATATCTTAACAAGGTGCCGCTAATTTGGCATTAGAGCATTACAGGGTTATGCAAATAAAGCAGGTGCAAAACGACACATTATCTCATCTTATTCTGTCTCGCGCATCAGCTTTCTCTCTGGCTTCTTCTGGGGACCTTACCATGCTTTCAGAATGCTTAGAGTCGACACAGATCTACTTAAGCAATTCGCAGGAGGTGATTTGAAGCCCCTCCGTTCCCGAAAATAAAATAAACGTTGGCTTATTTTTGTTACAGACCGGTGATTTTGTCGTCCGTGCATTCACAGCCGAGAAGTACTCTCAGGTATGTTTGTTTACATTAGTCTAACTACGTCTTGTTGACAGAGAGTTCCAGATCCCTGAGTTTATCAGATTTGAGGAACGTCTAGAGAACTCCCTTCAGCGCGACACGGTTAAGATGGAACATCTTCGCATGCGTCTTGCTCACGAGGCGATAACTTCGGACTTTGTTGACATGGACTTGATTGAGTTGAAGTTCATATTCGACAGGAGTAAGCTAGATGTTTTGCGGTTTCACCTACCTTTCCTGACGTGATCGTAGCACGATACGATAATCGTGATTTCAGTATTCTTCCCGACTACCAACCAAAGATTTCTCAGAGTCTGAATGATCAAACTCTACTCTTTGGCAAACCAGAGGGGGTACGTACCTCGCCATGTTCATAATCTTGTGTGTGTTGACGTGTATTGACAGAGTAAATGGTTGTCGGCCTTCCTTAAAGTCTATATCCGGGCGTTCCAAACAGCCAGCGACCTTGATGACACAGTAGAAGAGAAACTACTTATTGGTGATCGTCCGAAGAAAACTGCTGACTTCGACAGTAAACTCAATCTGCGTGAAAGACTGTTGCAAAAAGATGCAGAAGAATCAGCTTCGGTAAGATATCTGTCGGTCGTTCATTTTCAAGGGTTCTTTTCTGATCGTTTGTGGCCAGCTTACAATTGAAGAGGCCGCGTTCTTAGAATACGCAAACGCGTTAATCAACTGGCTCGAACCCTACCATGATTATGCCCGACCTCCTCCTGCCGTTGTCCTTGCCGAAGCGGCCAAACAGACTCAAATAAAGACCGGACACCCTCTGAAAGGCGTGGACCTCAATCCTTCTAATGGGCATAATAAGAAGGACCAGGAACCACCAACTGTTCAGGATGCTCCTGAGATTGTCGTAGAATACTTTGAAGGTAGCCAACCCAATCTATAACCATTTCTATGCGTGCTGATATCTTGCTTTCAGCCGCAAAACAGCGACTCCAAGAATCCTTGTCTGATTCTTCCCCCAGTCATCTCCTCCACTCTGCCACTATTATCCAAGAGGCAAGAGAAAAATACTTGCAATACGCGCTAGTGACTGACCATTCAACGTATTTTAGGCTTTCTTACTCCTGGTGACACAAACTTTCCGATTCACACCAACAGTGGTCAAGCTTAATAAATTTGGCTCGGTGAGTGACTTCTTGATTACATGCAATAAAAATATCTGATCTATAATCTTCTAGCTTGTTACCCAGTTCAAAGCGCTTCGCACCACTACTCACAGTGTGCTCAGGGACATCTCTGCCAGTCTGAAAAAGCGGGCTGAGAAAGATGGATCCGCTGCTAGCCATCAGGTTAACGAGGCATCGAAAGCATTGACGGTACAGGTACTTGACTGGCACATCCCCCATTGATTCATGGGCACTGATGGTGTTCTAGATTGACCGAGATTTTATCTTCTCGAATGCTAAATTGGTTGCAGATTCGCGCCGCAAAATATTGGAAGGGGTTGGCAAAGGTGTTGACCGCGTCCTTAACAACTATCCGGCCTGAGCGCGTAAATAAATACGCCACCTATATAGGTTGACTGAATTCCTCAGCTTTTTGCATTGCTCTGTTTTTCATGCTCTATAACATTTACCCCCACTCTACTGCTCATCACACATACTACTAACTAACACAGAATTATGTTAATTATGCACACTACTATACTGCTTTTTCTGTAATATCGAAAATTAGATTCTCTACTACTTTTTAGTAGGATGTATTTCATGCTTTTCAACTGAGCAAAGCGGGCAAACCTATTAGATCAAATTAAAGCTCTTGAACACGTCTTTAGCGGCACGTGCAAGACGCCAGTGTCACAATAACCCAAAGGTGCTCGTAACGCGTTTGTGACACAGAATCTCTCTCTGTACGTCCAAATTGCTAACGCGTCATATGAGTCAATGTAAGTCCTTGGACACAACTCTCTTTCGAAATGCTCAATCTCTACAGACGAGTCTAACTTCTATGGAAGTGGTGCTGGAGGTGGTTATCTGCAGGGGGGCTCTCCTTTCAGTGCTAGTGGTAGTCCAGGTGGTATGAGAGTGCGTGTTGCGGAATTGTCAGTAATACAGCCGTTGACATGGTCTTAGAGATCGGAAATATCTAACTCACTACGTCCTTTTACGATTGCACAACTCATCCGGGCTACTCAAGCCCACACGGACGCGGAGTGGAGAGTCGATGATGTGGAGATTGGTCAGGTAAGCTTGTATATCCTCCACATATAAAATTTACCTTATGAAGACGTATAGACTACTATTGTCGGTCAAGTTGTCTCTATCCAAAAGCAAACAACGAATTGTGTCTACGTCATTGACGATGGTACTGGCAGAATGGAGGCGCGACAATGGGTAGACTCATCTGCTGATGGCGATTCCAAGCGTTCAGACGAAATACGGTACGTTGTTTCTGTATATTTTAAGAACACGATTTTTCTCATGTTAAATCAGTGAACAGCAATATGTTCGTGTGACTGGAGGTCTCAAGAGCTTCGGCAAGAAGAGATACATGAATGCAACTCATATTCGATGTGTTAAGGATCCGCATGAGATTTACTTCCACATTCTGGAAGCTATTGCAGTTAGCTTGATTCTTGATCGTGGAGCGGTGAGTTGCTTGTTGAAAATTTTCGTGTTCTCTGTTCAAATATGGTTCCTGGGATTTTGATAGCCTTCCGCTACTGGTGGTTCCTCTCTCAAAAAGAATGAGACAGCAAGTGGGAACATCTCTGCGTACTCAGCACAAAACCCGAATGCTGTACGAAACGACCAATATTCCCACTTGTCGGAACTACAGCAAGCCATCATACATTTCATCCTGGATCAACCACCTCGTGACGAAGGTATTCATGTTGCTCAAATTGCCAAGGCGATAGGAGCAAATGCGGATGACGCACGGAAAATTGGGTAAGAACATCTTGTTTGTCTAATTTAAGATGGTCCCACCATGCTAATGATGTCTTTAGTAACGCGCTTGACTCCCTGATGGATGAGGGTCATGTGTTTACGACAATCGATGATTCTCATTTTAATGTTTCTACGTGATGTATACATTTCTCGTATCTCGTATTATATTATGCCCTATACAGAGAAACCAACACACATGCTGTATTTGTTCCCTATTTTTTTCGATACCCCACGCAAAAACCGGACAATCTTTGGAATAGAGATACCATTTTGCCGACTGGTTCATTGGAGATCACAGTTGTTTCTTGGGGATCTACACTGAGAAGAAAGTGCGCTATTCTATTCGCCAAGTAATCGTGCACTTTGGTTGTGGGGTGAATATGGTCTCTCCAGATAGTACCTCCTTTGCAGCGTATGTCGAAAGAGGTGAATCCGTAGGTCTCGGGAGCATCCAGCAACAGATTGAATGCCTCGAAAGCAGAATACAACAGGAGGGTGGCGTCATCGTGCTTAGAAGCAAAGGCTTGACATTCCTTTTGCAATGTTAGATTCCAACTTTCACAGATCGACAAAACGCGAGCTTCTCGGTCCAGAGGGACTAAAGTTATAGTTCAATTTAGCTGAAGCAATGTGGCGAGAACTTCCTTACCTGCTGGACTACGATGGACTGTAGGAACATCAATGAACAAGAAATTCCGAGCGCCCGCATCATAAAGCTTTTCTTGCAACTCAAATAGCTTCACAACAGCTGTACTGGGGTCTAAAGATGATAACCTGAAATTTTTAAGGTTAGCCAATTCGACCTTTGAATGGCATACAAAGACTTGCCCACAATCGTTTATGCCAATCCATGTTACTACAAAATTTTAGCCTCGATATGTAGAATTAGCGGCGCCAATTCTCTAACGCACTGAAGAGTGTGCCTTCCTTGGTCCAAGGTGCCCATTTCGGTTTTCTAGCGAGACTGGGAAGAAAGATCTGCTCCACTTGACGCTCGATGCCGGCGACTGTAGCGCCCCCTTGCGCGTAATCATACACTAACATAGGTGATTTCATCCATGGTTTGATTTACTTTTTATGTAGCGGATTGTATCGTGGCTCAGGACAATACTTCGACATGAGGTGGCCAACCCAGTTTGGCAAGGCATGTTTATTGTGGGTATTCCCAGGATATTCAACGCCTAGTGGCCGACTAGCTTTGGGTTTGTTCGACTCAAAATCCGAGATGCTGTCCGGAACTCCTATAGAACTATATGAATCCCCGCTGCGCACAACGGAGTGAGGTTCTGACTCTTGATCAGGACTGTGCTACGTACAAAATTACTAGACGTCGAATCATAGAAAATCCGAGCCAAGTTGGCCCTATATGATAAATGGTTGATCGATGTGTTACATCCGCAGGAAATTTCTGCTCTTCTAGCATCGCATAGTAATACAGGGTTTGGGGTGGGCTGACCAGACTAGTGACCTGTGACCATCATGAATCCGAGAAAACTTGTTCTTCTCACGTGGAAAAAAAGCTACATACTAAAGAAGACGCTATTTTTAGACCGTGTGATCAGTGAGCCAGCTCTGCTAAGATATCCTCGCAGTTATAAAATTTATCAAGTTTTCCATTCATAAAACAAGTCAATATTACTGTAGACCAAGTCCGTTTCGATCAGCGATTCCATTGCGTTCCTTGGGCAAGATCATTGTTAGTTCATAACTGGTTCAATTATGATTTCAACATACCACATTTCTGAGGGAGTGAGGTCATGATATCGCTCTTCCATCCATTCTATGATGTCTTGAATGAAAACACCGTTATCCCCATGGTGGATCCCGGGATCATTGAGACAGGCAATTACGCCTTGCTGTATTGCGGCCAATCGTGAAGGGTCTTCAACGGTTTTCATTATTTCCAATAGTTCGGGGTCCAGCTCTGAGGGGAGCAGGTCAATATCTTGACTTCCACTTCCACCTGCAATCGTAAGAACCTCCATTTCGGAAGCGAGTAAGTCGCGTTTGTTTTCAGTAACCGAACTTGACCCCGAAGGCTAGGGTGTCGAGAATAAGCCAAGACATCAGGCAAAAGACCAAGCAATAACGCACTGGAGGGCCTCTTTCTACCGTTAGGGTATCAACAATGGAATGCAAGATGTGATAGTAAATTTCATATGAATCGAGAACAAGTTGAATGTTGTCGACTCTTAGCATCTTCGTTCCATTATGATGTTCCAACTCTCCTATTATACGTGCATATGCAAAAGGCCTCCAGGACAGATAAGTTAGATTCAATATGAGTAGAAAGAGTCGCACGAAGGATAGAGACATACTCGTATATAAAGTTGCATGATACATCCGGAAAGCGACCTTGAAAATTTCCCGTACCATCGTCAAGGCTATATATACGGCCAGATACGCCTTTTTCGACGTGGAAACGTACATTGGCCACCACAATGATCTATGAAGGTATCAAGATAGCACAAATATGTTTTTGTTAACTTACCTTCTTGATTGGAACTCCATCAATGCTAAACTTAGCCGAGGGTTCAAAGTTTACTTGACTCGCATCTATGAGTTGTCGTAAAGTAACTCTTCGGATAGCTTTTGCAGAATTAGAAAGAGAGCTCTGCAAAGCTGGCTTAATACGGAACTCATGGCTAATGAAAAACATACTAAGTTTTACCTGTTTCCATTTGGAGGGTTTCAAATTCAAATACCCTTGTTGACTCGAGAAAGAATATGTTTGTGATGATGGGTTGACCATTAGTAGTTCAGTGATTTTATGAGTGTCGGATGCAAAGAAACAGAAGGTATAATTGCTTTGTAGATGTGCGGAAAATTGGTATTGAGGCAAAATGTTTTTATATCAAAGCATTCAATGGGAGCGATATCAGGCTTCCTAGCCGAGCAAGTAGTAAGTATTGGTAGTATGCCTTCACCTTGAAGGTGGCTGAACCTCTTCAAGGGCGCCTGTTCTTGTGACGGTGTAGCGTGACCACGTCTGATGCTTGTCACATAGGTCGGCCCGAGGTCATGTGCTGGGATGTCATTGACCTCGTAATGAGGCTCTGTGCAGGTAACGTTATGAAAGCTCAGCACGCGAAGCACACTGCGTTCGCCTCGTTACCCTTGCTATCTGTACAGGGGCTCACTCAGCATCGCTCGCTGATAACAACCAGGACATGCGGATTGTTTTATCACAACACATTTAATCTTCAAGTTGCTCTTTGTTTATAATATTGTATCGACTCCGGCTCAGTATCATGCCTTGGTACTCGTCTTGGATCCCAACGCTCCCAAACTTCGCCATACCCACCAGCATTCAAGGGCGTTTCCTATCTTTTATCCTGAAAAAGTCTCTTGGACACTTTGTCAAACCGGGACAATTGGATCATCACCAGATTGACTCCCAAATTGGTTCAGGTTATGTACAAGTCAATGATCTTGAACTCCATCCCGAAGTACGTTCTCTCATGGATTATGACCCTTCTTGAAGACGAATTCAATAAAGTATGATATCAGGCTATCAATGGTTATTTAGAAGGTCTTCCAGTCGCCCTCCATTCAGGGACAGTATCTTCAGTCAAGGCCAGGATTCCATGGCCTAATCCCCTAGCTTCAACACTTGGTTTTTCCGTCAAATCCATATATCTCACATTCCACGTCGTATCCACCAGTTTGCACAAAGATAACGAGGGACCGGATTTATCAAGCTCCGTGGCATCAGTGGCAGAATCATTTGTTCACGAAGAGCTGTCAGAGGGAGAAGAGGCCAATCTCTGGAAATCGCTCCATGAAGAAGTTACCTTGCAATCGAGTCTTGTAGACGATCAGGTCCTTCCAGGAGGCTTAGGAACAAATTCTGGCCAACGCGAATTTGCCACCAAATTCGAAACAGACCCAGTGGGAGTCTCTGTATTTGCCGGTCTCATTGAGCGTTTGCTCGCGAGATTTGAGTTCGATGCTCAAAATATCAGAATAACTTTGATTCATCCGGGAAATATGGCCTTGTCTTTAGAAGTGGAAGAAATAAAATATCTTACAAATAATGCATTATCCAATCCTGCAGACCGTGGTGAAAGTCGTTCGCTGTCGCTTGGCGGAATAACAATTTCCTGTCGAGATCTCTCTTCTCCAGGTATGGACGATTCGAGAGACATCATATCCTCTCATACTCCTTCTCCTCAAGCTAGCACCGAAGCGGCTCAATTTGATATGTCTCAATCGATTCTTGCGTTACCTCCAAGGTCACCATCACCAGTAGATTCGGTGTCAAGCAGTATGTATGAGAGCGCCATCTCTACCAATTCATCTATTCTTCGACCACCAATTGTGGATTCTAACAACGCACCATCTTCAGGGCATCTGCCTGAAGGTTCCGGGACACTTTTGCGGCAAGCATCCACTCTCACTGATGACTCGACAGATATGAACCAACGTCTATTAACGTTTGGTCCTCAGCCTATTGTTCTTCGTTTAACGACGCCCCCGCCCGTCCCCGATGTATCTGATGAAGATCCCTTTCTTCATTCGGAGGAACCAAATGACGCAGCAACAAATGAGCTGGAGATCTCTGTCTCTGTTGGCATGTTGGCATGTCTGATAAGGCCGTGGCAAATTAGAAACATATCAAAATTGGCTACCTCCCTATTGACTGGCTCTGTTCACACAGGAAAGGACCAAGCTATGGATATGCCCCAAATCAAAATCGATGCACGAATGCGAGGAGCTGTTGCTGTTCTATATTCCTCAGTGCCAGACGACAAGGTGCCTCAAAGGGACGTTGTTGCTGATTTCTTTAACAAACCTTTGGTCCCCCCTTCATTAGAACATGGCTACACGCGGATTTACCTGGATAATATATCTGTTTCATTTACGACGTCAGGCGAAACCCAGGAATCAATGTCGCGCCGAGACCAAAAGCTTCAGAAGTCACAATCCAAATCTCTGGATGCCAGTATTGGAGACCTGTCGATATTCTACTTCAGGAAAGATCTTGGCTTTGAAAACAATGGAAACCCACCGAAACTTACACCTTTCCCCATTGTCCTTACCGATCCTTATCTCGCATCGCAGTATTCCGCATCACACGAACACCCACGTCCAGAGTATAATTATTCTCTTCTTCCTACATTTAGCGTGATTGATTGGACGGACGAAAGATGCAAAGGTTATGGTACCAAAGTGTCTCAGTGGCGGTGTCAACTACCGAAGTCTGGCGTCTCCAGCAATACGACACAAGCGACAGAAACAAACGTATTACAACCTTTTCTTAAAGTGTCTGTCCTTCGAACATCTATCATTAGAGGATCAGAAGTTATCCAAATTTCTGAAAGTATGGAGACCAATGTAGCGCCGCTCAACATTCGTGCAGACATTCAATATCTATTGGAGCAAGGTGGACCACTTTCTTTTTTCGAAGATTTGCTGCCACTGGAGACGCCTATTAGTGACCGGGATTCATTTTCTTCGGAAGACACCGTGGATATGTATTCCTCGACCAGGAATGTTCTTGCGACCAAAGGTGCTCCAATGAATCCACAATTCGAGAATCCCAAGCGGAATAGTTCAGGAAAGCGAGAAAAACCGGTAAGAAACATATTGATACTATTTCGGCGTGATGCGACTGAGGTAATGCCTGTTGATAGACCGATACCAAAGTAACCCGCGTAGTCAACCTTCCTTTCACTCGGGTAGCAGTAAGATGTCCACCTCCACAGTCGATCGACCGCTCCGGTACAGTAATTCTTGACGTTCATAACCTCGTTCTGTCCATGAACCCAGTTCCATCTAACAAAGTGGTGAAGTTTGCCAGTGACGATGCTATCCCACCTCGTCACATGGATGCGCTTGAAGACAATATAGTGTGCATGGTCGAATTTGATAGGTCTGTTGTGGCATGCTCGATGGTAAATTCAACAATAGCCGTTGCTGTGGCATCCGTAGGTCCGCTAACAGACGAGGCGGAATACCAAAGGGATGAGAATGAATCAAGACCCGACTCGCCAAAGTACATTGCATTCAATCCACGTATATGTGTGATTAAACCATCTTCCAAAACGTCAAGTAAAAGCCCTGCATTTGCGCTCAGCGTCGACATACCTGGAGTGCACGTAGATATCTCTAAACAAATACTCGACGCGTTACAATATTGGGCAGACGACGTTAGTCAACTTCTGGAAATCCTATCAAAGTCTCCGAGCCTCGACAAGAACTCAAACTCGAGGGGTGATAGCAGGGATACCAGCCTTATTGGAAGCAGATTCTTCGTGAATTCCAGGAGCGGCAGCGGAAGTTTGACTCCTACTGAAAGTGCGGAATCGGTTATAAAGCTTACTGTCACGGAAGGCAAGTCCGGTTTACGCCCAAAGGAAAATAAGCTAACAAAATCTATAGCGTTTGTCAGAATCATGGTGCCACGTAGTGATTCTACTCAACATCCAGTCCGCCCTTTCGACCTGAGGGCAGCAGATCTGGATGTACTCATTGAACTCAATCCGGATGATAAAGTGAGCATCCTCATTTTCGTCGATACCAATGGCTAATATTTCAAGAAGCAACAGACTGTCGTAACTATGGGAGTGATGGATTTAAGTATGAGAAACACAGATGCTCTTGGACGTGTCCAAAAGTTCTTTGGTATATCTTCTCCGTACTCTTTGGTTGGTTTGTCTTTCTACAAGCAGTCAGGACATAGCGTTGACGTTGCTTGTTAGTCTTCAACGCCAAAGCCCACTGTCAAATTACGATTTACGACTTCCACAATACCTGCAATTAATTCGAAAGAAACTCGAATTAAACTAACTCTCTGTAACTTTACGTACTCCTTCTTTCCGGATTTACATTGGACAAGAGATTTGGCTACATTTGGGAAAAACCCACCTGGCGTACGTCTTTCTGAGTATAAACAAAATGTCCGCTTATTGATTATTAACAGACATTCGAATCAGTCATTCCAAGCGATCGCACCCGTATCTTTATAAAGATTATAGATGGCTCGATACAGGCTCTAGCGCCTATAAGTCCGGCGTCTATCGTTTCGCATATCAATGAACTTGAATTTTCTACAGATGTCATAGGGGACTCCCGTGATTCATCTTTCCAAGTTCAAGCTACGGACCTTTCCCTTTTAGTGTTAGATGATGTCCTGACACAGGAATCACCGGTCAACACATATCGTGGTAGATTGTTATGGACGGTGGGTTACTTTTGTTCGAATTCTAAAGAGAACCTGTCTTATATCTTTTTAGGCTGCGGGCTATGCCCTTTTAGCTGAGGTAGCGAGCCTAGACATGAAAGTTATCAATCAACTCACTACCCTGCCATTATGGAAGGTCTGTCTAACAGAGAAACTCTTTTATTTTCCTGAGATTTACGGATAGCAGGTTACAATTATCCACGTCATTCTGCGCCTCCATCTATGTGCAGACACCATGACAGCGGTAACAGCATTCATTCAAGATTTTGGGACGTTGTTTAAATCTCCGGCAGAAGTGTAAGTTCATCTTTTACATAAGTAACCTGTAAAATTATTAAAGATCTTTAGACCTAGCCCTCAGAGTCCTACAAGGAATCCTGCAGTTTTCAACAAAAAGGTTGTGAAGGAAGGCAATACTCTTATGTGTGAGAATTGGGACTGTGTGTCTTTTAATAAAACGCTATACTCACTCTAACACAGCATCGGTTGAAGACCTGGCGTTCAAACGCATACCAGAAATTGGGCCTGCTCCTGACATGATCTATGATGACCTCCCTAGCAATATGGATTATCTAGACGAATCTTTTGGTGCAGCAGCAGGTTTAAGAGAGCTACGTGATGACGACCTTGAAGATTTTGATAACGACGAACTGGTTGACGGAACAACCCTTGAAGACGATCCGAATGTCATCTCAAAGGTCGGCGGCGAAACTATCAAAATTTTTGAACCACAAGGCCTCGAAGTAGTCGAAGATTATTTCCACACCATTCCTCCAGACCGATCTCAGGGAAACTCATAGTACGATTTGTTTATTTTGGCACCTACTGCTTTGCTGAAATAATGTTAGTGACGCAAAACCGCTTTTCAATCTCAAGGTTCAGGAAGGGAATTTTACCCTGTTTTTATACGACGGGTACGACTGGGCGAAAACTCGCAAAACGATTGAAGAAGAAGTCAAGGAAATGCGCAAGCGGCTTGCAAAAATCAGGCAACTGGTGGCCAGTGGCCAAACT
>Ga0247779_1000649_pt1 | contig 19879 bp, 25 predicted proteins | sample UWRJL221509R5_FD_179925 | JGI IMG/M metagenome (GOLD analysis project Ga0247779, IMG submission 179925) | Plant litter microbial communities from Arlington Agricultural Research Station in Wisconsin, United States - UWRJ-L221-509R-5 | ecosystem: Environmental > Terrestrial > Plant litter >... | reverse complement strand
CTACATCGAGATGTTCTACAACCCAATCCGACGACACGGTTCCGCAGGCGACCTGTCGCCGATAGAGTACGAAAAGCGCTACGCGCTAAGCGGCACGTAGATGTCTATGAAAACCTGGGCGGTTCACCAAGACAGGAGCGCTAACCACCTCGGGCGTGCTAGTCACGTGTGCGTATGCAATGTTTTGGACGTGCTTTAGCTACTCGCATTGGGCCGCGATCTCTGCGGCAGATATCGACAAGCTTGGGAGTTTTCTTCAGGGCCTTTTCTCCCCTATAGCCTTTCTGTGGCTCGTGATCGGGTATTTCCTTCAGCGCAAGGATCTCGAACTTCAACGCGTTGAACTTCGTGAGAACAACGTCAGCCAACGAGAACAGCACAATGCTCTCGCTCGGCAGGCAGACTTGTTTGCAGAGCAGCTGCAGATGGCGCGCGCGCAGAGTGACGCCGATCGAGACATGACTCTTATTGCCCAAAACATCATGATTGGGCCAGAAGACGCCACCTCAGGCCCAGTCCTAACTTTCGAGCTAATGAATCTGGGAGCGACAGTTTATTCCGTGTATCTGCAGGTAAGCTGCGACGGTCCGGTCGAATCCAAGCTCGCGACGCGTTCCATGCTTTCATATTTGGTTCCAGGCACGCCTGAAAGAGTGATTTTGAGGCCGAGTCCCGCGGGCGACACCTTCCCAAATATTTCGGTGGTGTTTCTTCGAAATGACGGGCGGCGACGGCGGGCAGAATATACCCTGGACATCGCGAACCAGATCTTGGTGCCACGAGGCATATCGGACGACATACAGCCCGCATCTCAAACTCCGCTTTGACGAGGGTTGATGGCACCGCCGCGTGTCGCTGCCTGAGAAACGTCCCTATGCCGGCGTCTCGATCAGACGGCTCTTCACATCTCGTCGACAAACCTGACGCTAGCGTGCTGCCCGATTATTGAAGCGGGGGTTAAGACATGAGCGGATGCACAGCGCCAGTGCGTGGACATCGTTCAGCCGCGGCGGCCGCGGAGTGTCCAGCGTGCCGTTATCGAAGTAGCCGCTACAGCGGCTATGGCTCTTCCTACTCGTCGTCGGGCGCCAGCGGAACTAGCTCCAGCAGTGGAGGCGGCGGAGGAAGGTCCGGCAGCAGTTCAAGGCCGCGTTGGTCGAGAGCGGGTTCGTCAATTTCGTACACGCCTGCCCAGGTACAGTCGCTGACGCCAGTCCGCGAAACCATTGAGACACGAGCGGCGCAGCAGCCGGATCTTCGTGACGTCTTCCTGTGCCACGCGTGGGATGACCGACAAGGGGCAGCCAAACTCCTGCATGATTCGCTCGTGGCTGCTGGCGTAAAAGTTTGGTTCAGCGAAAAAGACCTAGGTCTCGGCGTGCCGATGATGCGCGCAATCGACAAGGGCTTAGCGAACTCGCGAATCGGGCTCGTATTGGTTACACCTGCGCTGCTAGACCGTCTCCCAAAAGAGGGAGTTGCCGACAAAGAACTTTCGGCACTACTGGCGCGCAATCAGCTCGTTCCCATCGTGTATAACACGACGTATGACGCTCTCCGCAATGTCAGCCCGCTACTCGCCTCTCGAAGCGGCTTGGACACCGCAGAAGATTCAATGGAGGTTGTCGCGGCAAAAATAGGCGAACTGGTTGCGCTGTTGTAGCTTCGTTGTCAGCACGCCCGCATCGACAAGATGCTGGCGGCAGCGGGCATCGAATCGCAGTCAGGTTTCTAGGAGATAACAATGAGCCTCACGGGTATAGCTTCAGCTGCGGGTACAACCCCATCTAGTATCGAGCACCTGATACACGCCGGAGAAGGAAGCGCCGGACTTGCTTCGTCAATCGGCACCACCACGGCATCTCTAACGAAATTTGTGAACGGCGAGGCGTCCGCAGGCATCGCGTCCGCGCTTGGCACTACGACTAGTAGTGCACAAGAACTGCGTAACCTCATCGGTCGAGACGGTGCTATCGGGTTAATTATTGGCCTTGCCTGTGGGCGCGGCGGCAAAAAAACCTGACACACCGTTCAAGCAGCCAGCCTGTGCTCGTAGAACGGATGCCGCTTGTCATCGAAGATCGCATAGAGCGTGTCCGCGAATAAATCCACGGGGCCAACTTGGCGCCCGATCTTGACAGAGATTTAGGATTGATCGACCGACATGATCACGCGCGAGTCGATATGGCAACTACTCGTGAGCGGGTCTACTGGCAACACACGCCGGGCTTCGGCTAATCGTCATAACCATCCGCGAACACGGTTTCCGTGTCGCATTCGCGATACCAGGGAGTGGCTCCCGTCGCCGCGTCCCACGCCGGATCGGGCGTCGCCGCGAAATAGTTCGGGCACAGTTCCGATTGACCGGCGAACAGGTCCGGTACGGCTTGCACAACCGTGCCCGTCAGGCGATTGAAAGAAAAGCGCGCGTAGGCTAATTGATAGAGCTGATTCAGCGCCGGAATAGGGCCACTCAGACGATTGTGCGAAAGGTCGACATAGAAAAGATGCCCCAGTCCGTCGAACGACGGAAGCGTGCCGGTCAACGCATTGTTCTGCAGGTACAGCGTTCCGAGGGACGAAAGACCGTGCAGCGAAGGAATCGGGCCGCTCAATTGATTGTTCCGAAGATCGACGGCCTGCAAGAATATCCCGTGTCCTTCGAGCGGCGGGATCTGGCCGCTCAATTGGTTATCGGCCAGATCGAGGACCTGCAGGAGTACAAGACCGTCCAGCGAGGGTATCGAGCCTGTCAGATGATTGCGTGACGCGTCGAACTCCGAAAGTTCGGTGAGACCTGCGAGCGGTGGAATCGAACCGGAGAGCTGGTTCTCGGCGACGAGAAACTGCTCCAGATGGGCCACGCCGTTCAATGCCGGAATTACGCCTGTCAGCTGGTTATGCGCCACGTTCACGTATTGGAGGTCTGCGAATCCGTCGAGCGCAGGAAGCGGGCCGCTAAATTCATTAGCGTGGAGATCGATTTCGAGCAGACCGCTCAGCGCGCGCAGCCCGGCGACCGAGCCGCTTAACCTGTTTCCAAACGCCCTCAGGCGGCGCAATGTCGCTAGGCCTTCGAACGAGGGAAGCGGGCCCGTGAGCTGATTGTCGCTGACGGAGACACTTTCGAGGCTCGGAAGCCCGTTCAAAGAGGGAAAGCTGCCGGTCAGTTGGTTGCCCGCCAGCGCCAGGCCGGTCAGGTTCGGTAATCCCGTCAATGCCGGGATCGTACCGACGAGATGGTTGAAAGACAGCTCAATCGCGATGACCGTGTCAGCGCCGTTTTTATAACCACAGAAAACGCCGGTCCAGTTGCACTCGCTACCCGCGGGACCGTTCCATCTGGAGTTGTCGCTCCAGGCGTCGCCGCCAGTCGCCTCGTACAGCGTCAACAAGGCCTGCCGCTCGCTCGGCGGAATCTGTGCCTGCGCCGTCGAGGCGGCGGCCATCAGCAAACATGCAATCAGACACACTACGTCTCGCATGACGCCCCTTTCCCCTGCCTCTCGCAACATTAGTATAAGGAGTTTCGTGCGCCGTCGCTCGGCGCCCGCAGATAGGCGATCTGTGCCAACTCAGGATCGACCTCGTCGTAGTCGCCGAGCGGCATCGAGCCATCCGCCATGCGCCAGCCAAGGATGCGCCAACCGGAATCACGGGTCACTGCGTCAGTGAGGTAGCAGTGCCCTTCTGGGAAATAGCCAGGCGCCGTCCAGAGCTGGCGCAGGTTGTTGATCAGGATCAGCTCGATCGCAGAATTGCGCGGCGGTGTGTGACCGTAGGCCTTCCCGTGCTTGGCGTAGCAGCGCTCGACGTAGCGCGAGCCAGGCACGGCCAGCGGGACACCGAACTTCATCGTGGCGGACTTGTAGCGGCGGGACATGGCGCGTCTCCTTGGTGGGGACGGCCGATCATCCGGGCGGCGATCTCATGGGAGGAGACCAGAAATACACACTCACCCGTTGGGCGGGGTCAGTTTGGGGTCAGCGACGAACCGAGCTCGCAGCTAGTTGCCGGCCAGCTTAGCCGCCGCATCCGATGCCTCTTTCGCCTTCTCGCGCAACAACGCTGCATGGGCGAATCTATGTAGTTCGATAATTTGCAGCGGGATGAGCACGCTACGGAAGGCCGATGTCAGCAAAAATCCGCCCACCAGCACGACAAGGGACCGCGCGAAAAATTGATCGGGCTTGCACGCGGAAATCACGCCAATCGTCAGAAGACCACCGAGATGACTAGCCAGCGTACAGAACTGCGAAACGAGCAGGTGGTTGCTCTTTTCGGTGAAGCCACGTAGCTGCTCCAGCGTTAGCGACTTCGCCGCTTCGGCCTTCCCAGTGAACAGCATCGTGGTGATCATGAAGCCACTGAGCACTGCGAGGACCGACACGGTGGAACGCCAGAAGTCTGTGGAACTCACACTCAGGATATCGAAACGCACCAGACCAGCAAAAATCCATGCCCCCACTGCGAAAAGCGCCAAGTAAAAAAAAGCATATCGACGCCGCATTCCCCTGTCAGGGGCGGCCGCTCGGAACGACTCCCCGAGCGTCGAGCCGGCCGACTGAATTTCGTCAGGCAGCACGGTCATTTTGATGAGAGAGAAGATCACGGCTGCGTCAAGAACACGCCTTCCTCGTCGATGATTCGCAAAAAGCCGTCCTGTGGCGTCGCCAGGTCTTTCAGATATTGCACCATCTCAGTCTCAATTTCAGTTTGCGCGGGGACGCCAGGCCTAACTTCTTGAATGCTAACTACTTTGCGCTCGCGGTACTCGTCCAAGCCAGACATCGTGACCTTGTCGTTGAAGGTCACGGTGATCGCGGATAGTCCCGTCGCTCCTTCGCTTTCCTGCACGAGCCTCAACGCATCTTCCGGGTCAATTGGCTCGTTGTCTGCGGCCTCGACAGTCGCGGAAATCTGCTTGTAACGCGTGACCCCGGCCTTCTCGAAGAGCTTATCCAGCCGCCCGCCAAATGATTTCGGCTCCGGCGTAAATTCGAAATTCACGCGCGCGCTGATCTTCTTGATGCCTTCGTGCTGAGCCACAAGTGCCAGAAAATCTCGGCTCGGTATGTCGACCACCTTTAGTGCCGGAAACGTTTTGTCGTGATGACGTCGGATCAAGTCGCGCATGGTGCTAAGAACGAGCGGGATACTCCCATACACACGCGCGTTTTCAATCACCAGCGCGTCGCCCAGCACGAGGCAAGCAACCCTGTGCACGACTTCGACTGGTTCTTCATCTGCGCTCTTGATCGGCGTTGCTTGGATGTCGGCCTGTAGCGCGTCGAAATCTCGCACGACTTGGTCGGGCGTCAGACCTGCAGTGTAGACATATGCGTGAAAAAGCACGGCGGAGATGGTCTTCTTCACTGGCTCGAGAAACACACACGTCTTGCCTTCCTTGACCTTTTCCTTTGGAGGGTAGTGCCGATCGCCGACGGTGGTCGCCGCCTCAAAAACCTTGTGCATTGCCAGATGCAAGCGCAGCGGGCTTTGCGCTGGGTAGCGCTGTCCGTCAATTGCTAACACGCGGCGAAGCTGCAAACCCCGGTCTATTGTCCCCATCGAACCGACCCTCCCCTGGGCCCGACGGCTGCCGGGCGCTCCGGCGGCAAGTGTCCATGAAAATCGGCCGGGATACGACAATTTCGAAGAGTTCCCGTCCCCAGCCTGCAAAACCTTAATGGGCCGCCGCGAGGATGTGATGCAATGAACTAAGGGGCGCCGGGCGAAGAGACGTCACGTCAGCTTGAGCGTCACCGTCAGTGCGCCCCCGCCAGCGGAAGCATCGTCACGCGTCCGGCGCTGCCAAGAGTTCACGTATGTAAATTCACGCAAGGGCGCCCGGGACGGTAGCAGTGCTCGCTCGAATCCGTGCGTTCGGCTGATAGGATCGCAGCGCCTCAGCCAGAGGTGATAACTCACCGGAGTAGTTATGCGTGTTGCATCAGGAGCTTTGCTAGGGATAAGTTTCGCGCTACTCGTTTCAGCCGGGGTCGCATGTGCGAAGAGTGGGAACTCTGCCGCTGGCGCTTCTGTCACGTCGCACCTTCCGAGTCCGACCGATACCAACGTGTCTCACTGGACCGTGTCGTACCAAAACGATGGAAGCTCCACCCCAGAAACAGTGCCAGGCAATCCGCACATGGGTGACCGGCGCACGAATCAGTGGTTCACACCAACTCCGGGTGGCGGCTATCAGGAACATACTGAAACCGACCGCTTTCAGTCGCCGAACGCGCCCATTAGTGGGCCACCGGATGACGGTAGCGGACAGTCGCCAGTATGGGTTGAGGTATCTTACGAGGAGCACACGCTCACTAGCGATGAGTGCTCGAAGCTCCTGCATGTAGATTGCGTCGCAGTCTAACTGGCTAAGACGTCCAGACGTCACTAAGGGCTTGGAGCAATTCAAGCCCTTTTTTTGTGGCGTCCGCCCACTCGGGCGGCTCACTTCATCTTGAACGTGTCGACGCTCAGGCCTGTTGCGTGCGATGCGGCGATTCCGAATGTCACCGTCTGCGTCCCCGTTGCCGTGATGACCTTGTAGGCAGCTGCGCAGGATAGGAAGTCGGCGCCGTCCGATTCGACGTGCAGGCTCGTATACCCAGCGGGAACTGTGATGGTGGCGGTGCTGTTGTTCTCGCCGCACAGGTTCGCTATCAGGATCTGCGGCTGCGTCGACAGTGCATCGGTCACGAGCGACGGCGCAGCGTTTGTTGCGGTCACGACTTTCTGCGTATCGAGCGGCGACGACGGTTTCCGGCGTCGTCGGCATCCTGAGATCGATCAACCCACTGGTTCCTCCCGGCGTGCCAGAGCCGGCCACCGGTGTACCGCTAGGTCTGCGCGCGGTTCTAGCAAAGACGACGGATCGGGCTCAAGCAATTCCTCCCCAAGGCTGGGATCCGCATTTAGGATACGGGGTTCTGGACGCGGCGGCTGCCGCTCGAAAGATGCTCGGCACGGTGGCCGGCGGCGTTGTGCGCAATCGCGCAACGCCGCTGTTCCGGCTCTATAGCGCAGTGACGAAGGACTACGCAGATACGACGTCGCCTCAATATGCGCTGTCCCTAATGATCAATCAGACGCACGCTTACGTGCAGCCGAGCACGTCCCCAATCGTACCGGGTTACACCTTCCCGTACGATTCCGCGAACGAGGCGGCCCCTGCAACGCCTCGCGCGTCGGTCTATGTGCTGACGACGGAATTCACGCCGCACAGCGGATACCCCCCCGTGATTCCGTTGTACTTAATGGATAAACCCAAAGCGAACGGAACGGACTATCTACTGGCAACGCCGATCGATCTTCAAGCGATCCACGGTGCCGGCTACAACCTGCGCACGATCCAGGGTTACATCTACCAGCCCTGCACTCCGGAATCGACCTGTGTCCCGCCCGGTGCGAAGAAGTTCTATCGCGCCTGCAAGACCACCGATAACGATTGCGCGACCTTCCTCGATACAGAGATCAGTTCCTTTCCCAGCTATACGTCGACCTTTCCCCCGATTGCCGGCTCGACGAAAACACTGTTGGGATACGCCTATCCCGCAACGGATACCGACGGCGATGGCCTTCCAGATGGTTTCGAGTACGCGGTCGGTACGGACCCGAATTCAAAGTGGTCCAACGGCTTGGTATCGACAACGGAAAACGACGGCACTCGCTTTCCGATGATCGGAGTTGAAGTCAGTGATCCGTGCTTGGGCGGACCATTGGGGGCGAGGAATTGCGGTGCCGACCGCATTTTCAAAAACGGGTTTGAAAACCTTTAATGGGGGCTATTGCGCAATCGCAGCGCCACGTGCGGATTATTCGATGACCGCCGCATTGCATCACTGCATGGCTGCGCACAGGACCTACGTCGCACGGCGAAGCATACACGTGAACTGATGCATTCGGTGCGATCTGCAGATGTGGTCGTCGAGCCCTCTTGGGACTGTGTTTTTGGCAGGAAAAAAATCGAAAAATGTCAGGGTTTAGCGCAGCGGAAGGGGCGATCGTTTGCCGCGATCGACGCACCATACTTTTCAGCCGCCCCGCCTTCGAACGTTCCCGTTCGCGGCAATAACGGCCGGCTTTCGCCGCAAATACAGCTTCGCCGCAGTGACGCTGCCGCGCTTGGCACTGGCGAATATCGCCTGCGCCAGCTCGATCCGTTTCGCTGCGACGCCGCGGTGCAGCTCTCGCGTGAAGTGGGTCCTGAGAGAGCGCTCGCTGATGCCGATCACCAGCGCGATCTGCGCGTAGTGCATGCCAGATGCGGCTGCAGTCGTGACTGTGTCGCGCATCGAGGGTGTCACCGGAATTCGTGGTCTGCCCACCTCTGAAATTCTCCGGCCAGAAAAAATCTGCGCGTGGGTTCAGCGATAGGGGTCGGAGCTGATTCACCGGTACTTTCGACGTCCCCCTTGCTCTGTGGCGACCGCCTGACACCCACCCCGGACGCTGAATCGTCGGTGCCAGCCCCATCACGCGGCCTCGCCTTCCGTCTCGCGCTCCCAGAGCATCGCGGCCGTCCGGTGTCGTGCGCGTACGGCTTCCGGTCGGCGCTCGTCTGCGTCGATCCTGCGCACGCACTCGTCGATGCCAGGATCGAGCACGATCAGCTCGGTTGCTCGCTTGCGCCAGAACGCGCGAGCGCGCGCCGTTGATGCGGATGCGACCAGCCAGCAGCGTTCATACAGCTCGGCATCTCTCTGCCGGCTCAATCTGGCCAGGATCGTGTTTCGATATCGGATTGCCGCGTCGATGTCCTCAGGAGTTGCCTGGTAAATCGGCTTTCCCGTCGATCGTGCTGCGATCTCGTCGGTGTCCAGAATCAGGTCGCAACTGTTCGCGCGTGCATGCACATAGGTCGACTTGCCTGCGCCGGGTGGACCGCAGACCACGATGACCGGTATCAGCGACTTCGGCAGCCACTCCGGCAGTGAGCTCACGTGCGAGCGAGACTCAGCCGCCGTCTTCATGGCGTGGCAGTCGCGACATAGCGCCTGCAGGTTGTCGTCGCTCTCGTCGTGGCTGACCGACAACGGCACGATGTGGTCGATCTCGAGCACGACGATGGGCTTGTGCTCGACCGCACCGCAGGCCTGGCAGGTGTAGTCGTCGCGCGCCTTGATGCGCTTGCGACGTTCAACGCCAGCCTGTCCACGCACGCGCTTCGGCTCGCAGCGGCGAGCGAACTTCTTCGCTGAGAGTTCCCCGTAGGTGACGAGTGTGGCGATCCTGGGTTCCAGCTTGCCGATTTTATGCTTCATTGCGCGCATCGCCATTTGGAATTGCGCGAGGGCGACCCGCCGGGGCCACCCTCGCGCTGCCATCGGGCCGTCACCGGCTTGGCCCGCTTGCTCAGTTCAAGATCACGAAGTGCGATTCGATATCGCCGTTCTCGGTCTTGATGGGATCCTTGGTCCAGCTCTGGCCATCGACGTTCCAGAAGACCTTGATGAGCGTTTCGTTGGTCGTGAAATGCACGTGTTCGCTGAATGCGACGAATGGGCCCGACCCGTCTTTGATGACGTAGCCGTTCGGATCGAAAAGCATCAGGTCGCCGCGGTTGCCAAGCGTGGGCACGCGGTCGCTGTACATCACCGGATGGCCAAGCAATGTCGGTGGTGCACCGACCGCGGCATCCTCCTGCCAAATGTAGTAACCGGCGGGATTCTTGATCTGCCGAAGCAGCGACTTCATCCGCTTTGAGCAGACCCATATCGCATCGGCGCCCAGGCCGAACAGCGTCTCATCCATCGCCAAGATGTCCGCGTACTCGACCGAGCCCGGCGTGGTCCGGTTCACCTGGATGCGGCTCGGCGAGTTCAGGACGCCGAGCGGTTTCGCGACGCCGTCACCGACCAGGAAGGCCATGTCTTCGGCGCCGGCGATCGCCGCGCGTAGCTGACCAGCGAGGAAGGAGCCAGCCGACTGCCAGTTGCGAAGCAGCTTATCCGTGACCTTGATGACGCCGGCCACTTCCTGCGGCTGCAGGGTGACCTGGCGGATCTTCGCGTTCGTCTCCGGCTTCAGTGCGCCTTCGCCGATCCACTGCAGAGTGACGCCGCCATACATGTTGGTGGCTTGGCTTTGGTCCAACGCGGGAATCGTCAACGACGCATCCGGAACATCTCCGGCCGGCAGCACCATTGCTCGCGGTCGCATGATCGCCGGGCTCGCCTTCACGCTCAGCAGCTGCGGTCGAAATTGCACCGGCACTGCGAAGCCGCCGCTTGCGCCGTCGTCCATGCGCTGGCTTGCCTGCAGACCGTCGTCGGTCTTCTCGAAGAACGCCAGGCGTTCGTCGTTCGGCTTGAAACGACACGTGTGCAGCCATTCACCGAGCGAGTCGAAGCCGCTTCCGCCGTGTCGCGATGAGCCAGCCAATTCGCGCTCCATCGCGGTGACCCGGGATCGAGCTTGTGCGACGGTGATGCGCGGGGTCGGCTGTGTCGCCGATGCCGACGGCCGCGAGTCGGCGCGACGGTACGTCTGCGTGATAGCGCCTACGTCGACAACCGAGAAGCCGCCTGCATGGTCGTGCGCTGCGAAACCGCCTACGCCGTGGGGATAAAGTTTCGAGCTCATTTCACGTCCTTTGACTGTGTGCGCAAGAAAGTGCGCAGATGCGCGTGGAGTTCGGCGATACCGCACCGCGGCGCTGTGAATGCGATGCCGTCAAGCACGTGCTGGTCGACCGGCAAAAGGCCAATTTTTTCGAACGAGTCCGACCACGCGCCGAGGTCATCGAAAGCTGCGGTCATCTGCTCGGCGGCGCTGATGAATTGCTTCCGCAGGGCGCTGACCTCTTTTCCCTGGGCTGCGAGATGCGCGACGCTGGCGCGCTTGCGCTCTTCGGTGATCCGATGCTCGGCTTCGCGGCGTGCTTCCTGCGCGCGAGCTATGCGTTTTTGAATGCCGCGGATGGAGGCCTTGAGCTCTTCAATGCTCGGCCCCGGCGCGTCTTCGTACTGCGCGAGCGCGTTCTCCTCGCGCTGCTCGGCCTCGCTCAGTTGTGTCGTCAGCGTCGATAGCTTCTCGCGCTGCGCGACAAGATCCGCATCGACGCGATCGCGCAACGTCGCTGCGCTTTCCAGGTGCGTTCTCGCGATGCCGCTCGCCGCGGCGTTGCCTTGTGCGGTCGGCACAATTATTTCCCCTTTGATTGATAAATCGACGCGAGCGCGCTGTGCAAGACGTTGCGAACCGTCGTGTCGTGTTCGAGCACGTACCGGTGCAGCGCTGACAGTTCTTCCGGTCGCAGACGAACCGTGATGGCTTTCGTCGCCGCTGGCGGCAACGGACGTTCGTGGCGATATCGCGGCTTGGCTTCCATGGGGAAAGCGTGCGCGCTTGCTGGCGTGCCGTCTCCCCAGATATCACCCGATTTCACCCGATTTCACCGGATTCCATCGATCGAATGCGCTACGCCACCTTTCGCGGATCGATCAGGGACTCTGCAATGAACGCATCGAGGTCGACGAGCCGGTACATGACGATGCCACCGCGCATGTACTTCGGCCCTCGCCCCTTTTTTCGCCAATCAGACAACGTCTCGGGTGAACGACCGAGATACAGCGCAGCGTTTCGCGTGTCGACCAAGCCGGCATCTGTCGCGAAGATCTTGATGCGCACGATTTCGATGCTGCTCACGAGGTTTCCCTCCGGCGGCGACGGTATGAAGTCCAGTTACAGCTCAGATAAGAAGCCTGCTCGGCGACACGATCAGCGGCACGGTCACCTATCACTGCTTCGAACTCGAGCCGCGTGCAGTTGGTCGCGATGATCAACGGCAGATTGCGCGCGTACCTGTTATCGATGAGTTCGAATAGAACGCGCTGTCCGTGGTCTGACAGGCCATCCATTACCTCGTCGACGACGACCAGAAAATTCTTGGCGATGTCGTCCAATATCTCTGCTTCGGACTCAGTCGCTCCTTTGGCGTAGCTTGCGCGCAGCGCCGCGAGGAGATCGGGAAGACGCAGATACAGAGCTCGCCGCTGTTCGCGCGCCACGGCCAACGCTGCGGCGATTCCGAGGTGTGTTTTACCCGTGCCTGGTGGCCCTACCAGCACGAGCCAGCGACCGCCACCCGTTTGGTTCGCGACGGCGTTTGCGTAGTTGCGCACGATGGTCGCGATGCGAGATTGCGCTGCTCCGGCATCTCCGAATCCATCGAACTCGGCGTTGGCAAAACGAGGCGGCGCGCGCACCAATCGAACCAGTCGCTTGATGTGCTCAAGCCGCTCTTGTTCCTCTTCGACTCGCCTTTCTTCCGCAGCTCTCGCCTCTCGTTCCTCGTCACGACACTTCGGGCACGTCGGTACACGCGTGACGCTGGCTGGCAAAGTGACCTGCCAGCTTCCGTGCTTTTCACAGACTCCCTCGTGCGAGTTGCTCCAGTGCTTCGGGTCAAAGCTCATGCGCGGCCTCCTGCACTGAGCAGACCTGCCGGCAGCTCATCATCGGGAGTGCCCTCGTAAACCTTTCCAGCGAACGAGGCACCGGCAGATTTCCGAGCGCGCAGCGAGCCGTTGGCGCCCGGGTTGAAGATGCCTTGCCAGCCGTTCGCGATCGCGTTGTCAATGAGCTCGACCACATTCGAGCCGCTGTCATGGAATTTGACCAGCTGCGCGAGCTGTTTCTCCGCTGCCAGTTGAGTCATCGGTTTTCGGATCTGCTTCCGGTGCTCTACGAATTCATCCCACGACTTTTGGGGAACACACTCCGGCAAAGCGACGTCCAGGAGCGCGGACTGCTTTCGTCCGCGCGACTTGTCTATTGCTCTTGATGTTGCTTTTCCTATTAAAGAACCTATTACGGGTCCGCCGGCGGGACTGGTTTTGTCCACAGCTGTGGGACCGGTTTGGAGGCCTGAGGCACTTCCCGATCTGCTCCAGATGGGACCGGTCCCGGTCATGGGACTGGTCCCGCCAGTGGAACCGGTTAGCGTGTATGTCGACCTCGCGCCGGTCCTCCGATCGACGGTCATCCATCCTGCTGATTCGATCCGGCCGAGGGCTCGGAGCGCCGTGGTCCTGGGCACGCCGGACTCAGCCACAATCGCAGGCACTCCGACGAACGTAGACCCAGAGATATCGTTTGCATGATCGAGAATGGCACTGAAGACGGCGAGATCGGTGCGGATCAATCGAGAGTCGCGCGCGGCGTTGATGAGCATCTTGAGCTTCACCGAGTACGAAAATGGCGACGGCTTTTGCGATACGCTATGATCGTGGTCACCAGTGTTTGTACTTCTGCCGCCTCGACGTGCCAGCGCCGGGGCGGTTTCGTTTTCGGCCATCGGATTCTCCTGGTCGTCGTCCGACGATCACTTCGCGAGCTCGCCGCGCAACAGGCGCATCGCGGTCGCGAGACCGGACGCTTGCGCGATGGCTGTGTCGATCTGCGTGCCGCTCGGCGCGAATGGCGACCACGATTTCGTGTCGGTCGCCAGCGCGTTGCTGCCATCGATGATCTGCGCGATGCGCTGGTGCAACGGCACGCTCTTTGAGTGCAACTCGCGAAGACGCGCAACATCTGCCAGGTGATCGTGGGCCGCGCTCACTTGGCACCTGATTGAGCCGAAGGTAGGGTGCGGTAGCCGTCGCGAACCTCCCGATCGGTCAACTCGACGCTGCCTCCGTTGCTGAGATCAAACAAACTAGTCGCGCGATCATCGTTGCTGTCGTTTGGTCCACGGAGGACGAACGTGGGAGTCGGCCCGGTGCCGTCCTTCGCGATCAGTTGATCGCCATGTTTCAAATCCACGGCATTCATGCGGCTTTGGCCTCCTGCCGCGCGACGTACTCCTCAAGGGCCTTGCGAGTCACCATGCGGCGTCGGCCATCGAGATACGTTTTTAGTTCGCCGTCTCGCACAGCACGATATCCAGCTGCGCGCGATTTCCCGATTTCAGCCAATCCCCGCTCGAACGGGTAGCTGATCGGGTTCGTCTGTATCGTCTTGTTCACGCTGATCTCCTGTCGTCTGGTAGCTTCACGGTGTATCCACGTGTATCGTTACACCGTGTTACTACCGTGTCAACACACCGTGAACCTACACTCAGGCGATGAGCAGAGACATCAATCCATTCGGACTTCGCATGCCGCCAGAGCTGCGCGACCAGATCGAAGCGGCGTGCCGCAAGTCCGGGCGTTCAATGAACGCCGAGATCGTGCACCGGCTGGAGGATTCGCTGGTCGCGAAGGAGGTTGTTCCTCGCGACAGCCGGCTGGAGTTGCGACGAATACAAGAATCGCTCGACCGACAGCGTCAGGCTATGGAAGGCATGAACCTGGAATTTGCTCGCATGCGAGAAATCAGTCGGCTTCTCGCGATTGAGGCCGGTCACGTCGACGCCGCGGAATTTATTGCGACAGGCGGCAAACGAAAGAAGAAGTAATCGAGCGCACTATCATCTTCGTGCGCTCGCCAACTTCGCGACAGCCGCCGCTTTGTGCTCAGGCGCCAGATGGCTGTATCGCTGCGTCATCGCGAAGTCCGAGTGCCCGAGCAGCTCCTTCACGACATACAGGTCGACACCTTCCATGACCAGGCGCGACGCGAAGTGATGCCGCATGTCGTGGAATCGGAAGTCCTCGAGCTTGGCTTTCTCAACAAGGAACGCCCACGACTTGTTGACGTTGGTCATGCGGCCGCCGCCAGGGCCAGGGAAGACGAGGTCATCGTGCTTCGCTTCCTTCGGCTTCCAGGCGCGCAGTGTCGTGATGGCTTCCTTGTTCAGCGGTACGTGTCGGGCCACCTGCCCTTTCGCTGATGCCGCTGTAACGGTCAGCGTGGCGCGCGGGATGCTCACGTCGCCCCAAGTCAGCGAGAACAGCTCACCGCGGCGCAGGCCCGTGTTGATCGCCAGCAGCACCATCGGCCGCAGGTGATCGCGCCGGCGCAGCTTGAGCTTCTCCAGCGCGTCCCTGAGGCGCTTCTCCTCCGGCTTCGACAGGAATCGCGTGCGACTGTCGTCGGCACCCTTGGCGCGTTTGACGCTGCGCAATGGATGTTCAGCCAGCACCTTCCACTCCACCGCCTTCGAGAGGCATGCGCGGATCCGCACGAGGTCGCGATTGACGGTCGCGGGCTTGATGCCGGCGCGTAGACGATCGGCCTTGAATTTTTCAACGTTCCACGCCGTGATCGCGGACAGCGGCTTCTTCAGATAGTCGGCGAATTGCGCCTTGAGGTTCGCGAGCGTCGCGGCACCCGCCTTCCGCTCGGCCTCCACCCAGGGGCCATAGCTGTCATCAAGGAAATCGCCGAACGTATCGGACTTCGACTTAGGTGCCGCTTCAGCCGGACCGCCGAGCGCCACCTTTGCGTGCGCGCGCGCCGCATCGAGAGTCAATATCGGGTGTCGGCCAAGACGGCGCGAGATACCTCGAGCGAGGTGCGCCTCGAATGTCTTGATGCCAGACGGTAGAATTCGAAGGCACAAGCCAGGCACCTTTGCGTCCCACAGCCGGTAGGCTGATTCTTTCGGCTTCGCAGAATCGACATCAGTGCGGGTCAATGTCTTGCGCTTGATGACAGGCATGGATTGTTCCGTGTCAGCAACGGTGTCAACAAAATCCAGCGTACCACGAAACACTCAGAGACACGGGAAGACGGTAAATGAAGGCTTATTCGCGTATGTCATTGATCCGAAACGCGTCTAAATTCCCTTCGGGAGGTAGAAGTCGCAAGTTCGAATCCTGTCACCCCGACCAATAGAATCAACGGATCAGGCCGCCTCGCAAGGGCGGCCTTTTTCGTTCGACGCGACTGCTCGGCAACGAAAGACACGCTATGTCATCGTTCTGGATCTCGACGCTTGCCGGCACTGCCTCGCGCTTCTGCCGCAACCTGACGGTCGTCGGCGCCTGCTTCGTCGTCGCGATTCCGGCATTTGCCCAAGGCGGTCCGCCGCTGGTGACGGATGACCCGGATACCCCGGGCGACGGTCACTGGGAAATCAATCTGGGCGGCATCGCAAGCCGCAGCCGCAGCCGCTGGGATGTCGACGCGCCGGATGCGGACATCAATTACGGCTGGGGCGACAACATCCAGTTGAAGATCGACGCGCCGTGGACGTTCGCGGACGATTCCGATGGTCATCGGCAGTCCGGGCTCGGCATGGTCAGCGCAGGCGTCAAATGGCGCTTTCTCGATGCGGACGAGCACGGCTTCGCGCTGTCGACCTATCCGCAATACGTGTCCGCGTGGTCGCAATCGTCGAAAAACAAAGGCGTCGCCTCAGCGAACGCGGAGTTCTTCCTGCCGCTGGAGATGTCGACCAGCGCCGGCGGATTCGAATTCGCGACCGAGGTCGGACGAAATTTCGTCGAGCGCGAAGCGGATCAATGGGAAGCCGGCGTGGTGATCGCGCACGGATGCATGACGGCTGCTCTCGAATGCCTCGTCGAAGTCCACCAGACCTGGCAAACCAAGGATTCGCAGACCTTGCTCAATCTCGGCCTGCGCTGGAAGCTCAGCGATTCGCTCGTTCTGATGACGGCGGCCGGACGCGACTTTGGTCCGAAGACGGAGAATCATCAGCAGTGCCTGATCTATCTCGGACTGCAGATTCTGCGCTGAGCAGCACGCCGCGTGCTCACGCAGCGAGGTGCGAAGATTCAGGCGGTCGAAGCGTTTCGCACAACCTCCCGTCAGTTCACCAAGCCGGGAGCTGATCGGCAGTTTGCTTGAGCATCAATTGCAGGTGGCGTCTGCGCCGCCTTCGAACCCGCTGCAGAAAATGCCCTCCGGCGGCGGCGCCGCGTAGAAATGCGCATAGCCCTGCGAATTCCGCTCGTCGACCGTGGCGCCCGGCGCGCCGACCAAGGCAGTCGTGCCGTCGTAGGCGACTGCGCTGCCGAACAGGTCGAGTGAACCCGCGCCGCCTTCGACCAGCTTCATCGGCGTACCCCAGACGCCGCCGGATGCCTGCACGACGTAGGCCGTGCCCTTCTGTTCGCCCGCGACCATCGCCTGCGCGCCGACGATGGCGGTGCCGTCCTGCATCGCCAGCGCGTTGCCGAATTGATCGCCCGATGCACTGTCGTCCGGGCTGAACTTCTGCATCTGCGTCCACGCATCGCCGGAGTGTGCGAACACGTAGACTGCACCGTGCGCAAACTGATTTCCGATCGAGCTGATCAGCGCCGTGTCGCCCGCGACACCGATCGCATAACCGAACTGGTCGCCGACCGCAGTGTCCTGCGGAATGATCTTCGCGGTCTGTGCCCAGCTGCCGCCGGACTGCTCGAATGCGTAGACCCAGCCGGCATGATTGAAATTGTAGGGAAGCGTCGGTGCGCCGATCAGGATCGTCGTGCCGTCGAACGCGAGCGATTGGCCGAAGCGGTCGTTCGATGCGCCATCATCCGCGACGAGGATCTGCTGTTCGGTCCAGATGCCGTCGGCCAGCGTGAACACGTACGCCTTTCCCTGCATCGTGTTGCCGTTCGGATGGCCGTCGAGTGCGCCGATCACCGCGGTCGTGCCGTGCAGGGCGACTGCACTGCCGAACGCGTCCGCACTCGCACCGTCACTCGAAGAAATTTTCTGGGTTTGCGTCCAGGTGTCGCCGGAACGGGTGAATGCGTAGACGGCGCCCTCCTGCGAGACATCGCCGACGTTCGCATTCAGTGATGCGACCAGCAAGTTGTCGCCTTCCAGCGCCAGCGCCGAGCCGAAGTTCGAATACTCGGCGGCATCGCTCGCGAAGAGTTTCTGCGTCTGGGTCCACACGCCATCCTGACGTGTGAAGATGTAGATGGCGCCGCGCTGATTGGCATTGACGCTCGCGCCGGATTTGCCATTCGCAGCACGCACTGCGCCTGCTGCGTTGTAGGACCACACCGCCGATGCGATCACGGCGGTGTCGCCGGAGACGGCGACGGCGGTGCTGAAACGGTCGTCGGCGACACCATCGTCTTCGGTCACGATCTGCTCGGTCCACGGCGTCGTATCCGCCGCGAAGCTTCCTTCCTTGGCTGCGTTATCCGCTCGAATTGCTGCGTGCAATTCTGCCGGCACGCCGGACGGAAAAGCTGCGGCGAGTGAATCAAAGGTACGCGCGCCTGCGAGGCTCGCGAATGCGAGCGACAACGAGGCCGCCGTCGAAATCATCGTCTTCAAAGCGGTGCTCCCGGGAACGTCGGGCCGGGCGAAACCCGGCGATCATCGGAGAAGGAACGTCGCGGGCGGCACATCGTCGGTGCGCGGCGCCGCAAGCGCGACCACGCAGCAGTATTTCAATCCGCTTCAAGGTGGGTCAATGCTTTTTCTGGCCGAATTGCGCCATTGCGCAAGACGGCCACTCGATGGCGCTACTGCAGTGATGCGATCACGCGGCGGACGATTTTTCCACGCCGGCGACGGGTTCTTTCTACGAACCGCGACTCATCGCAGCGCGCCCGCACCCACCCGGATTTGCGTCGGCACCTGTGCTTCGACCGCCACCGGTGGCATCAGCGTCAGCAGTCCGCGCCGGAAGAATCCATGCTGGCTTTCGATGCGTTCCATATCGCCGCTGTCGAGGTCGCCGCAGCGGCGACCGATCAACTGACGCAGCAGCATCGTCGCGGCCGGCTCCAGCACACTGCTCGCATAGTCGTTGAGGCTGTGACCGCTGGCGAGATCGAGGCTGCGCACCAGCGGACTCAAGCGCACTTCGAGACGATCGAATGCGATCTCCGGTGACGGCTGCTCCAGACGTTCGAGCGCGGCGAGCAGGCTGTGCTCGAACGCCGCCATCGACCCGTTGCGATCGATCAGCGCCGCACCGCGCCGACAGCGTTCGCGCATCCCCTCGGGCTGTGCCAAGTCGGCGTGGATCGCCTGTGCGATGCCGAGGCAGGGATCGATTTCCTGCAGCATCTCGGCCGCCATCGCCGGCGTCTCGCGCACCACGATGCCGTGGTCCGGCGGCAGCAGGAAGCGATTGTTGCCGGCTCCGTTGGTGTAGACCGGACAGCCGTTGTGTACCGACTCCAAAACATAGAACCCGAACGACTCCGGACAGCGGTTGTAGGCAAGGCCGAAGCGGCAGGCGCGCATCAGGCGAAACAGCGCGGGCTGGTTCAGATGCGGCACCGGGATGAAGAAGTCCTCGCAGCTGTCTCCGCTCCAGGCCAGCAGCGCATCCATCGCCTGGCGCACCGTCGCGTCCAGCGACACTTCCGAGACCAGCAGCTTGACCGCCGGCGTACCGTGCGCCTTCGCCAGCGCATTGAGGCTGCGCATCACGCCCAGCGTCGCCACCCAGTCCTGCTTGCGCGACTGCAGCGCGTGGCCGAATACGGTGTTGCCGTCGAGCGCACGCTGCAGCGCCATCGGAATGGCCGAGCCTTGACCGAGGCCTGCGCTGCCATCGGGCTCCGCCACGCACGGCAGGGGCAGGCGCACATCGGTCACCCGGTTCAGCGCGTCGGGCTCCAGACAGCGGCGGCGTTGCCAATCCGGGAACGCGAACAACGCCTGCAGCACGCGCGCCAGGTACGGCGAGTTCGCGCAATGCAGGTCGATGTCGGGATTGGTCATCCACGTGCCTGCGCTGTACACCAGGCCGTGGTACAGCACCACATTGCGCTTCGCCCAGCGCCGACTCGGCGAACGCAACGCGGTTCCGGCATCGTCGTACAGCGCGATATCGGGCAGCCCCCGCTGGCGCTGGCGCGTGTACAGCTCGGCCAGCCCGAACGGCAGCATCGCCTCTTCCGTACGCCCCGCTGCCGGCGGATGAAACGGCCGCACCTCCCACCCGCGACGACCGAAGATCGGCGCGATCGCGTTGTTCACATAGCCGACCGAGCCCTGGTACGGCGGACCGCCCAGGCGCGACAGCAATAACGATATCGAACGCGACATCCGTGCCTTC
>Ga0247779_1000648_pt1 | contig 19879 bp, 22 predicted proteins | sample UWRJL221509R5_FD_179925 | JGI IMG/M metagenome (GOLD analysis project Ga0247779, IMG submission 179925) | Plant litter microbial communities from Arlington Agricultural Research Station in Wisconsin, United States - UWRJ-L221-509R-5 | ecosystem: Environmental > Terrestrial > Plant litter >... | reverse complement strand
ATAGGGACCCTTTTTTTCGTGAATGCTCAACGCTGAATGAATGAACTCTGAAATGAAGACTGTGCCGCGGCGCGTGCCGTCGCAGGGAGCGTCGGGCGAATCCTCCGGAGTGGATAACGCGATAAGTATAGAGAGAGTCCGATGCGGCACGAGTGTAAGCGAGACTTTTTGGTGTCCATTTCCTACTATAAATAGGTCAAGGGCGGGACCTGGCCGCTCAACGAATTTGCAATGATGCGCAGTCCATGGACTGTATATATCTCATCTGATTCTCTTGCTAGGGACGCACGCGGGGGAACAGTTGTGCGGGGCAAAAAAACGCAAAATTGTGGAAAGGCACGGGGGGAATATAATATGATGGTGGTGGTTATTATTATCATGATTGTTTACCGCGAGAATGTAGTAGGAATTAGTACTTTATCGTGACAGAGTGTCCATGTGTATTATAAATCTCTTACAAGTTACTGATATGTATAAATAGAGGATTTCCGTTTCCAAGTCTTAGTCTGTAAATGTCGTTGTATCTGCGGTGAATTTGGTATGAAGATACCGACGAACGTTGTTTCATGTCTTCTGTTTCCCTCGGAATCGTATATGATGAACGTTGTATGTGATTTTTACGAGGAGAGATACGAAGAATCAGCAGCTGATCATGATCATGCATAGATATAACCGCCTTTATTGCTGGTTATGTTCAGGTACACAGTATATATCTGACCTCATCAGGCTGACGAGACGGATTGGGGATGGGATGGAGAGAAATTTGGACGGAGCGGCCTGATAAGTAGTGCAGATATAGAAGAAGAGTTGGTAGTGACGTAGGCAGTGCTGTGCAACACTAAGGGGCAGAGTAGTTGCATGTAGAGAGGTCGACAAAGTTGGGACTTCATTGCAAATTTTATTTTTAATTGTTCAGAGCGCAAGGTATGCCGGTCGCTACAGCTCGGCGCGCCCTTGCTGCGATTGGTTCTGGTCTATGTTTAGATTGAGGCGCATTCTGCGCCGACACGGCATGGGATATCGGAGTGTTATATTTAATTTTTACCTGGGTTTTTGGAGTGAAATAATAACAAATGAAGACCCTGGATAAAGATAGACAGTTGGCGCTTGGTGTATATACGCATTACGGAACGGAGAGTGCCGGAGGCAGGGGTGACCGCATGGCTGACAGGATTTGACGGACGAGATTTGTCGGTTGTCCGATTTGTCGTCACATCTCTCCGACGCCTCTCTCTTTCTCCCAACCATCACATACATTATGGCTCTCCTCCTCGATACCCAGTATAGTCCCCTCGATGTCGAGGTCTGTTTTTCTCCCTTTTCTCTTCTTCTTTTTTCCTCATATGTTTCAGTCTTCTCCCCGCCGAAGTTCCTCGCCGAGTCGCGAGTCCAATACTTCCGCACGCTCCTCTCGTTTTCGTTTTGGTCGCAAACCTTCCTTCATGCAAGACCACCACCACCACCACCATCACCATCACAACGATAGCGCTCCTCAGACTCCTCATAAACACCATGGGCCTTTACACGACCTCAAGCGCTTTCTCAACCACCACATGCCCCACCCTAATCATCCACCTCACTCAAATCCTCAGACTCCCGCTTCACCTCAACCCCCTCGCAATACTCCAACTCTAGACCAACCAATAGCTCCTCGTACCCCAAAGCCTGTAAAGCAGAGTAAGGACCGAACTCCCTCTCCAGATCCACAAAAATCTCCCAGTCATTCCAGTCATCCTATCGTTTCCCTTGGCGATGCCACACAGGCGCATCTCTCCAAAAAGTATGGAAAATGGGGCAGGGTTTTGGGTAGTGGGGCAGGTGGCACAGTTCGTCTCATCAAGGGCAAAAATGGTGGTCATGTCTATGCTGTCAAAGAGTTCCGTCCAAAGCGCACAGGCGAGACAGAAAAAGAGTATCAGAAAAAGGTCACCGCCGAATTCTGCGTCGGCTCCACCCTCAAGCATCCAAACATTATAGAAACCGTAGATATCGTATTCGACCATGGTCACTATTATGAGGTCCTTTTCTTCCCTCTTTCTCTTGTCTTGTTTAACATTCATTCTCACAGGTCATGGAGTTTGCCCCCTTTGATCTCTTTTCAGTCGTCATGTCCGGAAAAATGTGTCGTCCTGAAATTTACTGCGTCTTCCGTCAGATTTGTGATGGCGTAGAATATCTTCACGAAATGGGTCTCGCTCATCGCGACCTCAAACTCGACAATTGCGTCATGACTTCAGAAAATGTCGTAAAACTCATCGATTTTGGAACAGCAACCGTCTTTCATTATCCAGGCAAAACTCACACTCCTGCAACTGGCATCGTCGGTAGCGACCCTTATCTTGCCCCAGAAGTCCTCACTAGTGACACCTATGACCCCCGAAAAACCGACGTGTGGTCTCTCGCTATCATCTTTCTCTGCATGGTCCTGCGCAGATTCCCCTGGAAAATTCCTGATCCCAAGACCGACCCTAGCTTCAAAGCTTTCGTCGCTGCCCATCCAGATCTCTCTGTCAAACCCCCACCAAGAGTTGCCAAGGACCAACATCTCCTTTCGGACTCTGGGTCTCGCAAGGTCCCCGTCCGTGGGTCCACCATGCCTCCTAATGCTCACTCGGATCGCATCAGAGTCCCTCAGCCCCGCGAACGAAGCCAAACCACAATGCCCGAACAGGAATCCTCCAGTGGGACCAGCTGTACCTCGTCAGAAACCACGTCGATACTGACCTCCAATTCTTCCGGCTCAGAAAGCACCGCTATCACGGACCCGCCATCGCGCTTCGTCAGTGGAACCGCTGCTGCTGCTGCTGCTTCTCCTGTGGCTACGCTCAAGGATGTCGAGGATCTGCATAGAAGCACGCAGCTCCTGGACAGCTTGAGCTTGAGTCCACATCACAAGAGCACAGCGACGCTGCCTAACTTGGACCATATCACTGTTCCGAACACTGATGGGGAGCAAGAGATGGATCCATCTGTGTTGGTTTACCCGAGGCCGGCAAATTCGACAGAGTCGTTGCCATTGAGTCCCTATGCGCTGTCGGACAGCAGTAATTTGTATTTTGGCGGAGTGGACGACGAAGACCTTTTGACCCCCCGTGGGTTGGCCAGCTCGTATAGTTTCCCATCCAAACCTAGGATAGCGCCGAGGTCAGCAAGCGTAGGGAACTTGTTACATACAGATACCGTCGTGGAAGAGGAACCATCACAAGAGCAGCTCGTTCCTTCAACGCCAAACATCGTTCCTCCTACTCCAACACCTGCCTCTGCGGCCGTTCTTCCTGGTCCTTCAATATCATCAAGTCCGGAACTGAGCCCGAATGTGAAACGTCGTCGTGAACGGACTGATAGTGTAGCTACTTTCCATGGCGGAGGATCCGAGTCGATATTCCGCCTACTCCCACGAGAGACGCGACCTGCTTTACGGCGCATGTTGTTTGTCGAGCCAGCTTCGCGGTGTACGTTGACGGATTTACTGAAAGGTAAAGGAAAGACGAGCAGCTTGTTATGTGGATGTCCGCCTGGGGGTGAAGCTGCTGCGAGAGCGATGAATGGTGAGGACAGTTATTTCCCTTCGGGTCAGTTATCGACGTCTCCTACGGCCATGGATGGGAATGTACAGGGTCCACAGACGCCGCCGAGACATGCGCCAGGGCACTGTGTAGATCATGACGAGCATGATATCGAGGATGAGGACGACGGCGATGATTGGCTCAAGTCGATAATGCCATGTTCAGTTCCAGGCGTCGTCCCCCAGCATGTGCATATCAAGGTTGCGATCGAGGAGAAGCAGACCAAACGAAAGTTTTTCTAAAGGGCTCCTCATTGCACGTATCTATCTATTTCTGCGACGCTTTTTATGACAGACGACGACGACGTTTATGCCTACAATAAACCTTTACTACTATGCTGCTGCTTCATCGGTCCCGCGTCTCTCTCTCTTACACTTCTGGAACAATAACTGCATATTTACATTTCATTTTCTGTTGCATGTCCATCCCTCCCAGCCCAGCCCTAAACACATTCATCAATCTCATATTTACGCTTGCTTGCATATCTATTATCTATTTCTCTCTCTCCCTTTCTCCGACCCTCTCCCTATCCACTAGTGACCCCATGGACTCTGCATCAGGCACACAGATCACTGCACCAAAGTTGTTACGCACGCACGCACGCAATCCGTCATGTCATGTTCATTCAGCCGTTTTCTTTTCTTTTTCGTATTTTTGCTTTTGTTTTAGAGTTTTGTTTTATTTTTCCACTTCTCCTCTACTTTATATATAAAATTCCTTTTTTGTTACTTACCTACTACACCTTCATACATACATACATACATACACATGTACGCACTTACGCACATACTTGTCGTCTATATTCGTTGGTTATTGCTTTGAATATTTACGTTGTCTGTTCATGTCTCCGACCACCTTTTTTTTCCTTGTACCTTGCCCCGTCTTTTGACGATTTCGTTTTTGTTTTCCGTGCGCACCTACCTACCTCCGTTATCATATTTTGCTTCTTTCTTCTATTTCCTTTTATTATTATCGAACCCCAGATGCTTGTGTATAAAATAAAAACTAAATGAAAACGAACCCATTGATAGATTGATTTCCCATGGAACGGGTTCGTGATTGGAGTTAACGTTAACGGTTTTTAACACGAGCAACGCACATCATTATCATCATCATCATGAATCACAAACACGAATCACGCCACGTATGCAGTAGTATGTTTTTCTTTTTCTTTGTTTACATAGTAACGGGCGCTCGTATGTGAATTGAGATTGGGCAGGATCACTAAACAAAACTTGAACTAAGATACGTACATAGAACACGGGCCCGATCGTGACCCAACAGTTTCATTCCGCCGCCGCATACTGTGGCTAGCTACATAGCATGCATACTAAGTAACTTCGTATCTGAATTCATTATGTTATGTTACCTTTCTTGAATTGAAATAAAAACTTTGCCGGCCAAGCCCTTTTCTTCGCGCGCTTACATAGTGGGTTGGTTGTCCCCAAGTACGTGGTTATAAGTTAAACTAGTTCATACAATTTGCGGTTTTGTCGTAATTGTTTACATACCTTTTAACACACACACATATATATATTTACGTATGTCATTTCCTTGGGAGACCGCTTGGGGAATAAAATAAAATAAAAGATTCAAACACGCTAGAAAACCAATCAAATTGAGGCGTTGCAATTCAAAGAAGGAAGAAAAACAAGAAGAAGAGGAGAGGGGGGTCCGTTAGTTAAACATGCCTTGGTAACGCCGATTCCCAGAGGTTATTTGACAACCCCACACATTCCCTGTATTTTCTGATGAAAGAAAAGAGAAAGGTCAACAAGCATTGTCCGTAGGATTTTTTCTCCTTTCTCGCCCGAACAATGAAAACGATTTTCTTTTGTGCCTTCTCTCACGTCGAGTTGCACTAAGTATACACACATGCAACCTTGGATTCGCCCCCTATGTCCCAGGTTTATTTTCGTTCAAATTTTTCCTGCCAATCCTTACACACTCTAAAAGCCTCTTTATCATCCCAGTTCTCACTCATACTTCCCCGCATTGTCAATTATGCATTCGACTATTGTTCCTTTTTTCTTGTTTGTGCCTTTTTGGATTGGTTGGTCCGGACGTAAGGATGAGCTTGTAAAAATAAGCACACCACCTACATGGAATCAGGATGCTGTCTCTTTACCTTCGTTCTATTCACAGAGGGACAATTACCAGGCCATGCTACCCATGCCACCGAAGGTTACTTACTTGTGTCCAAATTTGAACTAATGTCCTGACGATCCGAGATTTGCATAGATCTGGTTCTTCCAAACCATTCGTCCACTCACATGCAACACAATTGTTAAATAAATGTCGTTTAGAACATCCCAATAAAAATACAACAAAACATACAATATGTCTCAACTGTGGGTAGGTGTTTATAGCTCGTCTCGACGTGGGTCATATTTCTTCCCCGTGGTAGATTTCTTTTTCTTATCGGATGCATTTTCGTTTTTGGAAGATGATGACGATGATTTGCCTTTTCGCCTGCCATCGGGCATGATCACCTCCGTTTCAACGTTATATCCGGCAGCGCGTAGTGCATCGACCAGTCTATCACTGTCCATCTCCAAGGCCTCGTCCTCCAACTCATCCGCAAGTTCAATCACGTACGTGCTGTCAGCTGCTACCTTGGCGTTCACACCGCCCTCGTTGACAAGGACTTCTAGTGTCTTGCGTACGAGATCATTGAAAATCCTTTCCTTTTCCGCGATATTAGCGTCGTCTTTGCTTCCTTTGGGTGCTGCCACGGGACTGGGTAAGATAGTTTTGCGCAACGGAATCTTGAGCGGATGGTCGGCCGTCGGCAGGTCAATCTGGCTTTCCGGCAAGGATTCGACTACTTCACGGCACCGAATTTCAGCTTCCCCTCCTGCATCACGACGGGACATGAACCCTGGCTCTCCACACAGTCGCGGTGTATGTATAACCACCACATACGAACACGTCTTTGTTTCCTTCACAAATAATATATGGTCCGTCATTTCCATCGAGCAGTGGAACTATGTTTAGCACAGGGCGGGCAAAGCACACGGTAAGTGACGGTTCGAAGGGGAAAAAAGGGACGAAAGGGAATATTCGAAGACAAGTGTCGACGCAATAAATGAATCAGGTGGTTCCATTGATTAGCATTCGGTGCACAAAAAGTAATAATTATAATAGAGATAGAGGTACTGACCTGTACTTCTACTTCCCTGCTTGTTAAGGTCTTGTCGCAAATGGTGCCGTCGCCCCATCTTTGAACAAGATAGCGAGAACCAGCATTTCGGGCAAGCTCGAGATTGGCCGCTTGGTCATTCTGCTCGGCGACTGTCAAGTCAGCCCCAGGTTCTGGATTTTGAGGAGCACGACCAAGTGTATATGAATCCCACTACCGAATGTGAGGAACAGCGTCAGTCCAGGAATATTTGAGAAACTCACCGTCGGGTCCTCTTCTGGTTTATATGCCCCTACAAGATAAGACAGAATAATCAATAAAACAAATTATAAGAAAAGGAGGGTCTAGGGAATATCCGCGAATGTTGCGCATGGGTAACTTGAGAAGAAGTCACCGCCAAGGCTCCGCCCTTGCTTCGAAATGGGAAAATAATGTGTAAATACATGACATCGCGGATTAAAAAAGTAAATCAGGGAGAATCCAGGGAAAGCTAGGGTGAGGGATTATTAAAAAGGTAAGGGGTGAGAGAAGAAAAGCGGCGTTATATGGTCGGAGACTTAAAATACAAACGAGAAGAATGGCGAAAATAGTAAGGAATATATAATTACCTGGAAATCGGGTTTGGGATGGTGGCAGCTCTCTGAATTGTCGAATTTCATCGTTGTGGCAGTATGAATAAGTGAACCATCCTTGATGATGCTTGAATTTAAAGTATCAAAGTTAGAATGGATCGATACTCCGAAGCAGTTTGAGAACACACGTAAAGACATGTGCCGGTGAGAGGCTGAAGGAGAGACCAGCTTTTTGCAGGGGTCACATCGGCATCGGACACGTCGTCGATAATGGAAGGAATAATTTCCAGAGGTTTTGGTATGAGACAGATATAAGAGTCCCGCGGGCCCATCTTCATGTGCTCGAGAGTGTAATTAACGGATAAAGGAGGAGACTATTAGAGGCTTTTTTAGAGTTGAGAAAGCGCTGAAGAGTCGCGAAGGTCCGTACAGATTCTTCCTGAGCACCCGAACCAATTTCTTTAAGATGCGAGAGTGTTTCCCAGTCGGCATCCTTCCATGGCTGATCTAGAAACTCTTGTTCACCGCCGCGGAGACCTTCTGTGAGCCACCTCTGGGCTGTCTTGTTGAGAAGGGGAAGACCATTCAAGAAGGAGACACGATACTTGGGAAACGCATAGGTGTCCTCTGGGAGAGAATGGAGAAGACGTGCAGAAGCAGCAGAGCAGGAACAAAGGGCAGCCAGAAAAGAGGCGCGCATAGTGGTGGTAGGAGTGGACGATGATGTCGTGTCAGATGCCGTTAGTGCCGGTAATAAATTGAAGCTCAGAATGAAATTGATCTCCGCGGCTGTGAGGGAGAGCGGGCCGGATATGGGAGATGTTTCGATGTAAACGTTCTGATCGGCGGATTGCGCGTTTATTTCCCTTGAAAAACAGGAAAGAGGAAATATCCGGGCGGAAAATAAGGGGAAGAATTTTAAAAGGATTTTACGTGAGTGTGCAAACCCCCCGAAATCAGGGGTAAAGAACAGGAAGATTGAACGATATAATAATAAAAAATTGCGAGGGAACCAACAATACATTTCAACCTGCTTGTTCTAAATACGGTAAAGAATTGGGTTCATTAAAGCCGGCTCTCTAGACTTTCCCCACTTCCTTTCCTCCCAACTAGTATCACCTGCCCAGCTTCGACCCGACGCAATGTCGACGTCCCCAAACGACCAGCATGACGAGCCCGCAGATAAATCCGTCGACGAGTTGGCAGATGCCAGTAACGCCGTAGATGACGCTGAGCCAGGTAAGTCTTGTTCTCCTTCCGTCATTTCTCCGTCCTCCTTTTCCCGTTCTAATCCTTCTCTGCTATCTTGCGATCGTCCGACCGTAATGCTAATTATGCGAGATCATTTTTCTTTTTATTCGTTTATCTAGGTACATCCAACACCGTTGTTAAACGCGGTCGCGGTCGTCCAAAAGGCAGTAAGAATAAGAAGTCAGGCGCATCTTCTTCTGCGCCTGAGAGCCCAACGACGCCAACACTTCACAGAAAGCGTGGTCGTCCACCAAAGGTGTGTATTGTCTCAATTATTATTATTTTACTCAGTCGAAATTGATGTTGATCTTGTGCTGGTGATCCTGCAGGAAAAGAAGGACGATTCTGGGGAAGAACCGACCCCAAAAAGACCAAGGGGTCGACCTCCTAAAAACCCCAAACCTGTTGCTGCTCCCGTGGAAGCTGCAGTCACCAGTGATTCTGGCGATGCAAGCGCAAAGAAGAAGCGGGGACGACCTCCAAAAAAGACAACAGCTTAATCTCCTATATTCCTCCCATCGCTTTTCGATCTCCTCCGCCATGATATATCTCTCCCATCTTTCGCTTTCTAATCGTTCCGTGCTCTTATCTTGAACCCTTCATCCTTATGCTGCGCATTTCATTTTAGTTTAGGAACTTATGACCGTCACGAATATACTCCCCTTCCGCTATCAACAATTACTTTTACTATCAACTCTACTCACCGTGCTGGAAAGAGGTTTTTCTTTCGCGATTGGACAGATATTTGGGATGTTTTTCACGTCGCTTATTTATTGGTGTTGTATATACGCAGAAATTAGAGGAGGTGTGTCTAATTGCTCTATCGATTCTCCTTGTAGCAGCAATCTGTGAGCCTCGTGCTTAAGATCATAGTTCGGGTACAATCGACCATGCAACGGAATCGACGAGGCGAGAGTAAGGGCATGGGAATATCAACACTGACGGGATGGCTTCTGGGGACCTTCTAGATCAAGCCCCCCTTCCCGTTGAAATCAAACCGTTGACCAATAATATTCGTTTACTTGGTCCTGTCCACAAATCCCTTGGAAGATATATCGAGAATCATATCCGCTGTTTTGGGATAAAACAAAGTTTGACGTTCATTTCGTTCACTGTCTATTATTTATGAAAATACATGCAATATCATCCCTCTTGCTGCCCACAATAGCCACGCTCCCGCCACACCACAGACAGTTACTCCTATCCAACTTAGCCCAGTAAGAATGGTTGTCTGGCGTACTGCCCTTTTCTTTACAGTAGCGTAATTGATATCCGGCCGGAATGTAACCATCGTATATAATGGAAGCCATCCTTTAGCTTCATCTGGTGGATAGGGAAGACTGGATAGTATTGGCATAAGAGACGCCAGAGAGACCATCCGTGGAGAAGTCAATGAGTATAAAAGGTTGTCTAATGTCTTCCTGAATAGATAATTCAGCTGGGTTACTGAATGGCGCATCTCATCGCTAAAAACGGGAAGAACAAAACAAACGTGTCAAATTCCACCCGTCGAAAAAACATTGAGTAAAACATACTAGTTATTCATAGCCAGATCCGATATCGCGATGAGATCCTCATATCTGGTATCTGTGTAACGTTGTAGAGCATTGGCCAAACGTCGATCACAGTCATTTCCGGAATCAGAGATCGATGATACACCTTCCTCATCAAGGAATGTTGAAAGAACGCGAACATCTTCAAGGCCAGCGTTTAAACCTTGTCCATAGAACGGAACCATAGAGTGCGCTGCATCGCCCAGGATAATGGCTCGATCCTTATAATGATATGGGTTCGCCTAGCAGAAATATCGCAAGGTCAAGGTGGTTGGTTACAATCACATCTCAAGTCCTTCAATTTACCTTGGTACAAATGAGGGGGCTCCTGGGGTTTCTTTTGAAATCTTCCAGCAATGAATTCTCGCCAATAAGTCGGAGGGCATCAGGGAAATATAATTTAAACCAAGTGAGTATACTGTCGGGGCTACAGAGGCGATCAAGCTCGGAGGACGGTGCAAATAAAGTGCACGTAAATGTTTTATCCTGAATATTAATCAGGTAAGTAAAGCATAAATAAATCAGAAGAGAGAGGCTTTACCTTATTTGGGAGCGCTATCAACATGAAAGAATGGCGAGGCCATATGTGCAGATGATTTGGATCAAGCAAAAAGGTCGGTTGACCAGCATGATCACGGCCTGCCGGCATTTTCAGCTCAACGTATTCATCCCTGATGTACTCTTGCTGATAATTCATTCTAACGGAACAATTTATGTCAAAACGGGGCGTTCAGGGAGAGTTTATGGGAAAACGACATGTCACATATCTCCAAGTCAGCAACTTAACAAAGGGATCATGTCCTTGACACTTACCTCACCACTCTCATCATCTGGCGTCGAATTATGGAATAACTCCCGTCCGCCCCGATACAGAGATCAAAATTCGTAGTCAAGTCCTTGTTAGAAACTGAATCGTGGATCGACATAGTCTTTGCGTCAAAATCGACCCCCGTGACCCTATGATTGAAGAATAGGCTAATGTTGGCAGAAGAGGCCACCTGTTGTAGTAGTCCTTCGTTCAGAAGCGACCTATCGATTGAATTGATACACTGGGTCAAGATGCCACGGTCAGCGACCATTTTAGGACATTGTAGTGAATTTCGCACCTGTCCGTCCCTGTCATAAAGTTGACTATCTAATGCGCCAGACATTTTGTGAATCATACGGCCGTGCATAGGAATTGCGCTCTCGAGAAAGCGAGAGGCAGTAGCGGGTTCGATTGCCTCCAGGGCAGCTATACCTCGATGGGATATAGCGAGGTTAATGGAGCGCTGCTGAGTTGTCGCTTTGGACGAGGGCAAGCGTATATCTGATAAAAGAAACAGATTGGCAGTTCATTTCGGTTAAGCAACAATGGCCCCAAAATTGGACGGACATGTCCTGACCTGGTCTTCCTTCATATACCTCGACAGTCCATCCACGCTTTGCGAGCGCCAAAGCGGTCAGTGCGCCTACTGGGCCTGCGCCGACAACGATGGCCTTTTTGCTTTGATTTCCAGCCTCAGATGGGGTCGGTACTGGCCGCATGATGGAAGAAGATAAATAGTGATTATCGATAAGATGGTGAAAGAAAAAGAATATATAGGAAATCGCCTGACAGTGGGTAGTCAGCTTAACGAGACATAATATTATCAAGCAGGGGAAGTCGGTCGCGCAGAACCGAGTGCGGGACGGATGAATAATTTTGAAGGAACGATCTGGCCCATTCAGAATTCTACATGCGCGTAGATAAGATCTTCTCGCTAAACATTTATCTTATCTTATCCCTCCCTTTGATCATGCGCTCCGGATCTAACAAACATTTTCACTTCTCTCTCTTTGCTACTACCATGGCTAACCAGGATCTCTATGTACCATTAAGCAACGATTTTGTCTTTCCAACCAACAATGAAATAGGTGCTACTTCCCGAAGCGACGGTGGTATGTGAACTTTCGTTATCTTTATACCCTCCTTCGCTTCCTGGATCTCGTTATAGCTACACAGATTGCCCACTCCGCTACATCTCTTGACTTCTGCTGCCCTCTATCTTATATTTGCTGCTAATCTCACGTTCTCGACCCTTTAGAAAGCCAATGCACCTACCTTTGTGGGAACTCGCTCGGTCTTCTCTCAAAGACCGCGTCTGCTTTGGTGCAGGAAGAACTAAGTGCATGGGGTTCACGGTATGTACAAGCTCATCATTTCCGACCGGATATCGCACCAGCTCCATATTACTGAAGCTAACTAAACTGCTTACTATTTGTCTACATCTCGGATTATAATAATGTTCATGACCGGTGTGAATCAAACGAACCTTCATCTGCCATTTACATTTTCGAATACATCCCACTGCCCACAGTGCCGTTGTGGGTCACTTCTCACACCCCAAGGGTCGACCGTGGACGAAATGTTGTGATCCAGTTAACCCCTTGCTCGCAGAGCTTCTAGGTATGAAATCACATCCTCCTTGAGAGTCTATCAAATATTATCCTGCCAAATCCTGGGGCTCGTGTTTATCTTTACTCATTCTCGACTCTTTTCATAGGGGCAAATGAAATAGAAGTTGCTTGTATGGGCACGTTGACCAACAATCTCCATCTCATGATGGACTCCTTCTACAAACCCACCTCTACTCGATATAAGATCCTATGCGAAGCACATGCCTTTCCCTCGGATCAGGTGTGAATTTTCTTTTCTTTCACCCATTTCTCTTTTCACTCGCTGATGATAATATTCTCTTCGTTTCCTTTTCATTTACAGTATGCTTTTCAATCACAAGCCATTGCACACGGTCTCGACCCGAAGTCAACTATTCTAGAACTATCTCCTCGGGAAGGAGAATTTACCCTCAGAGAAGAAGATATCCTCGCAACCATAGAGAAAGAAGGAGACTCTATCGCACTCGTTTTGTTTAGCGGCATACAATACTACACTGGGCAATGGTTTCCAATGGAAAACATCACCAAGAAAGCGAAAGATAAGGTGATTTTCTTCTCGTCATGCATCCGTAACCCTGGTTTATCGTGTCCAATTTCCTCGTCGCTCAATCACAAAATCAAAATCTTTTTTTTTTCACAATCCACTCTTTTTATTTTATTTCGGTATGCTGATTCTTCCTTCTCTGTTCTCCTTGGGGATTTGTATCTTAGGGATGTATCTGTGGTTGGGATCTAGCACACGCTGTAGGAAACGTGCCTCTGTCTTTACACGACTGGAACGTGGACTTCGCAGTGTTCTGCACCTACAAATACGTCAACTCCGGACCTGGAGGCATAGCCGGTCTTTTTATTCATAATAAATGGCATGAAACGGAACGTCCCAAGTAAGCGCACGTCTCAAGAACATGCTATTAGTGTGGACTATGATTATGGTTACTAATAATAACATTTCTTTATTACTTAGGTTTGCAGGTTGGTGGGGACACGAACTAACCACTCGGTTCGAAATGCCTCCGACTTTCCAACCGATCAAAGGTGCACAAGGATTCCAGCAATCGAACCCTTCGGCGTTGACAGTGGCCGCGCTGCTGGGTGCTTTACAGGTGTTTAAGACGGCAGGCATGATGGGCCCTATAAGAGAGCGATCGCTGCAGCTCACTGCGGCGCTGGAAAAGCTACTCAGGAAATCGAAGTACTTTGTTCCGCAAAAGAACGAAATCGTTCGTATTGCGAAAGGGAACTCAGGAGCTGAGCCGAAGCGATTGTTTACGATCATCACGCCTGAAGATCCCTCTGCGCGCGGTGCACAACTCTCGCTACTCTTTTTACCTGTTGGATCGGGCACAATGCAGCTAATTCATGATTACCTGACTGAAAATGGGGTTATTGGAGACGAGCGGCAGCCTGATGTAATACGGTTGGCTCCTGCACCACTTTATAACACGTTAAAGGATTGCGAGACCGCTGCGGAGGTCCTGGAGAAGGCATTTGATTCTTTATCTAATGGTATATAATTACACATTTATGTATACGTGATCTACTTCCCTTGATGTAGATATTGCGGGCCCGACAAATGCTTTGTTTGGCTAAAATGAGAAACAAGAAGCCAAGAAGAGTGACGCTCATTAGTAAAAAAGAACGAATCGTTTTTTAATAAACCCTACTGTCATGACAAAGTAATGGGTTTGTGGTGGATATACAGCGCATTGGTGTGGAATTCGGATCCAACATGAGAAATTATTAGAAATGACGACAAAGTACTCTAGAGCATAGCCCAAAGTGCGGTCATCATTCAATGCAGTGGCGTGACGTCACTCTTGCCTTGGCCATGAAATAGCCTATATAACCTGCCGTCCATTCCTGTCGCTCCTGTTTCCCTCCCACATACCACCGCCATGCCTTTCACCGCTTCAGATGTTTGCAAAGTATGGTTTTATGTCGCTACCTGCTTTTTTATCGTCTAAATTGACTCGAACTAGATCCTCCTCGCAATTTTTCTTCCACCTCTTGGTGTTTTCCTAGAGAGGGGCTGCGGCGCCGATTTCGTGAGTACAACATAGTCAGCCTGTTTTTCATTTATCCTGGCTAAATTCTTATGCGTTCAGTTCATTAATATCCTCCTAACGATCTTGGGATATATGTACGTCTTGCTTTCAACCATGATGCCACTCTTAATTGATCTTGTTTTGTGATATCTAGTCCAGGAATAATCCATGGCAAGTTATCCTTCAACTTGCTTGTGACATAATATTCTACGTCTTTTCTAACGTTCCTTTTCTCGTTTAGCCCTATATATTATTCTGAAATACTAGCATTCGAGTTCCATGATGCCAATCTCTCCAACTTTCCACGACAGAACGACTGGACTTTCTAGTGTAATGTACTACATACCATTTGACGGCCTAAGGATTTTAGTCATCTCTTAATACACAATCAAGTTTACCTTTGCGCTTGTCATTGATTCGTAAATGTGCTTCTAAGTACGTATTTCCTCTCCACTAGTACTATCACTTCCGGTTGTCTCCCCATCATCTTCATCTTCACTTGTCGCTGCGCTAGGCGCCGCACTGGAGTTCTCGCTTGCACTAACGTCCTCGCTAGCTGATTCGCTTTCACCTCCGTCCGCGGCTTCGGTCGACTCTTCTCCGTCGCTATCACTATCGTCGGAGGATTCTGGAGCAAGTGGTTTACTAGCTCTCGCTGCGACTTTTGACGATGGTGTTGGAGGTGGTGTGCCTTCATCATCTTCGGAAGAGCCTTCCCCACTCTCGGTCTCAGATTCAGACTCGCTCTGCTGTGCGTTGAATTGCTGTATCATGTGAGAGCCAATCATCCAGCATTTTCTAAAGTTCTCAGCTTCAGGATCATCCTCCTTGAGATCTTCTCCTTTTGATTTTGGAACGAGATGCCATGCGCGAATATGGTCCTCTTCCACGATATCCTCTTGGTATAACGCTGCAAGGATTTGTCCGAACAACGGCATGCGCGCAGACTTCGCACAATGGGCCTTTCCGCCAAACAAATAATCAGCATCATGATATTCATCAACCGTTTAAACACACTTGGTTACTTACCTGTAAAAGAGTGACGGTTTCCACAGGATCCACGCCTCCGATCCTGTCAATGAGGTCTCCCCATCTCTTGATGACGCTAGCAATTTCTTTGCGTTGGGCAATAGGGTCCCCTTCCACAAGCGCAATCTTCTCGACAATCGCGCCTATAACCGCTTCACGCACGCGTGTCAATGGAACATTGCTTGCCATGCGTAGCGTCTTGAGTTCGACAGCGGCATTGTCCACTGAATGTCCTTCTGCAAAAGCGCGTTCCAGTGATTGCGTTACTTCTGTACGGAACTCGGCGTCTGCCATCAGTCCCATACCACCCAGGCCAGAGATGGCTGGCATGTCGCTGAGCCCTGCTACGTTGGGTAAGGAGGCATCAGACATTCCGGACAATGATTCTCCGTCGTGGAAATCGTCATCTTCATCTGAACTTTCTTCGTCGCTACTCGAGGAAGATTCATCGTCAGAAATCTCAAGGTCGGATGATGTATACCCTAGTTACACTTCAGTTACCGGTTCCTCTTGGAAATACCGAGTAGAAAAAAAAAGGTTCACACCTAGTCTCATGAAACGCTGGTTCTTGTAATTTTCGGGCCCTTCTTCGTCATCTTCTTCCTCGGGGGGTCCTCTGGGCCAAATGATCGCATTGGAATCCTTACCCAGGGCAGCTCTGTTTATTGATGCTTGATCTGTTGAAGAAAATGGAAAATGGAATTAGAACCAAAGATTAACATGTCGTGAGAGACGGAAAAGAAAGACAGTCGTGTGAGCTGCGCATTATGTCGCGCATTGAGAAAAAGAAAAGAAGGACACGCACTTGATTCAACTTCCTCTATATCAGAATCATCATCGTCTGCATCGGCTTCTACATCAGCGTCGTTTCTCTGTGCTGATAATCTTTCAAATGGCTGCAGAACGGCGTTTGGACCAAGAACAACGCCATCTGCAATTAAGCATCCTTTAGGAATGTGTGAACCATCTTTTATCACCACCGCTGCACCTATAATACTGCGCTCAACAGTACAATTGGCACCAATTACGGCATTGTCGAATATGTACGAGTCTTTAATCGTAGACCCGGCTCCAATGGTGCACTTTTGACCTATCACGGAGGCATTCACCGTTACATTTTCCGATACTTTGGTCGAGGAACCGATAAGCGTGTTTGTGCCAATGTTGCATGTCCTGTGAAAAATGAAAAAACGGGGGTTCAGAAAAATTCTTGAAACACTAGAACATAAGAAAACATATAGCGATATCGGCGGACCACGCATTATTAGTCTAGTTCGCCAGTATTTTTGGGGGAGTGGATAAATTGAAAACCCATGGTCCATCCGTGTGATAGTGATAGAGTTTTGTTGAAACCCACCTCGCGAGAATGACGGTGTTATCCTTTGCTATGTACCTGTTTCCGCGTGTGTGTTCGTAGATATGTCCCCCCGGATGATTGTCATCTGGTACCAATGGAAACGTCCATCTTGATAAAATGTCTTTGCTGGAAAGAAAAATCCAATGGAAAATGAAAGAACATCAGTCAATCATTGGTGTCATAAACAGAGAGCGAGAGAGAACAATCATGGACAGTGACAATGGAACGGACATGGACGGACGTACCTGATGGATTCGTAGCTGCGTGTATCCTGTACTCGAGCAGCATAACCTTCTTCTGCCACATAGCAATAAATGTTTTTCATGAGAATATCGGACGTCAAGATGCCATGGACAAAGTCACGACGAATATCTAGATAATCAAAGTTATCCTGAAACAAGGATGGAACCTAACAGTATGTCAGAATCATAATTAGCGGAGTTTATGGAAAGGTAAAAAAGACAGAAATTGGACGTGTGGTGTGATGAATATCGGTGGATACAAAAAGAAATCCGCGTACCTCGACCGAGCACACATCGATTGAACAATCCAGGAGATCGTTCCGGATTTCGACTTCTGAATGGCCAGACAAGATTTCGCGAGGGATATTGATGCTTTTTGTCCGAGGGTATCCCTGAATATGTTCATAGTGCAGACACTCTGACGTTTCGGGGTCCAAAACAAATACAGACGATTCTCCTTGAGGTCTATGCACAAAGTAAAGAAGAAGGTTAAAATGATCTCAAATTCCTTTCTCAAAAGGTAACAGACGCACCTCGTTCGATGTTTCGCCCCACTCTCTTTCATAACCATCGTCATAATCGCGTTCTTGTTGGTTTTTCTTCTCTCTTTATGCACCCTTACCACCTCGTCGATTCGTATATTACTGACGAGGTCGCCCATGACAAGGACAAAATCGCTGGTCACCAACCCGCGCGTGTAGATGTCCCGCATTGCGTCTCCCGGTGAAAATGTCTCCTTCGCGGTCATAATAGGCACGATCTTCATGCCTGATCCTGGTTTCGACCATTTTGAATCACTATATAACGAGGAATAAACAGTTGAGACTTTTTTTCAGGCCTGAGGAAGAAAAAACACACTTGATCGCCTCTTTGACGAGTTCAGCATGAGATCGGCATATCACAAACACCTCCTGTACGCCAGCGAGGGCCAAGCTTTCAAATGTCCAGTCGAGAAGAGGTGCATTACAGATCGGAAGGAGGCACTGTGTGATATAGCGTGGTTTGGATGGATAGATCAAGCAGAGAGGATATATGTTATCTTACTCGAGGTTTCCGTGTCGTAAGTGGTCGGAAGCGTTTATTGAAGCTATCAGCAAGAATGACTGCCTGAAGGACGTCTTCCTCCTCGTCTCTGAGCTTTTCCTTCCCTGCGCTTGCTGATTTGGAGGCCATACAAGGGATATGGAATAATGTAAATCGTGAAATATGACGATCAAGGACTTCATTTGTCCATGACTCATAAAAATCTTAATCGGGATAGACTCCGAATCTTCTGCTCATATTCTCGAAATAATTGCAACTGTAAAACAACCAATGTATTAAGGCCTAACGATGGTAGCACGATCCAATGAAAACACTATGGGTATGTGGGGGAATATGTGAATGGATCGAGTATTAGGTATAAAAGGCGAAATGTGACTAGTCGTAAAATCATAAAAGAAAGCAAAAAACCCATCCGAGCGTATCATAGGTGAAAACGCGAGCACATGGTAGAAAAGGTATGTTCCACGATATATGGAAAGTGTGGTATGTAAAAGGGTCAAGATGAAAGATATCGAGTTATAAAAGAGGGGCTCGTCAGGGTCGTTGAAATCGGAGAAATCGTGCCAATGAGAACAAAAGAGGAGTGCTTTAAGCAGCAGCAGTGACAACGGGTGCGGCAGGTGCGGCTGCAGGAGTAGTTTCAGCAGCAGGCTCCTCAGCCTTGGCCTCCGTGGGGGCAGCGGCCTCAGTTTCTGATGCTGGGTTCTCAAGAGGGGCAACGGGGGCAGGTTCATCGATCTTTGGGGGGTGCTCGTCAACCTTGGCGGGTGTGGCTACTTCGGCCTTGGGCTTAGACTTGAAGAAGTCACCAACACGCGCGGAGAGACGACGGCCAACCTTGGCCGCTTTGACTTCCTTCTTATCATCCTTCTAAAACGCCATGAGAAAAATATGACAGAAATCAAAAGTTATATCTCACCTTCTCCTCCTTAGTCTCCTCAACAGGGGCAGGAGCCTCAGCAGCAGGAGCCGCGGTCTCGCTGAAAATGTAGACATTGATACCAAAGTAAAGCAAAATCGGACAAAAAATAACTTACGTCTCCTTAACGGCCTCGGTGGTGGTCTCCTCCTTGGGTGCCTCGGTGGCAGGGGCTTCAGCAACCGCCTCTACCTTGGCTGCTTCCTCAGTGGCAGGGGGAGCGGCCTGTAAAGAATCATGAGGATCTTTACAAAAACGAAAGACAGGAATGACATTTACTTCGGCTTCTTCCTTCTTTTTATCCTTCTTAGGGCTCTTGGGTGCCTTAGCCTTCTTCTCTGCTTTGCTCTTTCCATCCTTGAAAGGAGCAAGGAGCTTAGCGAGCAATCCAGGGCTCTTGGGTCTCTCCTCCTTCTTTGCCTCCTCAGCCTGAGAGAGAGGATGAGTCATACAGACAAGGGTTGAATGAGATCGAGTCACTCACGGGTTTGGCTTCCTCCTTGGAAGCGTCTTCCTTAGCAACTTCTTCGGTGGCAACGGGGGCGTCAGCAGCGGGGGCCTCGGTGGCAGGGGCGACAGCCTCAGCCTCAGTAGTAGCCTCAGCAGCAGCCTTCAATCAAGACAGAAAAAATTGAGCAACGTGCGAAAAAGAAAGAAAGAGGATACGCACGGGTGCAGCAACAGCCTCTTCAGCGTTAGTCTCAGCAACGACAACGGGAGCGGCGTCAGCAGGCTTGGTCT
>Ga0247779_1000646_pt1 | contig 19940 bp, 25 predicted proteins | sample UWRJL221509R5_FD_179925 | JGI IMG/M metagenome (GOLD analysis project Ga0247779, IMG submission 179925) | Plant litter microbial communities from Arlington Agricultural Research Station in Wisconsin, United States - UWRJ-L221-509R-5 | ecosystem: Environmental > Terrestrial > Plant litter >... | reverse complement strand
AGGTACATTGGCGATTTCATCCTAAAACAATTGTTAGCTTTATGTTCGTTCGAAGTTATCTGTAGTCCAACGAACGTCTTTGATGTTAGCCGTAGTAGGTTTAGAATCGTCGATAATGGTGCGAGATATTTCCCCCATAGCCAAAGAACTAGCTGCGACTGCGACTGGGTCGCTCGGGGGATCATGAACACTCATGTGCTGAGATATACCGACGTAAGTAACATATTTAGAGAAATATACTATGACTGCAAACCTGATCAAGATCTGCTAGCCTGCGGTAGGATTCATTGCAGCTGCCACACTTGAAAAGGAAGTATGCATGTTGCCTAACGCGGCAATGGGCCTTGAGTTTGAGAAAGGTAGGAAACGTTTCAGCGCAAGTCTGACAAGACATCGATAACACGTATGGCAGACAAAGAACCGTCAGGAGGGAAAGCGGAACTAAAAGGAAGGAACACGCACCTCGCCACTGGGGGAATATATATACAGTTTCAAGGCGCAGACTATCCAACGTTCTCACCACAGCTAAGTATATAATTCTAGATCAGTTAAAGGGAACCCTATATCAACAGCTTCAACCTTTTTTGTCAAAGGAAACTCATATGACCATTCCTTACGGCATTTACAACATGGAGTTGTACTCAAGTGCGGCTGTAGTAAATATATGTTCTGCTAACAAAACAACGAAGTTGAAAGATAGCAAAAAAAAAGTGCAAAGTGGCCAAGATATCGAGTACGTCCTTATTCAAAGTAAGGTTCATGATTTATGGGCCAATTTCCCCCCTGGACTGAGGAAACGAGTTCGTTGACGCAAATAAGAATCTTCTTCGGTTGAAAAGGTACTTGAGCGACCATGAGAGGGAAGGGAGCTATGGGAAGATTCATCTAAGAGTATTCAAACATGTCGCTCGCAACACGTGCAAATAAAATCTTTTCTGCTGTGAACGAGGCCTCCAAATCTTATAAATCACTGAGAAGTTGAATATTCACCAGATTGAGTTTCATACGGTCGTGAGTTACGATTAGTATGGCGGGTTGTTTTATATGCAATTCATTGACAGATGCTTCGATAGGAAGATAGCGCAGAAGGGATACGCATATTTCTCTTTTTCTAAGAAGAAGGAATGTCTCCGAAACCTGAGGTACGAATTTTAGAGTACAAGGAGTAGGTTCGAGGCGATGTGCGAGTGTGGCCTTGTAACACAGGTCTTCAAATATTCATTGTACGCCCCGTCGGAGACACCGCTGAGTTTCAACATTGTACCGGGCCGGCATCGCTACAAGCGGAAAGTCCCGGGTCATTTGCACGTCACAAAAACATCTTCTTCACCGCCGTCGACAGCGAACTCGAACCTCTTTATCATGTCCTAGTACGTGTTTTATTGTTATAATCTATCTGAAACTCCTCTAAACTACTCTCTGCGTTATTTATGGTACTCTGCTTCTCTGGAACCGACTTACAACATTTCCACCAATTTTCCTTCCTATGTGGACCTCTTTTCTCATACTCACTTATGAACGAATAATTTGGACGTGTATGAAATGTCTTGAACGGATCTATATTCTCAAACAGCCAACTCTTCGGCCGTGCCATCAAAAACGAGTACCTTGCTCTCGGTACATTCGGAATCACCTTTGGGAGTGCATACCTTGCTACTCGCGGCGGAAACTCTGCTGCACAGGCCAAACCTACGACTGTTGAACAGGCAAAGCAGAGTGTCCCCGTTAATGCTGCTTCTTCGTGAGTTATCGAATCTATCGCGACGATGGTATCTGCTTTCTAAATAAACACGATGCTTTTCCTCGCCCGTGTTCAGAGAAGAGGAGCAGTTGTGAGTCACATTCTGGCTTTAGAAAGTGGAAATACTGATTGTTTGTGTATAGCATCTTGAACTTCATCAAGGAAGCCGAGAAGGAGAGCCCAGCCCCAGCTTCCCATTAAGTTTACCGAAATGATGTTTAGGCAGGCGTAGACTTGAGAGACACTTGGACGGAGGGAAACCGAGATACGCCCTTAGAATCACCAATGACAATGTTCGGTCGCTCCCAATCCATTTCCAAAAGATAGAATTTCTACATTCATATACCTCATTGAAGAATATAAACTGGGTACCCATTGGAGGATCTGACATATATGTGCCCTTGAAGGAGTGACGTACTACTCGCAGTGAATTCAACTGAACGCAGAACATGCTAAATCTTGTAGTCTCATGAGCTTACTATTGAGCAAATTGTTGAACGCGTAAAATAGGCTGTAGTCAAGGACGGAGTCAGTTCACCCGGCCATCAGGGGTTCTTAAATATATCTTCACTTTTGCAGTAACCTTCATGTCGACGGCGGCAACTTCTCATTAACGACCTTTCGACTCTTCAGCCAATATTAAGCACTTGGTACTAGTATTGCTAGTATGAATGAGACTTCGACACCTCCGTCGTCCTTTCGCGGTGGTTTCTCGAGTAATGGTGCTGGAGGAACTTCGACGAGAACCGGGACAACACCTCGACCATTACACCTCACGCTAGGGACAGTAACCGGGAGTTCTGTACCTTCTTCTACACCAAAAGGTTCAGGCTCAGGTTTTGCGAGCCCTTCACATATCACCACCACCTCTCTGAGCGCAAGAGATGAAGGAAACGTCATTACAGGCATCGTTGATGGCACTGGTCCTTCAAGGGTAGCGGAAGGCGGCTCGCCGTCTTCTGCTTTGTCGACACCTCTCAGCCCAAGTATAACGAGCCTTAAGTTGACCTCAAAAGAGAAGAAGAGATCCTCAATCACGTACATACCTTCCAATGGTACAGGCCATTCACCATCCCAGGCGCACTTTAACGGACGCGAATTGAACGAGGGTTTGATGCGCAGCCCATTAACAGGCATTGAAGGAAGTTGGAACTTGGGTAGCGGATTATCTCGGAGTAGTTCGTTAGGTGCAGGAAGTCGAGGAAGTGGTGGAGATGGGAACACGCCCAGGACCGCGGCGAGGTTCAGCGATAGTCATTCCGGCGCAAAAGACGCGACAACGGTATCTCCTCATGTGAAAGACAGACCACCTGTCACTCTGGTTGAAAAGTGAGTAGCTTTATAATTTTAAATTTTAATGCGTTGATGGACCTGACATTATTTCATCATTCAGGCACGCAGAGTTGCTCCATTTTATTGCACAGAAAGAATCCAAATGTCTCGAGCTGCGCTCTCAACTAGCTGTACACGAAGCCGAGCTTTTAGAATGTATGTATTGTGCATATACTATGATCTAAAAAGCTACGCTAATTATAATATAGTGAAACGAAAATGGGAGCGTATCGTGAACCGAGGGTTTGGAAAGTCTCTTTCGCCTGGCGACGCTTCAGCGAATGCCCCCAGTACATCACCCAGTTCCTCCCTATTATCAACATCACCCTCGCCAACGACGTCTTCCTTGGTCAATTCCAATTTTCCACTATCAAGTGTTCTTTCACCGACAACAAATGCCCCGGGCGCAGCTGTAGTGTTCGAAGGCATCAAAGAAGGCGTGCAAGGCATGAGTAGGCTCATAGCTGCTGGTCTTGAGTCCATTGTTCAAGTGAATGTGGTCGACAGCACGACAGAGAAGGCACCAGAGCAAATGAATACCATTCCATTCCGTTTGGGATCTGCGCCGCAGAAGCAGCAGTCGCGCAACACGCGTGCAAGCCCAAATTATGTCTACGGGCATGAACAAAAAGAATCGCAGTCTTCATCCTCCACTACAGTTTCTGCTGTCTCAAGTGGGGCATTCTCATCCTTGTCGCTTTCGAGCGTGTCGAGCTCGGATACACTAGCATCTTCTTCGACAGATGGTATTAGTAACTCAACAAGTAAAGCTCACAGCTTCAGTGCTGGTTCATCAACATCACAGAACACCACCAGGGAGTCATCCGATATCGACGCGAATACAGAGAGCGAGTTTGGAGAATTTGAAGACGGCCATGTGAGCCAAGTATCAAGCACGCGGAGTAGCCTGAGTGGAAAGGACGTGCTGATGGTTCATGATACCGGTGCGACGCCAACCATGAGCCCAAATCCAGATTTTCAAAGAAGGCATAAAAGGGCAAAGATTGTGTCGCCGATAGATTCTCTCCGTCCTCCTCAATCAAAAGTGGACCCAGTCAATAAGAACTCAGAAGTATTCGATTGGGATGATGGCTGGGATGAACCTGCGAGTGAAGAGCAGGCGCGGGACAATGCCCTGGCTAAAGCCAATGCGGCAGCGTCGTCACCGTCATCGTCTCAGACCTCGGATAGCCCTAGCGCAGCACACGGTGATGGACGTCCCGTGGAAAGGATTGAGACAAGTTCGATTTATCCATCTTCGCCCTTGACGCCTCTTTCGGCGATACCTGGATTGACTATGGGAATGAATGTTGCGGCTCCCTCAGCACAGCAAATGACCTCATGGGTGGGCAGCGTTGGAAAGAAATGGGGTGAATTGAAAGGCAGCACGACGTACGCATGCTTTCCAAATCAACTGCATATATGTATTTAATTACTCTTTTTCCCTACAGATTCACCCGAAGTCAAAAAAGAGCCTCGGTCCTGCTGTCTGATATGCAACAGAGCATTGCATCCGTGCTTACCTCTCCATCAACAGCAACCGGTAATGACCCTGCATTAGCGTCGTCATCGTCTTCCGTGCCTTCTTCCGCCCCATCCCAGAGCAGAACTTCAATCTCGCCACGGTCCCAAGCAACGTTTTCTTCGAATGCATCTCTTCATCGCGGAAAGGTGCAGACCCAGCAACAGCCACAGTCTCAGCGCTCCATGACAGTCTCGAACGGATCCTTGCTGGATGATTCTGATGACGAAAGTGGTGGCAACAAGGACCTACACGCGAACGGCGAGGATGACACAGTGCAGATGAGAATGGGCTTGAAGATGTCGGCTCCTGTTATGGTGCCCGACACTGTGTCACCTACTACGTCTGTACCTAGTCCTGGAGGACAAGCGAAGCGCTTGCAAGACGCCGACGAGGATGACTGGAATTGGTGATAGTTCATGCCTCGTGGATATGATAAATAGGTCTTGCACTCCTTGCCTTTATTACTGTTTTTTGGTTTCTTCTTTTTGGCGGTTTCTTGTTGCTCCCTTTTGGCCATGTTTAGTTCTTCTCTCTTTCTCATTATTTTTTCAAAGATTGTGCTCTGTATGGCCTGGAAAATTTTTCATGAGCATCTTGGGAATTCTCCTTGCCCTGCTCTACGCTCACCGATTCACTTGTTTTTGAGGCTTTCCCCTTTCACGCACTCCCTCTCCCTCTCCTCCTCCTGCAAACGAACATATAGCATGACCAACGACGCATATACATCTTCAGTCCATACATTTCACGTGTAACTTTATTCTTGATCATTAATGTGTTCCGACAAATACGAAACTTGTAATTGTTCCCTATTTTCTTTCACGCCAACCTCTGGTGTCTGGAGCTGTTGGCGTTGTGCACCCTGCATACCTCGCACTCCAGTTATGATCTGGAGAGACGACTCAGAGCAGATTCGACCTCAAAGTAAGTACGTGTTACTGCATTTCAGAAGAAAAAAATTCGTCATGAAATCGAAATGTACGCTCGACTCTTTTGACAAAGGTGTCGCATCAATCTTGCTATGTATGGTTTATTCACAGACCCAGAATCGTTTAGGATGCTTCCACATATCAACTTGAACTCCCTTATTGGAGGGCAGCCGAATTTTTGTACGCAAAAATGGGCTTTATTTGTTTCGTCTTCATCCAAGGATTTTGCAAATTGCTGATTATACAATTCAGACTATTTTCAATTCTTTCGATATCTCTTCCACACAACAATCCTTTCCTTGCCTTCATGTGAAGGGCTCGACACTGCAGGAATCTTATCGAGTATCTTCTCGAAATTGGGGCTCAAAAGTTCCTCGTAGTGTTCTGGTAAGATCCAGTAAGGTGGACCAGTCTCTGTATATGGCAACAAAGGATAGACAACGGCGATGAGATAACCTCCGGGCTTGACGAGCTTGGCCATCTGTTTCCCCCAGTCTTTGCGCGTAGGAGGTGGGATAGCGCAAAAGAACCTGGCGATTTAACAAAATTAGCATTCAACTTCAAGTGCAGATATATGCGCATACGTGTGATCATATACAAGATCGAAACGTTCATTTTCAGCAGGGTCAAATGTGAAGAAATCTTGGTTGCTGATAGATGCCTTCAAATTCGAATGTGTAGCCTTTGTCTTCTCGATTAATCTAATAGCACAAAATCAGTGATCCAGGTAACAAGAATTCCATGATCATTCGCACTCTGCTGCTCTCTGGATTGCTGTTTCTGCTATCTCCAGACCAATGCAATCAAGACCCAATGCGAGTGATAAATATATCGGATCATATCCCTAAACCGCATATATGTATGGTTCAGTTGGATTCTTTAACATACGGCGAGCACTCAACTCACAGAACCGCAGCCAGGAATCAAAGCTCGCCCACTGCGAGGGAGGTCTAGGCCACTATTCTCGATAGCCTCCCTTAGAGAAGGCTGTGATTCTCCTGCATCCCAAGGAGTCACACCTTTTTGCCTATTCAGAAACCGGGTTTGAGTCGTCGCCTCTTTTATCAAGCATGTACTGACCACGCCGTCTCCCACGTAGACTGGTCGTCTGGTTTGACTATATCCCTAGGAGCCAAGGGCTCTGTATTCGATACGGCTTGTACAGACATTGCGATTCAGTCTCGGTCCTGCGCGGTTTTTCAATGTGATAATTCAAGTCCAACTTCAGGGGGGGAATATCTAAGTATGTATCAATCCATGAATCTTCATCTAATCTAATCTTCTTACTCCTTTAGGTATGCACATGTGGGCGGACCCTGGGGTAATATCACATGTCTTGGTCCAGAAAGAAAGCAGGAGCTAGGCGATATCATAAGGAAGTGACAGACAAGCACCCCCATCTGCTGCTTTTCTTGTCTGTTTGACGTCGGACCTGATAACTGGACGCCTATCGACTCCAAGGTATCTGTATCTGGGGTTTTTCCAACGCGAAACGCTGTTCATTTGGCAGGACCATACAACGACGTTAACGCGATAGTGAAACTTAGCCCGTAGTGTCGGACAGAGGGAATACTAGAACGTGGAAGGCCGTCCAAAGTGCCTGGGACATCCTACTGATTAACTACGAAGGCTATTCCGATTTTTTTAATTCTTCATGGCCATCTTCTCGAAACCCGTCTTTCCAACCCATCAGCTTCCTATTCCGTCAAGACTGACACAACGGCCCATAGTACTTGCCTTCCTCGTGCTACTCCTACTACGATCACGGACGTTCACATTGTCGAAAGATGTGCTGGCTTCGTTGCAGAAGTGTGCGCAATATCTAAAGCGACCACGCTCCAAAAAGCTCACGCCCGAAGAACTGGCCAAGGTGCTACAGCAAGTTTACGTCGAGGAGGAGGACGGGTCAAAGACACTCTTGGTACCGTACCGAGAGAGAGTAGTGAAGGTCCGCCGCTATTTGGATGATCATCCTTCTGTCCTGTTCTGGTGATCTCATTCTATTAATTGCCAGGTCCCAATAAACAATACCCCACAATCTAAATTCGTAGCCGATACCCCGCATTTTCCCCTCCTCCCAACACAGATAGCACAGAAGCCGAATATCGACGTCGCCTTTATCTCCCAGCTCCGTGCAATCTTGTCAAGAATAGCGATTCCATCATGGCGGTCTCCAGAGTCAGGGATAGTTGTGCTACACTCGACGTTCTTGATTTTGAGGACGGTGCTAAGTATTTTGGTGGCTCGGCTAGATGGACGAATTGTCAGGGATTTAGTAAAAGCGGATGGAAAAGGATTTTTGAAAGGGCTTGGGCTTTGGTTTCTACTCGCCATCCCAAGTACTATCACTAATTCAATGGTCAGTAGTATCAAATTGTACAGTGCGATCATTCTCAACTTTAGTATAGATCCGCCATTTCCAGTCTCTGCTCGCTCTTCGTCTTAGAACACGACTGACAAGGTATCTGCACGACCTCTACCTCTCCTCAAATCCCGATTTGCGTTATTACCGAGCACACAACTACCTGGAAGGCGTTGACCAGTATCTCACAGCCGACGTCGAAGCCTGGTCAAACTCATTAAGCGGAGTGTAGTAAGTTCATTAAAAAAACACTGTCCATTCCTTGTATAAAAATTTACCGTCAATCCAGCGGAAATGTCCTCAAACCATCCCTGGATCTCCTTTTGTTTACCTCTCAACTTTCGCGGTCTCTTGGTGTTCGTGGCACTCTCTTATTATTCCTCAATTACTACGGCACCGTAGCTATTCTCCGAGCTGTAACACCTGCTTTCGGACGTCTAGCAGCCATAGAAGCACGGTTAGAGGGTGAATATCGCGCTGGTATGGGGAGAGTGGGCAGAGAGGCAGAAGAGGTGGCCTTCTATGACGGAGGCGCGCGAGAAAGAGATATCCTTACGAATGCATACATGAAGCTGATCCGGCACGTTAACTCGATATACAAGGTACACACATTATGTTTCATATCTTTTATGCGAGTTCCTAATTTTATGCAGATCCGCATTGCATACGAATGGACAGAAGACTATGTGATCAAATATCTTTGGTCAGCCGCTGGATACGCCCTCATCGCTGTTCCCATTTTATACACGCGCGTTACACAATCGTTGGGTATTTCTCCGGCAGATGGCTCAAGACCGCGACTTCAGAGCGATCGAACAGACGAAGCAGTTGCGGGTAGGACTGAAAGTGCGTATTGGGATACTTTATATTTGAAATTCAATAAATTCCTAATTTCAACTATTTTATTGCATAGCCTACATCTCGAATCGGCGACTTCTTCTATCACTTGCCGATGCAGGAGGGCGTCTCATGTACGCATACAAGGATCTATTGGAGCTTGCGGGCTTGACAACTCGACTGTACACTCTCATATCCACCCTATTGAACATGCCGACTGGATATGTACCTCTGAGGATCGAACAGGCGAGGGAGGAAGTAAGTCTGAGGGAAGTCGATGTCAGGATTCCGAGCGGTATTAAAGGGAATAGTGGTTTGGGAGACGACTCGGAGGAGCGAAAGATTGAAGAAAAAGGCAATTCGGTGGCAGAAGGAGGACACGACGACCCTCCTCTCGTACATGACCTCAGCATGGTTATCCGGCGAGGAGAGCATATGATGATCACTGGTAGCAATGGTGTGGGCAAGACGGCTGTGGCACGCGTTCTAGCTGGACTTTGGAATCCTCAAGGTCAAGAACCCATAGTACAGATGCCAAGGGACGAGACAGAGGCCGACGTGCTCATACGAAGAGCACTCTATGAGAGGCGGGATCTCGACAAGGTGCAGAAAGAGAATGGAAATGGGCACATTGATATCAATGCTGCGTTGGAATCTGCGTCAGTCGGTGCAACAGAAGCAGAAGCCACCGCCTCAGCTGCCTCGAAAACTCACTGGAGACCTAGACCGACGATGTATGTTGTTCCTCAGCGGTCGTATATGGCAGTCGGCAGTCTTTTGGAGCAGATTATCTACCCATGCTCGTACGCTGGCTTCATTAGGTTAACTTCACCAATTACAAGTTCGTCATCAAGGTCAACCGGCTTGACACAAATTCCTTCCCAAGAAGCTCTTCAGGAAATTCATGATATTTTAGAGAAGGTACATCTCGGTTATCTTGTTGGAAGAGAAGGAGGCTTTCATGTGAGGAAAGAATGGAGAGACGTATTGAGCGGCGGAGAGAAACAAAGAATGGCAATGGCAAGAGTTCTTTGGTGGAGACCGAAGTGGGCTGTCCTGGATGGTTGGTTCTGCTCTCCACTTCTTCATCGTTGTCCGGGCTGAACTGTCTTCTTCTTTTCCTTTTAGAATGTACTAGCGCCGTTTCGAGTGATGTTGAAGGGCGTATGTATGAAGCCGCTAAAGCTCTTGACATAACTTTGATCACCATATCTCTTCGGTACGTAGTGTTCTGATTTATCCGAACTTCATGTCAACAGAAAGGAGACTAATTAGCGGGATCCATGTAGGCCTTCTTTGATGAAATATCACAAACAGCTCCTTACACTGCATGGTCCCTCTGGAGAATCCCCTGGCAAATGGACACTTTCCAGGGTGGGCACACCTGAGGAACGCATGAGTTTGCAGAAAGAGATCAAGGTGTTGGAGGAAAAACTTCATGAAGTCGAAGCCTGGGAAAAGAGGGTAAAGGAGCTTGAAGTTCTTCTGGGTGTGCAGGAGGGCGTGAACGATGCCGAGCACCATCTTCTCGACGTGCCAGATAGGAAGCAGGAGGAAGAGGAAGCTCTGAGAGAAAGAGAAATCATGGAGGAGTCACTTGTCTCAATCCCTACCGCTGGCGAAGTTGATGAGGATACGAAAAGTGTTATCAGCAGTTGGAGCGCGAGTACGAACGAGGATGTAGACCAAGAATCCGAGAAAGCATCTGTTCTCAGCTCTGTTGAAGATGGTCTGGAGGAAGCTGTTGACCCGGAAGAAATTCTAGCAGAGATGGATGTTGCTGTGTAGATTAGTGTAAAACTTTTTGGGACTTCTTGCTAATTCGCATCTAATACATAGATACATACCGGATCCATCATGTACTTTGCTGTTTCTTCATCGTTCAACGTGTAAACTGGAAAATAGACACAAAGAAAATGTAAAATATGCTATATATTAATCTAAGGGTGATAATTGCAGCAAGAAGTAGATAATAAAGGCCAAAAAATAGAAATAAAATCTGGGGTCATCCAAGATACTTTTTGAGTTCATCATAAATCAGGAAAATGATCGCGCTGCTTGGTATGCTCCTCGCCACAGTAATTCCACAGCCTGCATACAGGCCTTTGATACCTTGTGCGCGGTACATTGCCATGAACGTCTGACCAAAGGATAATTTGGGTATTTGTGGACCACCGACGACAGTAGGCCTCAATTCCTCCGCAGTCTGCATGGTGCTTTTTATCGAATCAGCCGGGAAGAGGGCAAAATTAAACGCTGCTCCAGCACAGGCTCCCGACAATGCTGATTCCCAAGGGCGGAGCTCTGTGGGTACCCTTGATCCGGGTTCAAGGCGGTGGCGGCGGGCAAGGAGAAGGGACGCGACGTATTCCTTGGTGCCGAACCATGCTGCTGTGCCCCCTGTCTCGCGGATGAGAGTGCCTGTGTGGCCGAGCCACAGCCCGCGTATGCCTGTGCTCCGGATGACGGAGAATAGGACGGATATTGGTCCTGGAAGAGGGCGAGGTACGCTCCCTGCAGTTACAGCTGCTTGAGGTGCTATCATTTGGACTTGCATCTTGCATTTGACAAGTTCTATCGGTGTCCTGTTAATGGAGATGTAAGTGTCAGATACGGGGAATCAATCGGATGGTTTGAAAGGAATAAGGCGTAACGTCCTCTCAGAAGGATATTCCGAGCTCCACGCAATTACGTTAAACGGCATCACAGACAAATGACCCCTCTTTTTCTGCCTCAAACAAAGAAAGAGAGAAAAATGCATACGTACAGTATAAAGCTGGTCACAGCACCGGCGCCAGCAGCTGCTAAGGCCAGCTGGTATAAAGGAAGTTTGTCTTCTAAAGGTTGATGTGTTACTTGTCGGATCAAGGTTTGGAATTCGCCATAAGCAAGGAAGAGCGAGGCATTCTCAGCCATAGCTCCTACAATTGGTGCTGGAAGGCCCTGGAGTACACATGTTATATTAATATCATGATCACACCACTAGTAAAACACAAACGCACGCGATACAATCCACGCACGCCTTCCTTCTGCCACGTCTGTTTTAGGCAGTCAATCGGACCATTGAACCTAGCAGTTGCGTCGAGCACCTGGGACTGCAGTCGTACTTTAGTCAAGTCGAAGGGGTGTTCAAAGACTTTGGACACCATTCCTGCAAGCTAAAACAACATTAAGCAGAGAACTTAAAACACACAAAGTGAATGAAAGCTTACACTGCCGTATCCAATTTCTTTAGCGGCTCGAAACGCAGCCGACTCGACGGACGTCCCGTGCATTGCATCTGGAGGAGTTTCCATAGTTTTTGGAATAGTTGGACAAGGATTATGAGGGGATTCTAGTCGAGAAATATTTCGTCGCTACCCTAGCACATTGTCGTGGTATTTGAATAAAAACTAGATGAAAAAGGTGCACTGTACGCGCGCGTGCTTGATGGCTGTGACAAGATATCCAAGTATTTGAGCTGCTGGATTATGTATAGCCGTCCCGCTAGTATAAGTGAGATATGGTTCCGCAGACAGAGCTTGTTGTCACTTGTGGTGGAAGTCGTCGGGAAAGCGTTCTCTCTAACATCTACGGAACATGGTGGTCGACCATAACCGCCGCATGCGAATTTGGAAAAGTCATTTGATAATGCCACGTGCTATTAGGGTGCCGAATACTGCCGACAGTGATCTGTTATCAGATAAGAAGATCCAAAAGGCTTAGAAGAAATATTGCCTCCTATATATTTGACGTTTACAAGGAATTTCATAGGCAGGTGTTAATCGATCGTCTGCAGATTATATTCTCCGCTTGTTTCCAGTCAAACTGAAAAGATCTTCAGAAACTTAACCGAATAAACGGATCGATCCGTATGGATTTGATGAAAGGAAATTTTGGTAGGAAGGTACGTACAGCGTCAAGCGATAAAATAAGCTCCTATATTATCATAAACTCATGTATTTAATTAGACTTCCAGCGCTATTATGCCTTGCGCGGTCTTTACTATTTTTATGCTAAGATAGTGACTAGACACCCGAACAAGAACGAAAGGACCAACGTCCTGTTATCTATTGGATCCAAATTTAAATGAACACCGACGTTGCCCGCGCTCGGTCATAGTTATCCAGGCGTCAGACGCCCGGAATGTGTAACTTCATGTCACAGTGGCGCTTGTAATTACCTTTTCAGGCTTAGGTAGGATCACTTATCTCAAGGATCACCGCTACAAAAAGAGGCGCCCGTCTATATATATATGGGCACGCTACACAGATGGAACTTCTTTACTCACAACGCTAAACGTTTTCTATGAATATATGACATCTTACAAGATACCCAGGTTCTTGGATTTGCCGCAATTCGGCTCTGCATATAACCTTCTACATACACACACACACACAAGTTGACTTTGTAATTGAGAATGAGTTCTGCCGGTCACATTCAGCGTATCCAATTAGCGCCCATACCGGTGCTCCGGTAGTATCAGCGCCAAATATCAGAAATATCACCTGAAGAATGTCCGAATAACATTGTACAGAGTCTGAAAACTAGATCTAGCATACCGTAAAGAGAGTCTACAATATGCAGTGGTTTACAGGAGGTTAAATACCACGTCGAGTAGGCAGCATTTTCCTCATATCATTCGAATATTTTCTCTTTTCATCCACAATGTCCCAACTTTCCAGAGAGCTACCGCCTGAGCTCAATGACAAGGTTTTCGAGAATCTTTCCGACGACATTATCTCACTCGTAAACAGCTCCCTCGTCAACCACTCATTCCACAGTCAAACCCAACGACATCTCTTCCGGAAAATTACTCTCAGGATTGGACCAGACCCACATGATGTCTCTAACCTCCAGAATTTCTTGCAGGCTACAGACATAGCGCAATATGTCAAGGAACTCACTGTTGTCGCCAGAACTCCCCATGCCGCAGGTCATGTTGCTCCTCACATAGGCCCAAGCAGTTTCCCTGACATAGGACTACTTCCTTTCAGTGGCATAGAGAAGCTGATGATTACTACATGCTGCGAAGGTCATGGAGTACTCTTGCACAATCCGGGTTCAATCACCGATTTGTGTCGACAATTCATCCGTCTCTTACTCTCACATCCCAGCATCAACGAGCTTTCCCTGCATAACATATGCGAGTTCAATTATCTCAGTCTCTTGCCACGCCCCAGAACCACACCCTTGATTCTTACCTTGTCTGGACTATCGTCCCTTTCTCCTGTTCCAGTCACGGAATCAAACAAACCCCCCATCAATATAGGCACTCTGAAGTTCAAGTCCACCACCACTAGTAGTGCCATCCCTTCCATTTTAAGATGGCTCGGAGTCCAACAACCCACCATTCGCTTGACGAACAATACCAAAATCGAAATGCAAGACGACGTAGAATCAAGCGAGCTGTCCTTCTTCTGGACAAACACAGGAGCTATACTTGAAGATATTACTATTTGTGTTTCAAGTAAGTACACGGGATTATTCTTCTTCCGTGGAGTGTAGAGCTGACTTGGTTAATTTTATTAGAGCTTGACACAGACAGAAACCGAACCACTTCTTTGATTGGCTTGCGAGGATTACTTACCATTGAATTCTACCATTCCGATTTGAACATGTCGCCACTTCCCCGGCGCGCTGCGCTTATCCTATCGAGCTTACCTTCGTATGGCACAAACGCTGGAAGCCCCGAGAGGACCACTCTCACCAGTATCACGTTCACCTATGATCCCCCTGTCTCACAGTGGCAAAGCTCTATCCCGTTTGGAACAGATCAGCGCGCTTGGAACGATGTTGATGCTGAGCTGGTGAACATGTGTCAACTTCGACATCGTCTAGACGGGTCCAGCGTGATATACTTCAAATTAGGAAGGAACGCTCATTTCTCCAATGACGAGGCAAACCTCCTGCCCTTGACAAGATCTGCAGGAGTACAAGTTCGACTGCAGAATATCTAGGTGCAATCACAAAGGACTCTGAACTCCCAATAAATTCCCCGGCGTCTATGAAGCCTAAGGGCGAAATTAACAAATGTACTATTATAACGGTCTTTGAGATAACTCGTACTTTCCTCATATGACGTATGAAACATGCAACAATATCCATCATTTCATTGTTTCTTATATCACTGTACCGTTCTGGCAATACACGATTTTCTCTTCACACATACCCTTGTAAATCAAACAGCTCCTTATAAACCATGTGTGGAAATTTCCATACGGCAAGTTGGCTTGCAAGTAACTGTAAAACCTATAACTCGCGTGTGTATTGGGTCTGCGTAGCATTTCCGCAAATCGAGGTGCCTGAATTACGAGCGCAGACGCTCGTTGTATTTCTCACGGTGTCCGTGCCGCGTGGCAAATTAAACAAGCGAAAGCTTGGCTATGCTACTTTGGGGGAAAAGTTTAAAGTATGATTCGTCACCACAAATTTCGTCGCCAGAAAAGTAGCGGTCTTAAAATCCCGGTGCAACATATATAATGGTTCCGAGGCTCATGTGTTGTGGGCGAAGAGGGTCTTAACGCAGGCAATTCTGATTCTGCCCGTTAGTAAGGACCGATAAACCGATTAACTCATTGGGGTTCATAGTGCTTCGTGCGCTAAGTACTTACATTCTGCAACCCTATCTGACCCCTTTAAGCCATCCCGACGTTCTAGTGTGATGCATAACTGTTGTATTATCACAAGCATCGAAGCGACTCGAGGCGTTTCGGAAAGCTTAGGGTAATTTGTTCGGATCAAACATATCAAAAAAGGCATGTTCAAAGTCCCAGCTCCATAATTAAAACCTCATGAGTCAATAAGTATCCACTCTTATAAAGAAGAGTAATGCAAAAGACAATAAGAGGTATTGCTCTTATTGAGTTTTGATACAGGTTGTCATTTTAATTCTATTTTACAGACAAGTCAAAATTCAGAAACATGAGAAATAAACGGACACCGAACCTGGAGATAAAGTACGCTAAAGATCGTGCGACGGAATCGAGCGTCGGGCCCATCAGTAACGAAATTTTTTCAGGAGTCGGGCGGGCGCCGACGGTAATGTTCATATTCGCTTCGCCTACACGTTCAAGGTGTGCTACTCATATTTTGTAAGTAGAACATTGCAACGAGTACTTCTCAGTCCGAAACAAAGATGAAAGGTCGTACTACTTGCAATTTGTAGACAGTGACACGAAGCTTGCCAAGCTCCGTTTATCAGCGACATGCGGAGATGGTCATGTTTTTATTCAAGTTATAGTATCAATTGAATAGGCGGATTTACGCGCCTCGCTGCTCTTCGGTGGTCAGAACTTTGTTTCACCATGAAATAAAGGCTTGACACAGAGCGACATTCCAGCCAGATCTTATTATAATTAGCCTTAATTGGCAACACGGCGCTTACGGCACCGGCAATTATATTCTTCGCGAGCTACTCGAAAACTCCGCCAGTTTGTGTGCATGATGTCAAAAGTGAAAGCGGAATTCTCAGGGGAGGCATACTTTAATTCCTCATGCAGCCTCATGCCTAATTGTTTTCTCAACTGATTTGTATCACATTTGCATCAAGTTTGTATATTGAATTATGGCCGTGCATATTTTGTTTGATTGAATCGTAATGAACATAAATTACGAACTTGTTTAGACTCTAACACTCACCACCCTGACTATATGGACTGTCGGGGTCTAATCAGATGGGATTATGCACGTTTTGTCATGGCACGCACACGTTGTTTGCATTTCCTATAAATCAACCGACGTTTTGGCGGATTGGACTACTAATCCCCCATCTCTTTCCTTTCTTCTTTCAATCTTGTAATCTTATATACTCTACTCTCGTTAATAATCATCACAATGCTCAGCTGCATCACTCATAAAATATCCAACTTTGATCCCCGGATTGATCTCAACGATTTGACGGGGAAGGTAGTCATTGTCACCGGCGCAAAGTACGTCCTACATATGATTAATATTCGCTGTCTTCTCTTTCCGTTAATAAACATATTTCTGCAGCTCCGGAATTGGCTATCAAACCGTGAAACTTCTAGCACGTCAAGGAGCGAAGGTGTACTTGGGTGCCCGAAACGAGGCCAAGGCGAGGGAAGCCATTGCGAAACTTGAAGAAGAATGTCTTGGAACTGGCAGAGTGGAATGGTTGAATGTCAACCTGAGTAACCCAAGGTGGGCGCAAGAGGCGGCAGAAGACTTCTTGAGAAGGGAAACAAGGTTGGATATTTTGAGTACGTTTGTCTATGTTCTTGCATCGAAATCCTTCACTAATTGATCCGCAGTCAACAACGCCGCACAGTACGCTCAATCTTTCGACAATAATTAAACAATGTGCTCATAAGTAACTTTAGGTTAACAGGACCATATGTGGAGACAAAGGATGGTGAGTTTTGAGCTTCAATTACTATCTGGAACCCCAACTCATAACCATTAACAGGTTTAAGCTCATTAATGGTCGTCAAGTAAGCCCCGTAATCTTACCTAGACTATAGTTTGAGACTAACATATTTCTCAGCCATTTCAGCCCATTTGTTTTCACTCGGATGCTACTGCCTCTCATGATAGAAACTTCAAAGCTTCCAGGGTCGGATGTCCGGATTATTACAGTCAGTATTAGACGTACCAATACGCCCTTCAAAATTGTTTAATTCTCCTTGCAGCTTGGTTCCTGCGCACACAGCATGGGCAGAGCTACCGACCGCAAACTCAGATTCAATGGCCTAGATGACTATAAACGCGAGTACGCGAATGACATCTACCCAGACTGGTCACGATACAGTATGTGTTCAAGTGATTGATGTTATTCATGAATCGTTATCTCATTTTCCGCTTCTATATAGCTGTTTCCAAGTTGGCGAACATACTTTTTGCACGGGAGCTACAGAATAAGCTTGATAAAGCCGGGAGCAATATCCTTTCTATCCACATGCACCCTGGCGGAGTCAACACTTTTGCTGACCGCATGATCTTCCCTGGCCTAGCGAAGATCTTCATGAGCTTGTTCTTCGTTGGTGCCGAAAAGGGATCATATACGTCATGTTTTGCAGCGGCTTCACCCCTTGTCAGATCTTACCCGCAGAAATACAAGAACCAATACTTGATTCCCATAGGCAAGATCGGAAAGCTTGCTACTAACGCGAAGAGGGACGATTTGGCGCTCAACCTCTGGAATAGCACAGAAAAGATTGTAGAAGGCATGGGTATTGACATTCCCCGCATTTGATCATTCTTTCCATTCAACCTATATGCCTCTCCCCATACTAAATTGACTGACTCTTAATTATACAACACTCCTAGAATTATAATTATTTTACTGCTCGCGTATGCATTTCATATGTTTCTTAGTCTACACTGTAAATATGCAATGAGCTCTGGTTGTATAGTACATACATACACTTATTAATTGTTAAATACCAGCTCAAATATCAATTATTAATCATTGTAAAGCGAGTAAATGAAAATGAAGTTCCTTGATATGCGACGCGTCGGATCGCGAAATCATCACGTGCATTTGGCAAACGGGGGTATGACTCCTGCACGTTGAACCAGGGTTCAGCCACTCGCTACTTATTTAAAATGATTTTGTAACATTCAGAGACTCTAATGTCCATCGAAGTCATCAATTGCAAACCATCATTGGAGTCCTCCTAAAGTTTCAAGCGGTCAGGAGCTTGTGCAGAAATCAACCCGCGTCGGTTTTTCTTTCTTCGTACTAGTGCAGAGGAACAGGGAAGGAGGGTTCGGAGAATGATACAGTGACAGTGTTCATTTTATTCTACATAAACCGTTGCCAACCGGACGCCGCGTTTGACAATACACGTATCGCAATGACAAGATTGGACAGGATAAACCTATCCTGGATTTTCATTTTCAATGACTTTCTGGGGATTTACTCCGATCTGCCCCAAGCACCTTACGTTCAATTTAAAACTGTAAAGCCGGTCCTCTCAATTCTTCGCTCTTCACTTCTCCGTATCGGGTCTGTGGGTCGCTTTGAGGGATAGGATGGGCGGGTGTTTATCGCGCAAGACTGGCGAGTTTGATCCTCAGAAAGGGCTAGCAGATTTGACCGGCAAGGTCGTGATAGTCACTGGAGCAAAGTGAGTTATATAAACTCATGCCTGGATGTCGCTGACTTGTAATTAGCACAGGCATAGGCTATCACACTGTCAAATTCCTTGCCAGAAAGGGGGCAAAGGTTTATCTTGGGGCAAGGAATGAAACTAAAGCCAAAGCTGCCATTGTCGCTCTTGAAAAGGAGGGGCTGGGATCTGGTCAAGTTGTGTGGCTACGGGTTGACTTCAGCGACCCAAGGTGGGCGAAACGTGCTGCAGAAGAGTTCCTTGCGAAAGAGACGCGTCTGGATATCCTGAGTAAGTGTAATTTTTTAATAATAATAATTTTGGCAATTTGACTCCTTGTTTAACAGTTAACAACGCTGCTCAGTAAGACATGTTGAATCAACTCCTTATAACTGAACTTGACTGTCTTCAGACTGACGGGTACTTATGCGAAGACAAAAGATGGCAGGTTCTCCAGATTAATATCGAATTTCTAAATGCTAAATTTTACGCATTCTTAAGGGATCAACTCACTTATGGTCGTCAAGTCCGTTTCAATTGGATGCTATTGATTGACGATCCATCTGACGAGTATGCTGTTCTAGTCATTTCAGCCCTTTTGTGTTTACTCGGACATTACTTCCATTGCTCATACGGACTTCAAAGGAAGCGGGCTCAGACGTCAGAATTATTACAGTAAGCCTTCTTCCATTGCTTCGCCCCGAGGGCGTTTATCAACTTATTCGAACTCAAAGTTAGGATCAATGGCCCATGGTCAAGGTCGTGCGCTAGCGCCAAACATCAAATTTTCCTCGATAGATGATTTCAATGAAGAGTTTGCTTCGGATTTCTACCCTGATTGGTCGCGGTACTGTACGTTTCTTGTTTCTACTCTTACCAAATAATACATAAATACCGGCTAATGCTATACAGGCATAACCAAACTTGCATGCGTTCTCATCGCACGACAACTGCAGAAGAAGTTTGACGACGCCAATATTCCTATCCTCTCGATTCCGATTCATCCAGGAGAAATCAACACATTCGCAGATCGTACACCATGGCCCTTCCTTGCCAACATAGCCATGGAACTCTTCTTCATGCGTCCAGAGCCTGGCTCATATACTTCATGCTTCGCTGCTGCCTCTCCGCTTGTGAGGAATTTTCCCAACAAATATAAGCATGC